>Ga0209128_1002232_pt1 | contig 12649 bp, 19 predicted proteins | sample ETNvirnome_6_100_FD_184072 | JGI IMG/M metagenome (GOLD analysis project Ga0209128, IMG submission 184072) | Marine viral communities from the Pacific Ocean - ETNP_6_100 (SPAdes) (version 2) | ecosystem: Environmental > Aquatic > Marine > Oceanic | place: Pacific Ocean | collected 2013-06-19 | reverse complement strand
GGAGATGTGGTCTTGGACTGCTTCAGCGGTTCGGGCTCAACGATGATTGCGGCAGCAAAGTGCGGCAGGTCGTTCCTTGGAAGTGAACTCGACACAGAGTATTGTGATAAGTCGATGAAGCGTTTTGAGGCTTTGGTCGACCCAACAGAGGCTTGACATTTGCTTGACAAAAAACCTCTGGACATCTGGTTCGGATTCATGTATAATGAATATAGAGAATGAGGGAGAGAGATGCTTTATGTAGTATACGGCCACCGTAATAAGCATGGCGATAAGATTCTATACGCCAATGTTGGCTTCACAGGTAGAACTCTCGAAGAGCGATTGAAAGATCCGGATTACCGCAGCAAGCAGGCCGGCGGCCGCTGGGTGCGCATTGGAACTTGGTCAGATTGTCATGACAGGCAGACTGAGGGCAAGGTACACAAACTCCTAGAAAAGCGCGGCTTCATAAGGCAGCCCGCGGGAGACAACGGCAACACTGAAGAATTTGAGTTTAATCGGACTGAGCCTGAGATTCATGATCTTATTAGCCGTATTCTGAATCAGATTCGTGGGCTCGCCCCCCGGCCCCACAGCTACCCCATGCGCCCTGAGCAGCAGGAGTGTTGTGACAAGGCTGTTGGTTGTTTCAATAACGGAGGTAAGAGGTTTCTTATGAGCGCCAAAATGCGCTTCGGGAAGACATTTACAGCGTATCAGATTGCGAAGGCGATGGACCTCAAGAAGATCCTAGTGTTGACCTACAAGCCTCAAGTGTTTGATTCTTGGCGTGATGATTTGGAAAATCATACTAATTTTGATGACTGGGTCGCAGCACAAGCTAGAGAGGGTAAAGTCAATTTTGATGCTCCGACCGTTGTTTTTGAGTCGTTCCAGCAATTATTGAACGGCGGATCGCGCGCCGCCGACGGCGATCGAGTCTTTACGGGGCGCAAGAAAAATAGCAGCAGTGGGTGGATTTACGACACAGACTGGGATTTGATTATACTCGACGAAGAACACTATGGGATGAAAACTCCGAGAGCAACAGAGGTTTTGGACGCATTGAAGAAGTGCAGATACCAACTTAAACTTTCGGGAACACCATATAAGACTCTTGCGTCAGGAGAATATTCTGATGAAGAGATTTATTCATGGGCTTATGTTGATGAGCAGAAGCAAAAGAACGCCGGCTCGCCAGAACACCAGTGCATGCCAACGATGAAGTTTCATGCTTTCAATATTCATCCCGATGTTATCAAGGAGGCTGCCAACTGCGGATATGTCGAGGACCACGCTTTCCGTATCGAAAAGGTGTTCGCAGCAGAAAACAACAAGTTCAAGTACCAATCCCTTGTGGATCTTTTCTTGACGAAGATTGGGCCTTCAACGCGCGTCAGGGGACAATCTTGGTCGCCCTATCACGCAGATAGAATTGACAACAGGCTTCTCGATCATATGCTGTGGATGCTGCCAATGAGTATAGACTCTGTGACAGCACTGTGCGAAAGGCTCAAGAAACACCCCGACTTCAGCAAATATTATATTATCAACGCATCTGGGAACAATACAACCGACATTAAAGACGTTAAGGCAAAGATAAAAAGAAATTCTAAAACAATTACTGTGTCTTGCGGCAGATTCGACACCGGAGTAACCGTTCCGGAATGGAAAACTGTTATGATGCTCGACGGAGGCAAAAGTCCAGAGAAGTATTTTCAAACCATCTTTAGAGCCCAAACTCCCCATGATAAGTATAACGAGTGTTTGGTCATCGATTTTAACCCGCAGAGACTTTTGGAACTGGTTTATGATTATTGTTCCATCACGGCAAAGGCAGGGGATTCAACAAAGGAAACTATCAAGGAGTGGCTCGAAGTTGCTTCATTGTTGGAGCATGGCGAAAACGGCCTAGAAGAGAGGGAAGTTGGTGATGTGATGATGGCGATGAGCAGGAGTGGGAACTATGTTGACTGCTTTGGGAATATGAGGAACATCAATTCCGCATGCGCCGACGAAAGGTTGTTTGAGGCGCTTGCTGATCTGTCGGCAACAAAAGCCAAGAAGATCGAAGTGCTCTTGGGCAGCACTAACAAAGTCGAGGAGGGTAAAATCTCAAAGACATTAACATCGAAAGAAAAAAGGGAGTTAAAAACCGCGTGCGCTGAAATTAAAGAGAAAGCGCAGACCGCTCTTCGCCGCATCCCAACTTACTTATTCATAACCCCAGATATCGAACAGAACTGCAACGACATCATAGAAAAAGGCTCAGATTCTGATCTTTTTGAGAAAGTGACAGGAATATCTGCCGACATCTTTGATCACGCTCTGGATATTGGGTTTCTTGATCGGTCATCTCTTAATAGGAGCATCGAAGATTTCGGCTATCGCGAGAGTCAGATAACTCTTGACAACTTCTTGACACAAAAGTGATTGCCAACGTTGTCATGATGGACTATAATATATATGTAAGAGAGAGGCACTTATGATCCATTCCTTCAACATAGTTTATTCGCTTTTGAGCAAATTTGAGCGTGACGGACAAGAGGAGACTCCATCAACACCTATTTGGCTTGTGAGAGAAATGCTCGACAAGTTGCCACCAGAGATCTGGTCAGACAAATCGAAGACTTTTCTTGACCCTGCTTGTTCAACGGGAACTTTCCTCTTGGAAATCGTGAGAAAATTGGACATCGGATTGGCTCTGGAGATACCAGACCAGACAGAAAGATTAGAGCACATTTTAACGAAACAAATTTGGGGCTTGGAGTTGAACTATGTGCCGTTTTCCGTGACGAAAGCGGCGTTTGAAAAACTATTTATAAACACCACGGGGATCGTTGGCGAGGTTAATATCTATCACGCTAATGCACTCGATGGAGTAGAGGAGATTAAAGATATGAAATTTGATGTTGTAGTAGGAAACCCGCCTTATCAGGCACCGAAGAAAAACAAGGATACAAAAGACGGCGCGAACGGAGACAGCATCTGGCCTCATTTTGTACGCCTTTCGTTCTCGTTGATGAAAAGCGATGGATATATTTGTTTTGTTCACCCTGCAACTTGGCGCAAACCACAGGCACCAAAGAGCAAGGTCAGAGATTTGTTTTCGATGATGACCAGAGAACATAATATGTTGTACTTGTCTATTCATAATCAGGAAGATGGAAAGAAAACTTTTAATGCCGGTACTCGTTATGACTGGTATGTTGCTAAAAATGAGCCAGCCAATGGCGACAACACCACCATTAGAGACGAAAAAGGAAAGATCAGTGAAATTCTATTGAGTCGTTATGGCTGGTTGCCTAATAGTGATTTGGATGTAGTGTTGTCGTTGGTAGATGAAGCGGCGGATCTAATGAAGCCAGATTGCAAGAAGTTGGTTGCAAAGAGGTATGCTTATGGCATGATGAACAAGAAGACTCACAAAGAACCAAACGATGTGTTTTGCCACCCGCTGATACACTCCACTCCAAAAAAACACATTAGATATTATTATTCAAGTACGGATAGTGACGGCCATTTCGGAATCTCTAAGGCAATTTTTGGGGATAGCGGAATCAACCATGTCGTTGTTGATGTGAAAGGCGAGTATGGCATGACAGAGCATGCTATGGCCATTCCCATTGAAAGCCAAGAAGATGGAGAGAGTCTAAAAGAATTTTTGATGAGTGATAAATTCCAGAACATATTGAAAGCATGTTCTTGGAGTAACTATCAGATTGACCGCTCACTGTTTGAAAGCCTCAAAGAAGGCTTTTGGAGGGCGCAAAATGAATAACAAAACTCAAGAAAGAATAAAGCAAACAGGCGAGATTTTCACCCCATCGTGGCTCGTCAACGAGATGCTCGATAAACTTCCAGAAAACCAGTGGGTAGACCCAACAAAGACGTTCATCGACCCCGCTTGTGGCAACGGAAACTTTCTTGTTGAGGTTGTTCGCCGTAAAATCGAATCAGGATCAGCGCCATACCAGGCTCTCATGACAACTTATGGAGTAGATATCATGCCGGACAATATCGACGAATGCCGTGAAAGATTGATTGATGCTGCTTACGAAGCCACGAGTACAACAAGAGAAGGGTGGCAAACTCGATTATTTGAAAGAGTAGTTAACCAAACTATTCGATTGGGTGATACTCTAAAGTTTGAACTCGACGACATATTTTCTAAGAAACCCTCAAAGGAGCTTAAAGCATTCCGAGAAAAATCGCTAGAATCCACGCCATCTTAGCTCAGTTGGCCAGAGCATCGCTCTTGTAAAGCGAATGTCGTCGGTTCGAATCCGACAGGTGGCTTTGCCCTCTTAGCTCAGTGGTAGAGCAAAAGGCTGTTAACCTTTGGGTCGTTGGTTCAAATCCAGCAGAGGGCGCTCACATTTTTTTGACACTTTAAGTGTTGACCTAGCCCGCCAGAAGGGCTATAATGTATATAGACAGAGGGGAGAAGAATGAAAGTTCGCATTGACTACTCACACTATGACTACTCACACTACGTTATAGTAGATGTGCCGGACAGCATCATTAAGCAGGATGAAAACGGATACTTTGGCGATTTGCCATTTGAGTTTGATGAAATGTTTGAGGTTCTAAAAGCCTATGTCCCAGAAGGCGCAGAGATAGAAGGATGGGAACATCCAGACCTTCCAGCAGAGAACGAAGAATGAGTACATTGACTGTTGCCAGCGTTGTAACAATTATGCTAAAGTCTGGTCTTATTGGTTTTGGGCTGGGATGCTATTTCGCATCTCGTGTTTAAGGAGCGAAGAATAGCAAAATCTTTCTCTTGACTTAGACCACCACTTAGAGTACAATCATAGAGTAAGCCGCACACAGAACCTAAGCGAGACACAGGTAAAACTCACTGTCTCATGTGTTCATATATAACCACCAAGCACCCTTATGGGCCTATAGCTCAGGTGGTTAGAGCACAGTTCTTATAAAGCTGCGGTCCTGGGTTCAAGTCCCAGTAGGCCCACTTTTTCGCTCCCATCGTCTAGTCTGGTCAGGACACCGGGTTTTCATCTCGGCAACACCGGTTCAAATCCGGTTGGGAGTATTTTATAAGCGCCCGTGGCCCAATGGATAAGGCAACAGGTTTCTACCCTGTCGATTGGGGGTTCGAATCCCTCCGGGCGTGCTTTCCTTTATTCCAAACTATTTATTGTATGAAGTTGTTACTTGAAAACTGGAAGAGATTCCTCCTAAACGAAAACCTCCTTGCTCCCTACGAATCCGACTTGGAGTATACAGAGGACGGCAAGCTGGTTCTTTATCACGTTTCCTCCACATCGGACATAGAAACTTTGGATCCTGCGGTTGCCGCACAAAGCACAAAGAGTTATACGAAAGCAGAGTATAGAACCTGGGATAGACCTAGAATATTTTTCTTTACTCGCCTCGGACAAGAAGATATAGGCGTCGGGAGAATACAGGGGCAAGCATACAAAGCGACGATAGACCCAGAGGTGCTCTATCCTATTATGCAAGACCCGTTGAAATTCTCATATCCCGACAGGCAGGAAGAATACAAAAAGATCAGAGAGGAAAGAGATGGTATGCCGTCATATTACCCAATCAACACATATGATATGGTGGCAACACTCGCCGAGAACGAAGGTTTTCAGGGCGGCTTTATCTATCCACAGAAAGTCGGCAACCTTATTGTCGCCCTCTGGAATCCAATAGGTGTTGAAAAGTTAGAACAAGATTTTTATTGAGGAGGTTCTATGAAGAATAAGAGCGTGTGGACAACACACGGCACGGGTCTGCGTTTCGGCAGGGTCGAAGAAGAAAAGATCGAGGGTGGCTGGAAGTTTTATTCAGTCAACTGGGTTGACGACGACGTATACGAGGAAGGCACAAAGTGGCTTGAAAAGATGCGCCCAGGCCAAGACTTCACGAAGAAGTGGCACCGCGTTGACGAAGTAAATGTGTTTCAACCTGATAAAACGATTGAAACCTTGAGAAAATTATAAACTATTTATAGCACGGGAGAGATTACTATGAAAAAGTTGTTAGAAGGCTGGAGGAAGTACACCGACGATGCCAACCTCCTTCAAGAAGCATCGTATAACCGATTCAAGCGGATGGTTGACGAGGAACGACGACCTTTTCTGGTCATTTCTGCGTATCGCAAGGGAGGGAACAACCAAACAGCGAACAAAAGTCTGAAAAGCGACATTAAAACGGCAGGATACCCATTCACGCAAGTTGTTGGCTCAGGCCAGGAAGAAGAAACCGACCCAGTGACCGGCAAGGAAGTGGTGAAAGACGTTTTAGAAGTTACACAAATCGTCACCACGCACCAACGCGGCGACGTGGAACGCGAGATGTCAGGTGTTGAGGAAGAAGAGACGCGCTTATTCGAGTTAGGAAAGCGCCTTTCCTCCGCTTACGAACAATACGCTTTTGTTTTCGGGAGGCCGGTTAGCATCGTCAGCACGGGAGGCCGCAGCGAAGATAGTTATTTCATCGCGGCTTACAACCACGATTCGCGCGCCGCCGACGAAGAGGGTAGGCTCAAAGAAGACTGGGCTGGTCCGTGGAAAACAATAAGAGAAGCAACGGAAGATGATATCTTCTGGACAAAGATTGCCGGAACAAAGGGTGTTTTTGTCGAAAACAAAATAGAAAAATTGAAAAACACAAGGATCAAGCATCGTCTTCACGGAGTGTGGAGAGACAAAATGATTCGAAAGTGGAAAAGTTTACTGTAAGGAGTAATAAAACATGAGAGTAAATACCTTTTTGAAGGACGAGAATGGAGCGACAGCGATCGAGTATGCGCTGATCGCCGCCCTCATCGCAGTCGTCATCATCGGCTCGGTATCCCTGCTTGGAACACAGGTTTCGAGCACTTTTGATATGATCGCAGGTGCCCTGCCCTTTGCCGACGGCGCTGGCGGAGGCGTCGGTGCGTCTGGTGGTGGAGGCGGCTTTGGCTCCGGTGGAGCTGACGGTTCTGGAGGTGCGGGCGGCTTTTTCTAGCCTTGACATTTCCTTGACAATTTAGTGCTGGACTTCTCGTGCGCCAGGGTGTATAATGTATATAGAAATCGGGCATCGTCCCACACAACACGAGGCATCTATGCACATTGGCACATTCGTTCAGAAGAAGGGTTCAAAGGGAACTCTCGGCATCATCACCGACCGACCGCCCATTCGGGGTTGCTGGGAGGTCAGGTGGACGAAAGGGAAGAACCAGGGTTCAACCCTGATTTCCCAGGAGGCCGAGCTTGTCGCCGCGAAGGTGAAGGCATGATTATTGAGAACCCAGATGGAGACTTCACTTTCCAGCCACTAGTTAGAAATAGAGGGAGAATCTATGCAACCATGGATCATCGAGAAGGTTCGACGAGAAAGGCAGGAGGAAAGGAGGGTTCAACTTCCCTTGACCGCGCCCGAACCGTCGCGCCGCCCCGAACGCACTTCCCTCCCACCGGAAAGGGGAGTGGCAAACATCGATTTTGAGATTAAGACTTGAATAAGTCAGGTGCGAGCCCTAATATAACCAATTAATTGTTTTGGGCGTTCAAAGTCAGTAACGAACGCCATGCTACGAAAGAGAGTTTTCCAATGGCTAAAGCGGAAGCAGTTAAAGACTGGCTGGGGTGGTGGTCCCGCGCCAAGGACATGCGGAATCCGTAGCTCGCACCTGACCTATTCTCTCTTGACACTTCATTGACAAAAAACCTGTTGACTCAGACCCAGAAATTTAGTATAATGTATGTGTAGGGAGGGGAAATGTCCTTTATCAAATTAGACGAAGAGTTCGAGGGCTCGCGGTTCTTTACCGTGAGCGAGAAAGACCTTTGGAGCGGTGGAATCGGCGGATCCGTCGAGCTGGACACAAGCCGCTATGCCACAGAGGTTCACCTCTTCAAAGACGAGGAACAAGCCGGCAAATACGCCCGCGACTACTGGAAGGACTTCATCGAGGGCGACCACGAGTCAGCCGTCGAGATGCTAGGCGCGAGCACTCTTATCGCTTGGGCGCTCGGAAAGCCCGCTGGACCCGGCACTTGCAAGGTCCACTCGTTAGAAGAGTGGTTGGACCTGTATCTTGACAGTCCCGGCGAACATTTCGAGCTTGGTCCGTATGAGATCGAGGCCATCGGTGAAAACCTCGTTGAAAAGTTGGGTTTCCGACCTACCGTCGCGTACAGCATGGGATAATGATGGAAGTGCGCACACAAGAAGAGATCGAGTGGTATATGGAGCGTTATACCACGCTTATCCAAGAGTGTCAGGACAACGACTGCGCCGACAGAGCCCACGCGCCCTACCGCGACGTGCGCGTCGAAAAGGGGCGTAAATACTGGAAGATCCTGATTGACGAGATCGACCGCGACGATCACCGCTTTACGAGTACGCGCGTCTTCGGCTTTGTACGCCGACAAGACGGCGCTATCCTTCGTGCCGCGAACATGAAGGCACCGGAGACACGCACGAAAAACCCCGTTCGAGGCTATGTCTGGGACGAGGACGCCGGCAACACCTTCACTTGGACAGGTGTAAGCTACGATATGGGGACTTGACATTCCCTTTACAATTTAGGGCTGGACATCCGGCCCGATTTAGTGTATAATGTATATGTAAGGTCGAGGAGGACCACATGGCAGCAAATCTCAATCGCGTAATGACCTGGAAGCAGGCTTGCGCAGACTTCAAAAATCACGTTCTGCCCTATACTATTAAGGCATACGAGCAGGACGGCCAGCCCGACTGGCCAGCCCGCCGAGAGGCGTGGAACAACTGGACCGATTCTCTCTGTAAGGACGGTCAAATCAGCGATTGGCAGTATAACAACTGGTCGCAATCACCCCTGTGTGGAGACTGATAATGGGCGTTAGAAGTGACGTTGGTATCGCGATGAAGGAATGTGTGGTCAACCACCTTTCCCCAGAAGCAAGGAAGTTCCTTGAGGAATACCATTTTGAGGAGCGCCGCACAATTGTTGCTGATGACCTTGCCAATCACGGCCGTCTGACCAAAGACGACATTGGAACTTTGTTTGTCACCACCGATGTGAAGTGGTATCTCCATAGTTATGACGATATTCGGGCTTTCTACGCGCATTTGAACGAATGCCACGACGAAGAGGACTATCTGATTGTCGCGGCGTGTTCCGAATATCCAGAGGACGACGAGGGAAATGACGGAGAATGGCACGACAACCCCTTCAACCTTCACAGGCGTGTGAGCGTGGAGCTGTCATGGGATTAGTAGATTGTATCGACCCTATCGAGCGCTACCCGGATGTGGAGTTTCCCATTGAGGTTTTGCAGAATCCCACGATTAGCACCATGCCAAGCGGGAAAACGTGGGCCATCTCTGGAAGCACCTGGATCCAGGTTCCGACCGGATCTACCAGGGAAGACCTGCCTAAATGGATGAAGTGGACCCCTCCGGCCCTCTCTTACGAGGAGGCCAAGGTCGAGGGTTCCAAAGGAAATACCTACACAGTTCGCAAGAACACGAAGACGGGGGAGATCACCTGTACCTGCCCCGGCTTCAAGTACCGAGGCAAATGTAAGCATAGGAACAAGGCTTTCCCGTCTTGACATTCCCTTGACAGGAAACCTCTGGACTTCTGCTCCAGACTCCTGTATAATGTATATGTAAGGTCGAGGGCCTCACTCAATCACGCGCAAGAGAGTAAAAAAATGAATACAACTAATAGACTACTGCGAGAGAATGAGGAAGAGATGGACTATGAAAACATAAAGTCCAAGATTACCAGCGTTTTATCGGATTTAACTCCGGAGCAACAGTATCGTTTGCTTTATAAAGAAATGTGTGATGTTTGCAAAGAACAGGAATGGGGCGACCCATTTAGTTATGCACGTTCAAAAGAGATTTACGCGGCGATCGAGCTAGGCCATCGTGTAGCACCGGACTTTTCTGGGGCAGACGCCCTCGGTCCTGATGGTGAGGGGTATGAATATAAATCTACCATCGCAAAGCGATGCAAAGGAAGTTATACTGGTATATCAGTTCAGCCCACTTGGGAAGAACAAGAGGAATATCTAAAAAAAGAAAAGATTGGCAAATACTCAAAGCACTATTATAATCGCTTTGAAGACGGCAAACTAGTAGAATCTTGGGAAATGGACGCAGAAGATGTTTTAGATATTTTGCTGCCCAAGATGAAGCGCGCATATCCAAACGCGCTTATTGGGCGGAACGGAAAGCCAAAGGCAGATCCTCGTCTAGGTGCCAATGTTAGTTGGACCGAGATCAAGAAATATGGAAAAAGAGTAATCTAAGGAGATTACAAAATGAATAACGAAGACAAGTACAAATTGATTAGGGCAGCTTGAACAATCTAATCTTCAAACACCAAGAGGGCCTGGAGTTCCTTCAAGACATTCCGGACGATTCGGTAGATTTGATTCTCACGGATCCCCCATATATCACGTCGCGGGATTCTGGTATGGACAAATGGGTCGATCATGTTGCGAGGCAAGATGCCCCAGACTCTAAGAAGGTGAAAACCGAGAATGATTGGGAGAATTTCAAATCCCCCGAGGAATGGGATGTTTGGTTTGACAAATCAAAGATCGAACCAAGGAATCGAGCTAAGAAACTGAAGAAACTTAAAGCCGACTACCTCAAGTATGGTAGTATCTATGGGAAGAAATACGCAGTTACTACAAATTATGGCGAATGGGACTCAAAGTTTACGCTTGATAAGCTAGAAATGTTCTTAAAGCACTTTTATCGAGTGCTTCGGCCTGGTGGAACTTGTATTATCTTCTTCGACTTGTGGAAGTTGACAAACTTAAAAGACATGCTGGAGATAGAGAAATTTAAACAAATTAGATTCATCGAATGGATCAAAACAAACCCTCAGCCAATCAATAGCAAAGTTAATTACCTGACAAACTGTAGAGAGATTGCGCTTCTAGGTATTAAGAAATCAAAGCCAACCTTCAATAGTAAGTATGACAAGGGTATCTATGAGCATCCGCTTCAAGGTGGCAAAGAAAGGTTTCACCCTACACAAAAGAGTCTGCCTCTATTTGAGGACTTGATTAACAAACACTCCAACGAGGGAGACTTAGTTCTTGATTGTTTCGCTGGTTCCGCCACAACCGGTGTAGCTGCTCTCAAGACTAATCGAAGATTTATTGGTTGTGAACTAGATGAAGAATTTTATGAGAAAGCATTAAAACGTTTGGAGAGGTATCAAGTTTAAACCGCCACCTAAGTCGACGAAGCGTTTTGAGGCTTTGATTGGCCCAACAGAGGCTTGACATTCTGTTGACAATTTAGCACTGGACTTCTGCTCCAGACTCCTGTATAATGTATATGTAAGGTCGAGGAGGCCGCAGAATGAACGATTGGTGGATAGTACGGGTAAAGCTCGCAAATGGAGCAGTCGTCCGGTTCGCCGCGACGAAGGATGAGGCGGAAGCCGAGGAGGTTGCCTCACTTTGGCGAGGAACGGACTCCATCGACGTTGAAACCGACGAGAATCGCGGCCCTGTGACCGTGGAAGTAAAGCACCAAAAGGTGCTTCAGGACTGGTCTCCAAGCCAGTTGAGGAGATAGAAGAATGAGCAAGCCTGAGAACCCGCGTCCGAGCGAGGTTTACCAGCGAGAGCCAGTATACGGCTTTGACCTTGACTATGACCCGATGCCCGCCGATGTGGTGGGCGAAGGTCCAGAACGACCGAATGAAGAGAGAGAAGAATGAACAGAATAATGAAAACTATCAACCTACTGAACAAGTTTGTCCCGCTAATCTGGGCTGGCTTGGCATTCTATAACTTCCTAACTGGAGTTCCATCGCTGGGTATCGGATTTATGGTCCTACATTACTTGGACCGACAAGAGCCAAAGCAGTAGGAGATAACCAAGAATGAACCTGATTTATTACGATTAAATCAACGGGTGATGGGCCGGCTGGCCCATTTTCCCCCCTCAAATATACAACTTATAACCTTCACTCTGGCCGAGTGGTGGAACGGTCTACACACAAGACTCAAAATCTTGCGCCCATTGGGCTTGAGGGTTCGAATCCCTCCTTGGCTACTTACAAACTTAACAACCGGCCATTAAGGCCACACCAACCATCCATATTGGAGAAACAATGAAGACTATCAGCGCAACCAACCTCCGGGTCCAGCTCCGCGACTTGCTCGCAGACCTTGACACCGGCCCGGTTATGATCACCAAGCACGGCAAGGTCGTAGCGGTCTTGACGGCTCCTGTGGTCGTCGTGGAGGCCGTAGAGGTCACCTCGACGACCGAGGACACCTCCGAGGCTCTCGACGCCTCACAGAGCCCACCAGAGCCCGTAGACGAGGCAGCGCGATGTGCCACGGAAGAAGCCGAGGATCCGCTCGACGAGTTCGAACAGAGGATCGAGGAGATCGATGCTGACTTTGAAGCCTACCTTTCGAAGCAGGTGCCGATGGATCGACCTATGCCCTAACCTTTCGCCCTTCACATCCTTTTGACAATTTCGGGCTGGACTTCCAGCCCGTTTTGTTGTATAATGTATATGTAAGGGGGAGTTCCCACATGACTGAGCGCACCGAGGCACACGAGACCGTCATTATCAGCGATATGACGAAGGCACAGCTTCAAGCCTTCCTTTCGGGAAGCATGACTTGGGACGAGGCACACACCCTCTTTCCCGGCGAGGACCTCATCA
>Ga0209128_1002231_pt1 | contig 12654 bp, 8 predicted proteins | sample ETNvirnome_6_100_FD_184072 | JGI IMG/M metagenome (GOLD analysis project Ga0209128, IMG submission 184072) | Marine viral communities from the Pacific Ocean - ETNP_6_100 (SPAdes) (version 2) | ecosystem: Environmental > Aquatic > Marine > Oceanic | place: Pacific Ocean | collected 2013-06-19 | reverse complement strand
CTACTACATACCAACACGGGCAACCGTAAACCATGTGATATTGTTGCGTCAACCCTTGGTGTTACTCTTTTACGGGGTAAATGCGACGAATTTTGTGATATGCAACTTGTAAATTGTTATTTCTGTGGTGATAGTTCCCAGTCACGCCTGATGTTTCTTATTGACGGCGCAAACTCGTCTATTTGTGGTGAATGCCTGGTAGAAACAGTTCACAAAGCGTGGGTTATCGACACTGAGCGTGCTGAACAGAGTGAACAGGAAGAACAAATTTGACCAAAAAAGCTGAGGCCGCCACCAGAAAACTTGAATTTGGCTCGATGCGCCGAAAGTTGTTTGCCCGCGAATATATAAGGACTGGGAAACAGCGGGATGCGGCAATCGCAGCAGGCTACGCCCCTGGCAGTGCGGACGTTCAGGGGTCACGCCTCATGAAAAGCCCAATCGTTATTGCTGAAGTGCAACGACTGGAAATTCTCAGGGACGCTGAAGAAAAGATCGACCGCATGTACGTCCTTAAAGGCTTATATGACATGGCCGAAGAAGCAGATAGGGACAGTGACAAGATCAGGGCACTCGAACTTCTGGGCAAATCACTCGGAATGTTCGTGGATCAGGTGGAAACCCACACAACCCACGACGTATCGGAGCTACAGGAGTTCTCACTTGAGCAACTCCGCGCCACTCATCTGCAACTTTCAGCAAAAAATGACGTAAAGGTGCCCAATTGAGGAGTCTTGACGGCCCTATGCACTTCTACCCCGATCAAAAGCCCACCCGCTTTACACTCTGCAAGAACGGCTGCGTTTATGCAGCGGTAGAAGATACTGATACCTGCAAATACTGCTCCGATAAGCCTAAAAAAGCGAAAACAGCGAGAAGCAAAGCGACATGACAACTAAAACTGTCACCATTCAGGACATCGAACTCGCTTTAGCCTCAAGGTCGTTTGAAGACTTCCTCGACTATGTGCAAATTCTCGAACCGCCAAACGCAACGTCCCGTGGAGGCATTATCAAGTTTGAAAAATGGGGATATCTAATTGAGTTTTGCAAAGAACTTGATACGAGCCGACTCATAAACGTCTTGAAATCCAGACAGCTTGGGTTTTCATGGATACTTGCGTCTTATGCCCTCTGGACTGCCATGTACAAAGAGGGCGCAAACGTACTGGCGTTCTCGCAAGGACAACTCGAATCTGTGGCTTTCCTGAATAAAGCAAGGGTTGTTCACGAAAATCTCCCCCAACACCTGAAAACAGGGCTTGGCAGGGATAACGACACCACCATGGAATTCCCTTCCATGAAGTCGCAGATCACAGCACTTCCCTCTACAGAGAAGGCAGGTCGTGGACAGACAGCTACTCTCGTTATTCAGGATGAGGCCGATTTCCACGACAACCTTGATCTCAACTTTGCAGCAATAAAACCCACTATTGACGCAGGGGGACAGCTAATCCAATGCTCCACAGTCAATAAAAAGAGGGCCGGAACACTGTTCAAGGAGATTCACCGGCGCGCCCCAGGAAATGGGTTCAAAAACATTTTCAACGGGTGGAAATCCAGACCAGACCGGGATCAGGCATGGTACGACCGGGTGCAGAAAGAAGCCCCCGTTACCGACGGTATGTCTCCTGAACTCTATATGGAGCAGGAACACCCCGAAACAGCAGATGAGGCACTCAGGCCGTCAAGGGTGATGGCAGCATTTGATGTTGATGCCATCGAATCAATGCAACTCGACACCAAACTGCCAATCGAAACACGAAACGGCGTGGCGAATATCTACCAGAAACACGTAGTCGGCAAACGGTACGCCGCAGGCAGCGACACAGCACACGGAACTGGCGCAGATTATTCCGTTACTGCTATTATTGATGTCGAAACCGGATACGTTGTTGCCGATATCTACTCGAATACGATTGCCCCAGAACATTTTGCGATGGAATCTGTCAATCTTTTAGAAGATTACAAGAATCCAATTTGGGCTATCGAAGATAACGATTGGGGCGAGTTGACTCTGAAAAAAGCAGAATCACTCAAGTATCCTCGTATATATGAACGAAGAAACGCTCAGGGCAAGCCGTCTGGGAAGTTCGGGTGGCGCACAGATGCCCGAACAAGAACGGTTCTCTGGGGTGAATTGATTGAAGCTGTTCGTGACAGACTGATTATTGTTCCAAGTAAGCCAGGGCTGAATCAGTTTTCCTCAGTAATCAGAAACCCTGATAAAGATGGACGAATTGAGGGCATAGTTGGAACTCACGACGATTACCCAATGGCTGTCGGATTAGCATGGCAAATGCGTAAAGAAGCCTACAATCAAGCCAAGAAAATCAATGTAATTACGAGAGAAGAACGATTGCGCCGTATGGGGAATAACAGGTAATGGTTTCCAAAAAAGACCAACGCTCTATTGAGCGCATTCTCAATAAGGTTGACCGCAAAGAGCAGGTCTTTGAAAAGCGAACAGCTTTCATGGATAGCGATTACGACTGGGGCTGGAAAAACACCCCGTTCGTGCCTATTGCCACAGAAGGCATTCAGCAAAAAGATGCCATAACTACCAACTTCGCAAAGGTGCTGGCGCGCAAAGTCTCTAACGGTGTGGGCTACGCAGAACGAATCGTCCGTGTTATAGACGATGCTGACAACGAGGAATTCAGAGACAAGAACAACGCATACGAACGCTGGTGTGTCGGGATTCTTGAAATAGCAGATGAACGGCTGCAATCAAGCGGCATGAACTCCAGCGTGCAGGGCGAAAATGCGTGGAACGCTGTTGTTCGTGGAGGGTGGATCGGCACCAGAGCAGTCCTGATAAAAGACGCTCAAGGCGAAACAGTACCTGACATTGTTCCTATTGATCCGCGTAACTTGGTTTTTGAAAAAGGCCGTGGTGAGCCTTTATGGGCAGCAATCGTTACTCAAAGGTCACGGCAAGATATTCGCGATGAATATCCTAAATTTGTGTTTGACCTCGAAGACTCACCTCAAAGCTACGCAGATGACGAAGATGAGCTAGCCCGTGTGGTTGATTACTACTGGACACAAGATGGCAAGCGCATGAACTGCGTTATTGTCGATAACAAGTACGCAAAGAAGCCAACGGATACGTTCGCTGTAAACTTCCCGGTTGTTATACGTCTGATCGGCAATAACCCCGGCGTAATGAATTACAGCCTTAAGGACACGATTGACGGAACTCGTGAAATTCCAGGCATTGAAGACGTTGGAGACAGTATCTTTGCTGCACTTCGCCACGTAATACCACAGGTAAACCGTTTAGCGTCTTACCGAATGGCACTTACATCAAAGGCTGTTCAGGGAACGCTAATCATAAGTTCTCGTGACGGGACTAAAGAACTAGACCAAGACGCTTTCAAGTCCGGGTCTGAAGTAGGGCTATCAACTGATAACAATGAAGACATTGCGCTTCTTCCACTATCTCAACTGACGGCAGATGCAGGTCAACTAGAAGGGGAATTGAGGCTTGATGAATCCAATGCCGGTCTTTCTGACCCTGCTTTAGGAAGACTTACATCCCCTGTTTCTGGTGCGGCACTTCAAATCCTTAGTCAGGCTGATACTGAAGTGGTTGCCCCTTACCTTAAAGCTGTAGAGTCTTTGATCGCAGGTATTCTGGATAACTTAGGCAAACAGTATGAAACAGGCCACTATAAGGACATTCAGGTTCGTGGTAAAACCCACACTGACCAGCCCTTTAACAAGGTAATTGCCCCTGATGACATAAAAGGGCATAACCTCTTATCTGTAGAACTCAGGCAGTCACAGCCACAGGACGATTTCGCTTTGTGGCAGGCTGCTCAGGTGGCCTCTCAAGTTGATCCTTCAACTGGCACGGCACTTGTATCCAAGCAATACGCAGCCACTAAGATTGCCAAGGTTCAGGACTACGACCTTGAGAAACGCCGTATGTCTGGTGCGCGAACTCGTGCATCAAGCAGGAAGTACGAATTGCTTACTCAGTGGCATTCAGCAAGACTTTCTGGCGAGCCTGAAGAAGTTATCCAACTTCTCGAACAGGATATCCAGAGAGAGATTGACCGTGAGGAAATGGAGGCTCTTGCGTTAGAGTTCCAGTTCCAACAGGCAGTCAATATCGACCCGGCAGCGGCAATGTCTGGTCAACAGACACCGCAGCCACAGCAACCACAAGGGGTTAATGGAGCAGGGTTACAAGATACGGCAGACCTTGCTACAGTAAGTGCAGACCCTAGATTATTAGCGCAAGCCGGTACGCAGGGTGTGAGTGCTGCTCCCTCTCCTGACGCTGGATATAACACAACCGCCCCTAGAAATGCTGCGGAAGCAGCAGGGCTAGAACCAAACGTATAGGAATTAAGTTATGAGAAATTTTATTGTTCGAGTTAGTGGTGGCGGGCAAGAGAAGTGGATAACTGTAACCGCATCTAGCCAAGCAGATGCAAGGTCAAGAGTTACGCAAGCCGGGTCTGGATGGACGGCGGTTGCTGTATACGACACTATTGCTGATGCTCGCTCAAGCAACCTTGACAACCCAGGCCTGCTTTCGCAGATAGACGCTGCTGAAGCCCAAGGTTTTCAGTCACTTGGCACTCTGGCATTTGCTGGGGCAGGGTCTGCAGGTTTTGAAGATTGGGCATCGGATGCCACTGATTCAGCACTAAGGCGTGAAGCCTTCGAGTTTGGCCCCGGTTTTGAAGCAGGACTCGGCAGGCGTGGTATTAATATTGGCCCCGGTGGTGGATTAGAAGGGCGAATTGCACAAAACCGTCAGCGTGCATTAGAAGACAGGTTCTTCGCGCAACAAGCATTGCAACCTGGTTCTGCGCTGACAACTGAAAACGCCTTCCCAACATTCCAGAGTTTCCTTTCTGGGAGGACTGGTACAGGAGGCGACGCTGGATGGACGAACCCGTTGTTTGGGCAGGCTGGGGCAGAAGCTGCTCGCGGTCTACTGAATACAGCGCGTGGTTTTGTAGCCCCAGCAGCGCAGGCTCTCCCATCTGCTCTTGCTGGCCCCCTCTTGAATCCAGCTACTGTCGGACAAGGGCAAACCCTTGCGAATATTGCTCTTGATGCTGGAAGGCAGCGGTTTGGATCACTGTCCAGGTTCCTTCCAAATGCAGAAGCCCTGTCTCAGTCATTCTTATCACAAGACCGACCCATGACAAGCACGTTTGCTGATTACCTGAATCAGAGGATATTTGGGTAGATGGTTCAGCCGATAAACATATTTGACATGCTGTCGGATACGGCTGAAGGTCGGCGTGTTGGTTTTCAGACGTTTCTTGACCAGTTTGCCCAGCGACCACAGCAACGTCAGATAACTTCGTTCAATCGTCCTTATTTTTCCAACTTGCAAAATCAGGCTGAGAACGAGTTCTTTGGGCAAGCGGGTCAAAGAATCTTGGCAGGCCAAAGCCCTCAGTCATTCACAGATTTCTTGAACGACAATTTCAACCTTGGCAGGCGTGCCAGACGTGCGCCGACACAGCAAATGGGCACTGGAACCTCTCGCTTCGCATCCCCGGCTCGCTTCTTATTCAACCAGTAGGAGGATTGAATGGCACAGCCTCCTTTTTCTGGGAACGACTTCTTTGACCAGATCGACAGTGTTGCTCGTAATCTAACGGGTAACGCTTTTCGGCTTAAGCGTGACGATCCCGACGCTCCCCAGAAGTTCACTGAGTTTGTAGCCCAGAGCGAGCAAGAGTTCAATGCGACCCAGCCAATCCCGCAAGCAGCACAGCCTACACAGACCTTTCAGGACTTCGAGCGGGGTGGATTTGTGTCGCCAGAAGTGGCAGAAGCGCGACTCCAAGACCCAGATTGGGTAGCATCTCAAACCCAGCCAACTTTTGCTGGTAATGAAGGCGCACCAGGCCCTGCTGGTATGGCTCTACAAGCACTACAAAATATCACAGCGTTCGGTGCAGGGCAGTTTTCTGACCTGACAGGAATTGCACCACAAGAGTTCCGTGACGCTGCTGCCGCTGAACGGGCTAAGATCAACGCAGTCGAAGCAAATAATCCGTTTGAAAGATTCGCTCAGTCTATTGAAGGCAACTTCTTTGCTCCCTCAAAAGCATTCAGACAGACCATAAGCGACTACCCTCAAATCGGAGTAACGCAAGGGGCTGTCGATGCTGCGGGTAATCTTCTAAATACGGCACTACCAGTAGTAGGTTTCCCGTTAGATATCGCTACCGCAGACCCAGAGAACCCAGAAGCAGCCCAGTTCCATGTAGGAACAGGTGACCTTCTGGAAGCCGTAACCGACCCGTTTAACTTCGCAGGCCCTGGCTCATTTGCACTCAAAGGCGCAGGAAGCCGTGTTGTTACTGGTGCGGGAAAGAAAGCACTTAGCGCGGCAGAACAAGCCGCAGAAGCAATCGGTCGCACTGGCGTACCCAACGTGCTTGATACTGTGCCGCCGCAAACGGTTGCAGGGCGCGCTGCTAGGGCGGCTGGTGGTGTACCAGACTTTAGACGAGGGGCGAATGTTGGGAATGATGAAATCCCTCCGGCTATGATGCGTATATTTAAAGAGTCTCCAGGGGCAGATGGCGCAACACTGTCACGGGCTGAACAGATTGAACTGAGAGATTTTCTTCGAGAGAAGGGAACTGACTTCAACAGCTCACCTTCCATTGGAGGAATAATCCGCGGCACTTTCGATAGAAGTTACGGTGGTGATCCTCAGATATATGTAGGATCGTTCAAAATGGGCGAAGCAGGTTTACCCCAATACGTTGTTTGGAATCCATCGAAAGGAAAATTCCGAACACATGGAACGGCTCCTGACGCTACACAGATACGAACTACGAGAGCGCGCATAAAGAATTTCGGAATTGAAAACGTCATGGGTCGCCCCCATGCAAGTGCAGATGAAACAATCGAAATCTTTGGAGAAGATATTCCACAGTCGGGACTACGCCCTTCAACACCAGCCCTCACACCCCCAACCACTCCAGCCACAGGGCGGGCTGCTAGGGGGGCTGGGGTTGACCTTGATGAAAAGTTAACTGCTGCATCAGGACAAGTCAAAGCTGCTTATGGCTCTCCGCAATCAATGCTTGAGATGGGCGAAGAATATCCAAGGTATTGGTATCACTATCGTGTTGCTCCGGTTGCAGAAGATGGTGGAATAAATGCAACACGAATAAGAGAACCTGAAGCGGCAGATATGTTTGGAGCCAATTATGCCGAAGGTGAATATATCTGGTTATCTCCAACGCCTATTAGAAGCCTTGAAGATTCTCTAATAGTTGATATATCTAAACTAACTAATAACGATATTAGGTCTACGGGGCAGTTTGAAGGAAACATTTTGCATCGTGGCAATATTCCGAAATCAGCCATTGTCGAAGCCCCCACCACTCCAGCCAGAGGGCGGGCTGCTGCTGCTAGGGGGGCTGGTGGTGTTCCAACCGCTCGAACAATTAAGTTCATTCGTAATCCAGAAAAAGCACCTGATGTAGGGGCGCGGTTCGGACAGGATGTTGAGCCTGCTGGTAGATATGTTACAGAGGCTACGGACGCTGATATAGCGCGTATCGACGTACAGGAAGGCAGACCGAGGTTTGAGTCTGGTGAGGTAACTTTTGAAAACCCGTTGGAGATACCGTTTGGGGAGGGTTACGAATCTGCAAATAATTGGAAACGCGTACTTTCTGAGCGATACCAAGCCACCGGGGAAGAATTGTCCCAGAAAATTGCAGATGACGGATTTGACGGAATTATTACAACGCTTCCAGATGGGACAACGAGTGAAATCGTAGACCTTACTTCGTTTAGGCAAGCCCCCACCACTCCACCCACAGGCACTGCTGCTGCTGCTCGCCAAGTAACCCCGCAGCAGCAGGCGATCATAGATGACGTTGGCACTGGTGCGCTGCCTGCTGACGATGTGGCTGTGGATGCGCTGGATGCTGCGCCTGTTGCTAGGGCTGCTGACGATGCTTCCTTACGTGCTATTGAGGATGCACAAGCGTCTAGGGCTTCAGGGACAGCGGGTGGCAGTGGCCCCCCGGCTATTAGAAACCGACCAACAGCAGACGCTTCGTTCCCAGAGGGCAGCCGTACTGCGGTCTTCCAACCGGCATCATCGGTTCCGTGGAAAGACGATCCACTGATTCAGCGTGCAGTGAAGGTAATCAGAGAAACAAAGACGCTTCAGCCAGAATCGGCAGCAGCCCTCAGTCGTGGTAGGAAGCGACAGATAGCAAGGGGAGGGCAAGGTGCTCGTACAGCGGAGACATTTAGTGAGGTAGGGCCAGCGTTTAAAAGGGAGCTTGGTGGAGAAATACAGCGTCCTGAATTTGAACCAATAAAAGACCTATTTTCACCAGAAGAGTTGAACGAACTTCGTTCTCGTATATGGGGGCGTGGAAGCGTCCTTGAGTTTGCCGACCAGCCACCCGGATACACCAACTGGAGGCAGTTCAATGCAAGTGAGGCGTTCGACCGTTTGTTCCATCCTGACTCCGCTGTATTGCCAACCCCATCTGAACAGGCATTACTAGAGCGGGTCTTCGGCCCAGAACTTGTAAGGGCTGTAAAGTCAAAGAAGGCTCGTGGTCAAAAGGCGTGGGATATCGCAATGGATATCTGGAACCTTCCAAGGGCTATGCTGGCTACTGGAGACATCTCTGCAACCGCAAGGCAGGCAGGGCTTCTTGGCCCTGGAAACCCGAAGCAGTTCAAAGACGCTTTCATCTCTCAACTCAAGGCTTTTGCCCATGAGGAGTACGCTCTTGCATCTCGTGAGGCTATTGAGGCTAGCCCGAATTTCTTACGATTTACCACTAAGACAGGTAGCCCTAGCGACGCATTTAGTACAGCAAACAGGCGATTACATATATCACAGATTGGGGAATCTGCTGAACGTGGTAGCAGGGAAGAGATATTCCTGACATCTATTGCTGGACGCTTACCCATTATGAAGAACTCGGAACGTGCGTTTGTCACGATTCTGAATGAGTTACGCTTCTCAGTGATGGAACGCATGGTAGATGCAGCGGAATTGGCAAACAGAAGTGATGCAATAGCAAAAGGCATCCCTGGATCGGGGACAACGCCAATCTCAGCGAAGTCCATCGCACTAGCAAGAGAGGTTGGTACTCACGAAGACATTCTAAACATTGTCGCCCACCGTTTAGACATAGAGAAGTTACCGGCTGGGCTGACCCCGCAGGAACACGCCCTTGAGATTGCCAATGATGTTGGCGGTGCTACAGATCAGCAACTCGATGCTATTGCAGCCTATATTAACTACTCAACTGGACGTGGTTCACTTGGCAAGGCTGAAGGAGCAGCACCACTGTTGAACGGGCTATTATTTTCACCACGGCTTGCGATATCCAGATTCCAGTTGCCTCTTTCTGTGCTTACCCGTGCCCCTAATGTGCGGAAGAAAATCGCTATGGACTTAGTGAAATATGCTGGTGGGATGTCATTATTCCTGTGGCTTGCAGATAACTCTCCCGGTGGACATATTGACGTAACAGCCAATCCGTTCTCGTCTGACGTTGGGAAGATGCGTATAGGTAAAACCCGGTTTGACTTTGGGGCAGGCACCTTGCAGGCAATTAGGTTCGTATCTCAAATAGCGACCGGAAAGCGTGTTGCTACGGGAACCCGATCTGTATCTAAAACACACCCGTTTAACCCAGAAATAGCTTCACGATTCCTTCGTTCAAAGGCTCACCCATCATTGGGTCTAGTGTTAGATGTAGGAAACCGTGAAGACTTCCTAGGGGAAGACTTTCTCCTTGATGCTGAGAGTTTCAAAGACTTCGATGTAACAGAAGGTGCATTGCGGAAAAACCCACTCCTTAGAACATTCACGTTTATGTGGATACAAGATGTTGTAGAGGCTTGGAAAGAGTCAGGCCCCATTGTTGGTGCGCTGGCGATTCCGGCGGCGGTAGGGGGTGTGGGGGCTTCTTCGTTCTCAACGTCAGATGATACTTCCATTGAACTCTGGGGCAAGCCAATTACTGACGTGTGGCCGTTCCAACAGGGACTGGCTAAAGAGTTATTCGCACGCACTTCCGACCGTGGCCCTAGTGCTTTCGATCAAGTTGATATCGACCGATACGACGCTCTCCAGGACATATTGGTTCAGTTAGAAGAGGGGATGATAGACAAGCGGACAGCAGTAAACCGTTACTTCTCTATCAACACGTTCTATTCAGGACTGCGTAAGGGCTTAAGTGCGGGAATCTTTGGTGGTAACCCCAGCGAAGAGGCTGTGTTCCCAGAGACTCCCTCTGGCGGGACGGAAGCTGAGAAGGCTGCGTTACAGGAATACTACGATTCATCCACACCGTTCGAGTCTAAGTCAGGGTTCAACTCTGACGAGTGGGCTAAAGTGCTGAAGGTGCTTGAGCGTAAGTGGAGAAAAGATGGAACGCTTGAATACGTGCTTGCCAATACGCACACCAAGCCAGTGCCACAAAATCTGTTAGATATTCTTCCTGATAAGACAAAGGTAACTATCAAGCGTTCAAATGACGCTCGTGCGAGATTCCTAAAATCTGAGGGTCAAGAAGAACCCGATATAGAGTTTGGCTCAGAAGGCTCAGCCCCAGCACCAATACCAACACCAGCCCCAATTCCACAGGCTACCCCTGGCAGTGGATACTTGTGGGAGTTGCAACCACCTGCTCCCAAATAACCTAGTGACAGGTAGTGGTGTTTTGCTGTATATCAAATTGCTGTTATATACTTGCGCGACAACTGAATAAGGTTTCACGATAATTTTACGAGGACTTTTATGGTCACACCAAACGAGGTGGCTGACTCCTCTGAGAATGAATCCTCCCTAGAAACAACCGATTCCCTCCCTTCTGGTGACGAGTTGCTTATCCCTGCTGATTGGGATGAACAGCAAGCAGCAGTAGCGACGGAAGAAGTTAGTGTAACTAGCGACGAAGCAATCTCCGACGAGACACCCCCCGAACCCGATGAAACCTCAGAGATAACCGAAGAATCGGCTGTAGCTGAGGTGACCCCCGACGAGACTACTGCTGACGAAGTAGAGACTCCAGAAGAATCTGGAAGAATGCGGACTCAGGAAGAATGGTCTAAGCGAGAGTCATCTATCAGGCAGCGCGAGAATGAGCGCGAGAATGAGATGTATGCCCTGAGAAATCAGGTAGCGCAACTTCAGGCAACGTACTCAGATCAGGTTTTAGAAGCAGAAGTTCGTGGTTATGCACAATCACTGGAAGCCCAGTTAGTTGCAGAAGGTCACGATGAGGCAGGGGCTAATAGGCTTGCGACACAGCAAGCTAATGCGGCCAAGGCTGGGTTTCAAGCTGAACAAAGGGCTAATGCTTTACAGCAGCAGCTTCAGCAGGTAAATCAAGCTGCTGAAATAACTTCTAAGAATGCTTCGGTAAACGAAATGATGCGACAGCACGGTGTTCCAGAAAGCCAGCGAGCATTGCTCCAGGGCTATTCAGACCCCGCTATGGTCGTAGAGGCAGCAAGGGTTCTTGGCGAAGCTGAGGGCCTACGAAAACAACAAATATCGGCTAAACAGGCAGAAGTTCCTTCCGGTGGCGAAGCTAATACTTTCGACGGCGGTGTTGGACAGGGTGGCGCAATAACAGATCAGCAATGGCTGAACTCTGTTTACGCACAGGGCAATTCTAACGACCATGCCCGTGCAAATAAGGTCATGCGTTCCATGGGAATAAACCTTGGTTAGCCTCAAGGACAACTAAAAATGGCAACTGGACAAACTATTACTGATAGTTTGAGCGACTCGCTACCTACGGTGGTAAGTGCGGCTCGAAATGTCCGTGAGTACAAGGGTGTAATGACCCAAATTGTTGACAAGCAGACGCTTGGCGCGGGTGTTGGCAATAACTGGCGAGAGATTGATCTTGCCAAACTAACTGCTCAGGCAATCACAGAGACAACTGAGGAAGACAACCCACAGGAACTCTCTGACAGTGCGATTTCTGTAACCCCTTCGGTTATTTCGGTTCACACAGTCATCACTGACCGTGCTGCTCGAAACGTATCGAAGAACGTCTTCGCTAAAGTTGGCTCACTTGGTCAGCAGGCGATTGAACGACAGAAAGACAAGGACGGCCTGACTGTTCTTGACGGTGCAACGACTTCTCTTTGCGGCACAGGTACTACTCTTACGAGTGGTCATATTGCCGCAGCAGCGTATCGCATTCGTGGTAACACGAGTGAACCTTGGGATGGCCCTGTTGCATTCGTGCTTCACTCCTTCCAGATGAAAGACCTGTTTGACGAACTGGTAGCAGGTGTTGGAACTTACGACATCTCTAAGGGTCTAACGGCTGATGTTTTCAAGAACTCATTCAACCTGCCTATTGCAAACGCACAGGCATACACGGATGACAACATCACTATTTCATCTAACGATGCCAAGGGTGGAGTGTTTGCTTCAGGTACAAACGGTGCGATCATCTGCGTCCAGGCTCGAATGCCTTGGGTCAAGACTATTCGTAACGAGAAACTTGGTGGCGGTGCTACTGAGGTTCTTCACAGGGACGAGTATGCTTACGGAGAACGCTCTTCAGGTAACTGGCTCTACGAAATCCTGTCGGATGCAACTACTCCTACATCGTAGAGAGACTAACTAATTAGTCCCAAACCCGCCTTA
>Ga0209128_1002224_pt1 | contig 12688 bp, 7 predicted proteins | sample ETNvirnome_6_100_FD_184072 | JGI IMG/M metagenome (GOLD analysis project Ga0209128, IMG submission 184072) | Marine viral communities from the Pacific Ocean - ETNP_6_100 (SPAdes) (version 2) | ecosystem: Environmental > Aquatic > Marine > Oceanic | place: Pacific Ocean | collected 2013-06-19 | reverse complement strand
TACGGTGGGGTTCATCACAGATAGCACATCGAAGCTATTCATTACCGATGTGTTCGTCGCTGAGTCTGCTACACAGCCAGAGACTCCTCTGTTCCTTGTCCACCGACTTGCTAATTTCAATGATGACCTCACAGGCTTCTCTTCTCTCTCGCTAGTATCTCTTGGCTTCCTGGACGAAGACCTAATCCCTCTTGATGTGGATGAGTACTTCACTGACATAACCACCGGGATGGTCTACAATAACTTCGAGAACGAGCACAATCCTCTCACTGGTGTATATGGAGCGACCTTCGTACAGTACGCCGTAAAGGACGGGGGCACTGTAACGACGTATCGTGAGCTCATCAGTAACACGCGTGTATTCGATGAAGCTACTTGGGACCACCTTACTCCTCTCGGGACACTCGACCCCGCCTTCAAGCGGTACATCCTAACGACAGCCGCCACGGGGAACGCCTACAAGTACACCTTCGCCGGAGTCAATAGGTTCGCATGGAAGAGAGGGCGGAGAGCAACCCTCTCCGTCCTTCCTGTTGGTGACACTGGCATGGAATTCCCGTGGTATCTACAGGTGAATCGCAGTGAGATTCAGGCCCCCCAGAAGGGATCTGCTGGCCTCTTCTTGAACTACAAGTACCATATCGCCGAGTACATGCAGCAGGCCTTCTCTCCCTATCCTCCGTACCGGTTTGTGAACTACGAGTCGATCTCGGTTCTGTCTAGCAGGCTACTGAAGCTTCATCACGGAGTTGTGGTGGACGGTCCAAAGAGTCTGTACACGCTGATCACATTCCTCGATATCACAGGGACCATCGTAGGGTATGCGTCTAACGACCCATCTCTAGCTGAGACTACTGGGACCGATGGACTATACTACCAAGAGATTACCTCGGTGGACCAGCGTGATGGATTCGTTGAGCTTAAGACAGACGTGGGCACTACCGTAGAAGAGGCACGAGCGGACTACTATACTCTCGATGAGTACTATGACTTCACGGAATTCAATTTCAATCCCGTTAGTAATCTTGCTTCTCTATCGCAAAAGATTGTCCTTTACGTGGCCCCCGAGTCGCTCAGCACAGGTACCCTAGCCAACTCTCTCCACCATCTAGTCGTAGACGATCTTGGTAGGGTCACATATTGTAGCCAAGCTGATAGCCCAAGTGCTCCATATGATTCAGCAACCTCCAAGTTAGTCTCCGAGGACTTCGATACCGATGGGGTTGTATCCCATCACTTCGACTACGACTATCCCTCTACCACACCAGGACTACTCTCCAGGGCTTCTGGCGTTGGAGATCCAGATGACTTCAGCTTTAAGGATAAGTATACGGTGGATAGTGTTCTGTTCGATGATGTACTTGTCTCTGGTGTGTCTCTCTCGGGAACCCTGCTGGAGAATTACAATGAGAATGCACGGTTCTTGGTCCTTGGCGAGGTACAGATTGGTCCTGCTGTAGCGGCCGACAATCTATTCCTTTATGATACCCGTCTTAATGGTGGAGGTATCATGGAGAGCAGGCTTGATCTTGCTATTGATCAGCAGCCCGAAGCTATTTGGTACGCGGATGTTGCACAGGCTAATACCTATCCTGGTATGGGAGCCTTCATGGTTCATGTCCCCCACAAGGTATTGAGTGAATACGGTGGTAACTTCACCCGCGATCAGGTTACTGCTGTGTTCGAGAAACATATGGCTGCTGGCGGGTATGGGGTAATTCGTAGCTATGGACTTGACCCGGTTTATACTGGCCTGGTAGGATGGTCCGGTACTGTTCAATTGCGGTGGCCTTCTTATGACTCCGCACTACAGTATCGAACAGGTTGGTCAACAGATCAGAAGGTCTGGAACTACGATCAACAATTTGACATAGGACCTCCTGGCCCTAATAGTAAGACATGGTCTGGATTAAGTCTTAATCAACAGCATTACTTTAGCCTAGAGGCCTGGAATACCGACGATGAAATTTGGGAACCAGGAGAGGTTGTTAAGCACCGCGTGGGTGTAAACCCAATCTCACAACCTGTGGTACTGGGAACTTAGGAGTTATCATGGCAGAAATTATTTGGTCACTTACAAATGCGGGACCAGCGATTACCGAGGAGTACGATCACGGCTCGGCAACCAATGGAGCGTCTACTCCATCGAAGGAGTTTTATCTTCGCCACACATATCTCAACCCCATCACTAATGCTTCCCTATTCACTCGTCTTGTCACGGGCACTTATGGTGGAGCAAAGAATGCCCAAGACGATTACGACGAGATCGTGGGCTGGGGAGACGAAACCGATGTGGATGACTTTGGTGGCCTCGCCGTGAATATGGACGCTCTTGGTTCCTATGCAACTGCATGGCCCAGCTATCTGGTCCCGACTGCTACCGAGGCCTATATGGTTGCTACCGGCAGAGGAGACAGTGAGCTTAACGCTAGAGTGCTTACTACTCAGACTGGCTGTCCCACGGAGGGCCAGGTCCTGAATGGTGGATCTCCAAACGTTCGGTTCAAGGTTAGGTTTGACATCCCCAACAACGAGGGAGTACTTGGCATACGTCAGGTCGAACAAGTTCTCCGTTATGACTACACGAGCTAACATGAAATACTGGGTAAAGATTCTTCCCGATGGTTCTGAGATATACGGAACCGAGAAAGACGAAGCGGCGGGTCGTGTGAGCTGGAGTGGTACTCCTTGTGTCCTGTCAGAATGTATTCTTGAAGATGGAGAGCAGACCATCCAGATAAAAGGGAATGGCGAGTACTGGCAGTCCGATACGTATGAGTCTGTTGTGTCCCGTGGGGTCTCTAAGCCTATTAAGGTTAAGCGCCGCATTATGAGAATGGTTAAGCCAAAGGAAAAGCTCGTATTTGTTAGCTCAAAGACTCGGGACCACATTGCCCTCGATTTTAATTATATACAGTTCGAGCCCGTGAATGTAGCGTACACTGGCCAGTGGGCTGTTGCTGAGCTCGACTTAATCACCCGTGAAATGAAATATTATTTCGTTGAGGAGAAGTTCTAGTGGCACAACCCTATCTCGAAAAGTATCGGTCTTCGGTTCCCTCTACCCAGGGGGATCAGATCTTCAAGCGCCTTACGCGAGAAAGTGAGTCGGGGAAGATTAGTTCGATCGACGAGTTTCGAGATAGACTTAAGAAGCTCACAGCTAACCTGCTTAGTGAGAAGATTCAACCCACTATCGATCTGATCACATCTACTCTAGGCACTTCTATTAGTTCGGAGATTTGGAACGATGTCCTTCAACACCTTGAGGATGACCTCGATACAGCCTTCACTGAGGCGGAGACCATTGATGAGGTACTCGACTCCCACACCAACCTACTTCTCGATGTTGTAGGAAAGTCTATTTACATGGCTATCAACCGTGTCGAGTCTCGCATAGAGTTATATGAGTATCTTGATGCGAACGAGGCTGGGTATGATGATGCCCTCTATAACACATTTCGTGACGAAGATGGCAAGACAGCTCGTGGAGAGGATACCAGTACCTTGTTTGTGGACCCACGTGCCAACGCTGCCAATACAGAGATGGACACTGACGAGGATGCATATGTTGATCTCCAGGGAGATCGCCTCATTCTAGGGAGAGACCATAATGAAGAAGTCAATGTGCGTGTGGTTAAGCTCTTGGCTAGAAGCAGTTCGCACCACAGTGAGCTGCCTGTCACGGGGAAGTTATCTGCTGTAAACAACATCATTGATGGCACAAAGAACACCTACTGGATTCACCCAGTTCTCTTAACAAGTCAGGATTCGAACGTTACTGTAAATTTGCTGTTTGATTTCGGTACCATAAGAGATGTCAATTCGATTGTAATCGAACCCGCGTCTGACAGCCCCATGTCCCTGGTAAATCTTTCTCAGGTGTTTGAAGGTGATCGCCAAGAGGGGATCCCCATCGTTTCTCCAGTTAAGATTGAGGGCGTAACGAAGATCCACTTTGATAGTGTCACAACCCGTTTCATTGTTCTGACTCTGCAGCAGCAGAACGGGACTGTTGCCCAGTTCCGTAAGGGACCCAACGGGAACGTACAACAGCTTGCAGCTATAGGAAGCAACAACGTAGCCGGGACACCCTCTGATGTCGCAGAGGAACTGCGCGAGGCGCTCACCTCCCAAAACCTCCTTACTGATATTATTGGACTACCCGACGATGATTACCAAATGGTAAGTTACTACCAGTACACCTTCGGGCTAGATAACATCCGCTTCTATAACGAGGAGTACAACTCGCGTAGTGTATTCCTGGCAAAGAAGAAGAGAGTCCTCTTCCCTGGGGAGGTTGGTATCCGAGTTAATGAGACACGGCCTACCCAGTTGGTTGGTAGTATTGATGTTGAACAAGATCCACACGAGTGGTTGCCCACGGACAACTATCATCATGGAGCTGTTGAGTATTGGCTGTACGGTGAGTTCTATTCCGATGACGATGCCCTCCTTCAAGCTGGCACCATTCCTCTTCTTCCTGTTGAAGCTACTCGAGTGACACATGAACAGCTTGTTTTTGTTAAGAAAACCTCCTCTTCGATTGCTTTCGAGAATCTTGCTTCCACTCAATTCTTTACCGAGAAAGATAGGTCTGATGTGAGTGTCTACAGGAATGGAGATGGGTTGCTCGGGACAGAATGGGGATGGCAGCTTACTGATACAGACGTCCATGTAGAGACCCCTAACTCGGGTTCGCGAATGAAGACTGGTATCCATATCTACGCTCGCGATAACCCTCTTGATATCTACACGATATCATACACGCCATCTCTCTCGAACGTACAATTTGCTTCCAACGCTGGCGGTCTGGCTGAGGTCATTGATCTTGTGGGGAACAATTCTGCTATCCTAACCGCTGACAACGTGATTCGATTCTCTGAAACTATCGGGTCGAGCAAGATTGCCTACGCTGACTTTTACCTTATGATTGTATTAAGGAGGAACTCCGCGAAGCTCTCTCGTACACCAGCTATCGAAGACTACATCCTGTTAACAGGGTCGAGGGACCTGAAGAAGTTCAAATAATGAACACTTACAGCACACCCACATACAGCAAACTACTCACGCTCAAACTCTCTAAGCTGCTTGCTGACTACCAGGCGGGTACAAAGGCCAGTGGTGTGACTCTTGAACGTCAGATAGCAGGGGCTCATGGAGCGCTTGCTCGGTTCTACAAGAGCATGTCGGAACCTATCTTCAGTCTCCGGGTGGCGGTCCCTGGGACAGCCCCTACTTCTGTGGAGTGGGATAGTAACCTCAAGGATATTGTCGATGACCTAGAGATGCTCTTTATGGAATTCGAACATGTTGAAAGCATCGTACTTGGCCAATTCAACTATATGTCTAGTCGTTTCAACCGCGTGAACACACGGCTCAAGAAGGTTGCTTCTGACCTAGGAGACTACAAGCTCTTTAGCGGTCACCCCTCTAGGGACACTCTCTTCTTCTCTGACACTTTCACCAACCTTTCTCGTGTTGATTCTGCTTCTTCCCTCCTGAACTCCACAGAGTGTCAGGTCCACCAAGACGAAGGTCTGGTCACTCTTCCATTGGATACTACTGCAACCTCGGCTATCTCTATCTCGCAGACTCCAGTAATCAATGTCAACAGCAATGGTGTACCAGGGAACAATCATGAAGTTGTGACCAACAAACATAACGACATTGCCGACCTTCTCGATCTGAACTCTGACACATGGTATGAGTATGAGCGAGTGCTGAAGGCCGATGACGGTGTACCTCTCGTTCTGGACTTCACTATCAACCTCGGAGAGGAAAAGATAATCAACTTTATCCGTATCAACCCCAATAATTTTGGCACGAAGACTCAGATCAAGATCGATAAGATTGATACCTCTACCGATGGAGACAAGTTTGTGAGCGTAAGGGATGATATCCCTATTGCTGGGTTTGCTATTGATGACCCCGATGACATCTTTACTCTTGCTCCGGCTACATCTAAGTATGCAGGCCAGGGACTCTTCACCTTCACTCCTCGTACCGCCAAGTACATTAGGATTACTCTTAAGCAAACCACACCATATAGCATCACCACATCAACTGGAGCTCAGCGCTTTCGTTACGGCATTGGTCTACGTGACGTGCATGTAGAGGCGAGGAAATATAAAACCAAGGGAGAGATCATCTCTCGAGCATTCAGTCCCAATGACGACGTAAGGAAGGTTATCCTTCTAGCGAACGAGGCTCCTCTTACGACTTCGAAGTCAAACCTCTCTAGCATCAAACACTACATCTCTCCTGACAATGGTATTACTTGGCATCAGTTGCGGCCACCCTCAACAGATGGGACAAGCGCCACAACACAGACTGTTCCAGAGATACTAGACTTCAACGGTGTGTCTAAGAATACTATTGCTACCACCAGTCCGGTGAAGACCCTTCGGTATAAGGCTGTCATGGAGAGGAGTTCTGCTGCATTCAAGGTTAGTAGCTCCGAGCTAGCCCAGGAAACCGATGACGAAACAGAGCTCCACCAGCCGCCGGCCTCCACTCCCTTTACTATTGCTCTTCAAAAGACACCGGTTACAGGATCACTCAAGCTAGTAGATACCAACTTTGGTTCACGTGGATATGACGACGAGCCTTACTTCATTGGTACAGGTACGGGTAGCAAGCTACTCATCCATCTTCCGTTCTCCTTCAAGAAGGACATTGATAAGCCCTGGCAGTTCGTAGCCTACTTCCTTCCTGTCTGGGGAGGGTATGATGCCAACGCTGGGTATGAGCTACTAGAGCAAGATCAGTTCACTATCTCGGTGGGTGGGGAAGAGTGGACCAACTCTCTCTCTACAAGTAGTGCGGCGACAGCCAAACATTATCGCTTAAACAATGAAGCTCGTACGTTGGAGTTCGGAAACGGGACGATTGGTATGGCTGTACCACTAGGCCAGGCCATTTCTATCTCACTAACAGAAGAAAGATTGTTCCCTTCGGCGGGAGCCAAGCACATCGCTAAGCTCCAGTACCCCACTGTAGCCGACAAGAAGAGAGTCGTCATTGAACGCGTAGGGGAAATGAGACAGAAGACTCAGGTCCTCCAGCAGGGACGCAAGACTCACCAGCTCGACAAGGGCGTGCTTGTGATTGATCCGTATGCTCCCAAGTTCTCTAACACCACTACATTTGCAACTCAAGTCCTGACCGAGGTAGGAGACGTAGATGCCACAGGTGAATGGTTCATTGATGTCGACACCGGTGTATTGACTTCTTACGACAATGCCAATACCTCTAGTCAGACTACTATCACATACTATTATATCCCTCGTACTGTTCTCTCAGAAGATGACTGGGATTTTGTTGATGATGGGACTGGTGTAACCAATGCTGTTTCAATTCATGATGATGCTTACATCACGATTGATGAGAACAACTACCTTGGAGATGGTATCAAGTATTATTCCATGGCGGAGGTAGCAATCGCGAAGAATAGTGTTGTGTTCCCTACAGGTGCTTCCTATCAAAAAGAGGTGCCCTTCATCGATGGACGCACTGAGCTTCTTGGTGTACTCAAGACCAAGGAAGAAGTGGCCGATATTACAGGTATCACAGTGGCCACCAACCTGCCCCCGCGCTCCTTCTCTATGGGTGTTTCGACAGACACGTCGCTTGAGGTGCGCTTCAGTAATGCCCATATCTTCCAGACAGAAGTAGCGGGTGTCCCTTCGGCTGTTGGTGAGTACCAACTCGACCGAGCCCTCAATCAGTACATCGTAAGAGTTGACAGCAACTACTCCGATGCAGGGAATGTCCAGTACTACTATCCGGATCCTTCTGCTGATCTGACTGGCTCATACTCAATCAATTATGAGACAGGGGAGATCTTCTTCCATGATACCGCAGTGAAGGACGATCAGATCTCTTTCCGATTCACCAACTACCGGGTTAAGTATCCCATTGCTCGTGAGGTACCCACTTCTGATTGGACGCTAGACAAGACGACCAAAAAGGTTACTCTGAAGGACAGAGAGATCTTACGTAACCTACGGACACCACAGGGGAAGGGCCCCAGTACATTCTCCGCGACCAAGTACTATCAGGCGAGCTACCGTGCCGTAAAGAAGAGCCGCCCGAATACATTGGCACTCGAGCCCTACTTCAGTCCCTTTTTGCGTGACTATTCAATCAAGGCCCTCACTGCTTCGAGGTTGGTGTAATGGCTATCTATGAAACATATGCCAAGTTCATCATGGAGGGGATTCTGCGTGATCAGATCCTTGGGGGTACCGCTCCATCCTATCGCACTGTTATCGCAGCTTTCGATAGCTATACGTCAGGGCTAGATCTAACCAAGCCCGTCTTCTCTTCTCTCACCTATGAGGTAGAGCCTGGTGATGAGTCTTCAGCGACGGATTACAACGAGGGTCTATTCACTGCACAGCAGGATATGCGCGTTCTTTTTAAGCACCTACTTGGTGCTGAGATTAGAATGTCTCGCTATTTTGCTCGCTGGAGAGCCGAGGCAGAGCGCCTCGAAGGACGCCTGAAGGATCTCGAAGACCGCATCATCAACCTCCTTCTTCTCACAAAGGACACGGAGGGTTATTTCAACTACGTGTATGACAGTCTGACTGATGCTTCAAAGGCAAGTACTAGCTCAACTACCCTCTTCGACAAGAAGAGAGGGATGGTTACGCTGGGTGCCAGCAGCCTTACTCCTACACGGATTGATCTTTCAAACGCCTTTGGTGCAACCGCAGTCAATTCTGCCGAGTTTACAGTTCTTTCGCAGAACAGTCTTGTTAGTAGTACAGAAGCGGCTGGTTCCAAGCTCCAAAATGTTATCTCGGACAAGACCAACTATTGGCAGAATAATGTTGTCATGGACAAGCCCGGGACTGTAACATCTGACTTGATCGTGAGTCTCGCAAAGACCCAATCCTTCTCTCGTATTGATGTCGACCTACACGCTGCAAATCAGAATAGCAAAGTCTCTGTTACTCCTATGTACAGTGCCGACAAGTATAACTGGAAGCAGCTTCCCATCACAAACTTCACTCGCGAGGTCACAGGCCGCACTACCTTCCAGTTTGGAACTCTATCCGCCAAATACATCAAGCTCCTCATTACGAAGCCTGGATATGACCGTGTGAGCAATAGTCAGTATGTTTATGAGTTCGGTATGGATGAGGTGGCAATCCACAAAGAGAACTATGGAGAGAGTGACAAACAGCAAATCTTCTACTCCACTGCTCTCTCTGTAGTGAACGTAGCTGGAGTCACTCAGTCATTCTCGAAGGCCGTTCTCGAGGTTTGTGAGAATGTCCCCACTAATACCTCTATCGACTACTCTCTCGCTGTGTCAAATACAAAGAGTGCAAGCATCGGTAGTCTGACCTTCATGCCAATCGATCCAGTAAACAGGACATCATACAAAGGCCAGACCATTCTTGACTTTGGAGAGCTAAACCAAGTGACTGTGTCTGGCGTTGGTGTATCTTATGACACCGCTGGTGCCACGGGATTCAAAAGTCCCGATAAGGATTACACAATGATCACGGGGGTTTCAGGCACATCTGCGACTACATCTGCGAAATCTGCGACAGCTACCCGATATGTGTTTTCTGATCCCTCCCTTCGTCTCCTCGATTATCAGTTCGCATCCCTAACAGATATCACTGATGGGACCCTTGAGATTTGGAGAAATGTGAATGTAAAAGGGACCACAACGAAGGTCCGCGATACCTCTAACGGATGGAGAGAGGTTGGCGCTTGGTACCACACAACAGTATGGGTGAACAACAAGAGTGGTGTGACCATTAACTTCGGTAGCAAAGCCATACAGATCGATGGTTTTAAGAAGACAGGAGTGACCAAGATTGCTTATGGTGCTCATCGAGTTGCTGTCCACAAGGATAACTGGATCGAGGTTTCAACCACATCCGTGACAGACCTTGCATCCTTGAAGACGGCTGATACTCTGTACCCATACAACCACAGGTACTTGGTTGAGGGTCTAGCTTATCCGACTGGCTGGGCAACTACGGCCGAGAAGGTCTACCTTGGGTTTGATATTGTTGCAGAATACCTGATGAAAAAGACCTCTGTCTTTGATATGATGGCCAACACATCCGGAGACTTTAGTCGATTCTCCCTCGACAAGGACATGGCCGAGACAGGCGAAGTGGCGAGCAACGTTTTCCTCGTACGCGTTGACAGCTCACAGGCCGACTTCGTGAACGAGAATTTCACAATCCGCTTCAAGTCTGCCGTGAGTAGTTATCAGTACATCTGGCTAAAGGCAGCACTTGCCACTACCGCATCATCCGTGGCACCAGCACTCGATAGTTACCGGGTCAAAGTAGGAAATTAGGAGAGATCATGAGTACAAGGAAACTTGAAAACCCAGTTCTGAACTTCATGGTTCGCCACACTGCTGTGCGCGGTCCGATGAGCGCTGAAGCTTGGAACGACAGTGTCGATGAACTCTCTGCAGATCTTGCTGCTTTCTCTCTCGAGATCAAGAAGCTTAAGAAGATTACGGATAGTATTCCTAACGGAACATATGACAGCTCGATTGATGCCTTTAAGCTAGGCCTAGATGGGGCGAATCTCTTTGTTGATTCCAGCCTCGACGGCACAGCAACTTCTGCCTATTGGAATGGAACCCGCCCGGTAACAGTCGAAGAAGCTTTTGATGATATATACGTTGCTCTTAATGATGCAGTTAGAGAGCTAGAAGAAGAAATCATTTCTAGCTACGTCGCACTAACTACCGCGCAGAAGACTGCAATTGGCGACAAGATTTTTAATGCCACGCTAACTTCAACACCGCTTTCTCTTGATGGGAAGAGCGAGAACAATCGTCTGAACACAATCCAGCTCGCTCGAGACCTGTATGGGTCTACCTACGCTCTTGGTAACGACGGCGCGGCTGACCTCACCTATTCAGTGAAGGATCAAGTAGACGCGCTCCTAGCCATCCACAATGGCTCCTGGAATTCTGATATCACAGTAGACCACGCCAGCCTTTCTATTACTCTTGCCCAAACTAGCGTATTGCCTTCGTCAACGTACGATGATGCCTTCGTCGGCGGTCCTGTTAACCTTGAGGAAGATCTTAATCAGCTTCGAACACTGATGAGAGAGACGAAGGGCGGTTCTAGTTTTACGGAACCCGTACCGGAGCTATATACAGGCGGCGCATCAGACCTAGAAGAACTATTTTTGTATACAAAAGGTTCGGGCACCAAGGCGGTTGATAATCCATGGGGATACCATCTAAACGACATTGATGATCTTGTCCCTTCCGGTCTTCTTGTGATGCAGACTGCAGCTGTTGGATCTGGTCTACCAAACCAACTTGGACAAGCGAATGCACAGTCTATTTTTGAGTGGGTAGTCGATGCCAATGGGGTATGGGACGGGCAGAAGTTTCGCCGCATGGAGACGGGAGTATCCGGTCCTGGCCCGTTCAACGTATATCACGGACGGGGTGCATACCCTCAGGTACAGCTTGTGCAGATTGATCCTTCTGTTAGTGTGAGTGGACAGTACGTTTATACCGTGGACCAGTATGATACTAATAACTTCACGCTTGTTGTGCCTAGCGGTGTTGTTCTAGTCAGCGGTGTTATTATCAGTCTTTGGTAAGGAGTTAATATGAGTATTGTTAGAAATCTACCGGGACAAGGCCTTAAAGATGAGGGCGAAGCACGTGCCCCTGCGACCAAAGGTGTAACTAACGGCGACAGCCACGACCACGATGGTGGGGACGGGGCGACTGTACCCATTGCAGGCGGCGGCACCGGGGCTACTACGGCGGCGGCAGCAAGGACAGCGCTGGGCGGCATGGCAGCCCCAGCCGCCCCCTTCGACGCCGATGAAGGTGCGGTAGTTATCACGGGGGGGGTCTCCGTGGGCGGGCTGTACGACCCTTGTACATCAAACCCTGTCGATCCAATGTGGACCACGATCCAGGGCAACGTGGTCGGTGACGGCTCAAAGTATATTTTCACCCACGCCTACGGCGCTGACTGGCCAGAGTTGATCCGCAATTTGCCTGTCGCTCGGTCAGCGGCCATGTGGTTTCACTGCAAGTTCACGACGTATACCGATAATGGTCTGGTTGTCGGTGGATTTTGGGCTGACCCAGAACGCTCGCTTATTATGTCCCGGTACGAGGTCGGCCAAGGCGGCTGGGTGCTGGGGCTTTCGACTTTAACCAGCAACACCTACGCCGCCGTCAACGACGCAGAGGGCTGGTGCGGAATCGTCAGGGAGGAGGCATCCGGATATCTGACTGGCTGGTGGAGCAATAACGCCCATACCGTAAATCCAGGGAGGCCGGGAAGTTCTGGCTGGATCCGTCACGGCACCGTCAAGCAGGAAACTGGGACTCAGCGTCTCATTGCCCCCATCGCCAAAATAAGAGTCCATACAATTATCGCGGGCACCGAGGTTGTTGAGGTCAGGCACATCACGGTTGCATTTTAGGAGCCGCCATGAAGAAGAAAATCAGACCACAGCGAAAACCCGACGCACCCTTTGAGTCAGCTGACGTGACCATCTGCAAACAGGGCGACGTTGTCGAAATCGGCATGCCGACGCAGGTGCCAGCCGGCGGCTACGTGTATGTAGCGACGAGAACCGAGCAGCGCCTATTCGAGTCAATCGAGGCATTCGAAGAGGCATATGAGTCAGAGGGCGAGGGGAAGCCATGCCC
>Ga0209128_1002210_pt1 | contig 12734 bp, 18 predicted proteins | sample ETNvirnome_6_100_FD_184072 | JGI IMG/M metagenome (GOLD analysis project Ga0209128, IMG submission 184072) | Marine viral communities from the Pacific Ocean - ETNP_6_100 (SPAdes) (version 2) | ecosystem: Environmental > Aquatic > Marine > Oceanic | place: Pacific Ocean | collected 2013-06-19 | reverse complement strand
ACCGGGCAAAGGAAATGATAAACATGTTCGGGTAAATACATGCGCTCCGCTTTTCGAATCTGGCATGATTTGGGCGCCTGACCAGAAATTTGCGGAGGAAGTTATTGAGGAATGTGCAGCATTCCCGCATGGTGATCATGACGACTTAGTTGATAGTACAACTCAGGCTGTTATGCGCTTTAGACAAGGTGGATTTATAAGACACCCTGAAGACTATTTAATAGAAAAACAAGCGCCTAGGAAGTTTGTGTATTATTAATTATGGCAGGAATATTTTCACTTAGAAATTGGGTTATGAAACAACTCATGAAAACCGATAAATCCGGTATTATGAGAATACCTTCTAAAGGTAAAATTGATTTTGGTGAAATGCTTATAAGAGAACAGTTATTTAAAAAAGGTATTAGTCCAGGATCTATTAAAAATGAAAAACAATTAGATAATATTTTAGATACTCCTGTAGTTCCAAAAAGTGAAAAAGTTAAAACTAAAAAATCAGCTGATATTATTAAAGTAGATTTTGGAAACTTTCCAGAGAAAAAAGCACGTGGTGGTAGAACCGGTTTAAGTTATTTACTTGCAGAAGATACAAGTGAAAGAATACCTTTTAAACTTGGAGGATTTGATAAAGCAAGAAGAGCATTTTTAAAAATGATAGGAGCAGGAGCCGCAGGAACGGCGGCGGCTAAATCAGGATTATTTGGTTTGTTAAAATCAGGTAAACCTACAACTACAGTTGCAAAAGAATTAACAAAAGTTCCAATTAAAGCAGGAGTTGACGGCATGCCAGCGTGGTTCAAGCCCCTTGTAAATAAAGTTATTAAAGAAGGTGAAGAAATGAAAGTAACTGAATATGATAGACTCATTACTCATAAATCTAAATTACCAGATTCCAAAACAGATGTTTATGTAAACCAAGATTTAAACACAGGAGATGTTTGGGTTGATATTGGAATAGAGAAACATGGTTTTCCAGATGGTAAATATGGTCAACCGGTTAGATTAGAATATAAAGCATCGGAAGTTATTGAACCTGATATGAGTAAAACAGGGAAAGTAAAATCTAAAGGTGTAAAAACCAAAGAAGAGTTTAATGTTGAAGAAGCGGAATTTACTGGAGGACATCCAGAAAACGTTAAGTTTGAAGAATCAACTATTGAAAAATTTGGTAATCATGAATCTAACTTTGATGAAGTCGAAGCGTTTGCTAAGGGAAAGATCAAAAAAACAAGAAAGATTTCAAGTTTACAGAAACAATCAGAAGATCTTGCTGATCATTTTTCAAACTATCCTGAACCCGATGACTTTGCATCCGGTGGTATTGCAAGAATGTTAGGAGAATAATGAATCTTAAACATTTAATTAAATTTGGAATGGAAGAGAGCCAAGAGCCGGTAATCAAGAACCCTATTTTAAGACAGGCCCTTGAACCACGAACCATGGACCTTGCAGATGGTGGACGGATTGGGTTTCAAGATGGTAAGGATGTACACTTAGATGCAATAGGAAGGCGAAAAACTAAATCAATAGAAAAAGAAGAAAGCCTTAAAAAAATATTTGATAAAATATTTGACGAAGGAGATTGGGGTGGAATTAAAGGCGAATTTCCTGGTGTAGGTAAAGCAGAACAAGAAGCAGGTATAGATAAATATCACCCAACTAGAAGAGGTAAAACAGGAGGAAAGATTCCAAACCAATGGTATTCTCAACACGTATCAAAAGCAATTAAAGGTGATGTAGATGCTTTAAATGATTTAGCTAGAATTACAGGTAGAAGTGTTAAAGATTTACAAGATGCTTTTGGTAAAATAGAAGGAGCAAAATTAAAAATACAATCAGAGGCAGCAGCAAAAAGCACTAAAAGATTAAATCCTAAAAATAAAGAATTAGTAGATTTAGTTAAGGGAGGTGTTACTAAAAAAGCTGATTTGTTAGATGCTTTAAAAGTTACAGATGATGAATTTCAAAAAATGGTATCTCTTATGTTCAAACAAGGTTATGAAAATAGAGGAAAAATTAATAAAGGTAAAAAAATAACATCTTATCTTGGAAACACCCTAGAAGATTATAATAGCTTAATAGAAAATTTAAATAAAATTGATGGAATAGATAAAGCAAGAGAGAGACTTATTACAAGTAGAATACAACAAGTTTATGGAGTTGATGGTTCTCATCCCAATTCTAAAATGTTTAAAACTATGACTGATAGAGTTAATGAATTTTATAAATTGAAAAAAATATTACCAGAAGAAATAGTACTGAATTTAGATCATGCTATCCCTATGTCTTTAGTTGAACAATTAACTGAAGCTAATACTCTTAGAGTAAATGTTCAACCTATTACTCAATCTTTAAATATGGGTCTGAAGGCTCAAGTTGATAAAGCTTATGCAGCTGCATATAAAGCTGGAGATAAAGAGACAATGAGAGCAATTGAGGAAGTAGCAGAAAAAATAGATTTACCAATGGGTAAAATAACAGATACATTTACGGATCTAGGAAAAAATCCTTATTTAACTGGAGACATAAAACAAGTTATTTATAATAACTTAGTTATACAAAATTCAATTAGTGAAAAAGCTGGAAAGCTAGATAAAGAATTATTAAAAAAAGCTGGATTAGATAATATGTCATTTGACGTTGGAAAAGTTGATACACAAACAGTTGCTAAATTATTTTCTGAAGGAGATCCGAACTTTACCAAATTTGTAAGTGGTGTTGGTAAAAAAGTTAAATCTGGCGGCAAATTTTATTCTTTTCCGGCAATGCTGGGTGATAAAGAATTAATGAAAGGGGTTGGTAAAGATATTGGCACTGTTGGAAAAAAAGGTTTAAGATTTTTAGCAAAAGATTGGGTTTGGCCAGAAGTTGTATTGGGAGGTTTAGAGTATTTTAATCTTAAACAAAAAGGCGCTGAACATGATCGAGCTTTAAGTGGTGCTTTAGAAATGTCTACTTTAGGTTTAGTAGATTTACAAGGAACGGAAAAAGCAATCGTCGATCAAGCTAGAAAATTAGGTTACGATGATGAAGCTGTTAAGAATTTAGAATTACTTATTCAAAGTAAACAAATAGAAAAAGCAATGAGAGGAGAATACAAAAACTTGGAAGCTATAAAAGCTAATTTAGAATCTGGAGTACAAGATCCAAGAATAGTTAATGAAGGAACTCTTTACGAATCTGAACAAGCATTAGAAAAATTAAAAAATGATTATGAGGCTGTTAGAAAACAATTTACAGGAGGAGAAGAAATTTATAATATTTTTGATAAATCACAAGAAGAGTTGGCACGAGCAGAATGGAATAGAAGTTTAGAAGGAAGAAAAAAAAGATTAGATCCTTATGCAGGGGGAATTGGTAATTGGGTGAATAAGGAAATTTTTACTTTAGACCCTCAAACTAAAAGAGCGTTGCAAAAAGAAATAGATATGATGAACCCTCAACAATTAGAAGATTTTAATATTGATAGAGGAGTGGGACAAGAAACTTATCATCCATTATATGGTGCGGGAATGTCTTATAAACAAATGGAACCATTCTATGAAGAAATGGATTATATGTATAAAGCGGATGGCGGCATAGCGAGTTTAAAAAAGAAATGGTAAAAAATCCAACATTAGTTAAAAACATGAAGCATGTTAAATGGAAGGAAATACCTCCATTAAAAGGGCCTAATCCACAGGGGTTGATTAAAGTAGAAAAAAAGGATAAGAAGAAACAGGAGAATTTAAATGGCAGAAATCGATAAAAGTCTCCCTAACGTTAAACGACCAGACGACGAAGTTGCAGAGATCGTTAACTTACAGGAAACTGAAACAGAAAAAGGACCAGTTGAGATCACTGAAGAAGAAGATGGTGGTGCATTAATTGACTTTGATCCAAGTGCAATGCCGGCATCGGAACAAGGCGACCACTTTGCAAACTTAGCAGAACTATTACCCGAAGATGTATTAAGTCCCTTAGCTAGTCAGCTAGATGGAGATTACAGAGAATATAAAGCTTCTCGTGGAGATTGGGAAAGAGCTTATACTGTTGGATTAGATCTGTTAGGGTTCAAATATGAAAATAGAACGGAACCTTTCCAAGGTGCCTCTGGTGCAACACACCCAGTTTTAGCTGAAGCTGTTACACAGTTTCAAGCATTAGCTTACAAAGAATTATTACCAGCAGACGGACCCGTAAGAACCCAAGTAATGGGAATGACTAATCCTATGAAAGAACAACAATCTCAAAGAGTAAAAGATTTCATGAATTATCAATTGATGGATCAGATGAAAGAATATGAACCAGAATTTGATCAAATGTTATTTTATCTACCCCTTGCAGGTTCAACTTTTAAAAAAGTTTATTATGATGATCTATTAGGAAGAGCTGTATCAAAATTTGTACCAGCTGATGATTTAATAGTACCATACACAGCTACCTCTTTAGAAGATGCAACATCCGTTTGTCATTTAGTTAAAATTTCTGAAAACGAATTAAGAAAACAACAAGTATCTGGTTTTTATAGAGATGTAGAAGTATCTAAACCTCAAGATGTAAATACTGATCCTGTATCGAAAAAAGAATTAGAATTAGAAGGTTTAAGTAAATCACAAAGAGTAGAACCTTTATATAAATTATTAGAATTCCATCTTAACCTTGATTTAGAAGGTTTCGAAGATGTTGGCTCAGATGGAGAACCAACAGGAATAAAATTACCTTACATTGTTACAATCGATGAAGGTAGTCGGAAAGTTTTGTCTATTAGACGAAACTTCGCGCCCAATGATCCAACGAAAAATAAAATCCAATATTTCGTCCATTTCAAATTTCTGCCAGGACTTGGATTTTACGGACTTGGACTCATTCATATGATTGGCGGATTGAGCCGTACTGCAACTGCGGCTCTCCGTCAGTTATTAGACGCGGGTACGTTATCTAACTTACCGGCTGGATTTAAACAAAGAGGTGTCAGAGTAAAAGATGATGCTGCAAACATACAACCAGGTGAATTTAAAGATGTAGATACACCAGGTGGAAATTTAAAAGATGCCTTTGTATTTTTACCATACAAAGAACCATCTCAGACTTTATTGCAATTGATGGGAATTGTCGTTCAAGCAGGACAAAGATTCGCGTCCATTGCTGACATGCAGGTCGGTGACGGGAACCAATCAGCAGCTGTTGGTACGACCGTAGCTCTTTTGGAACGTGGTTCAAGGGTAATGTCAGCAATCCATAAAAGGCTGTATGTATCTTTAAAACAAGAATTTAAACTATTGGCAAAATTATTTGCCACCTATTTACCACCAGAATATCCTTATGATGTTGTAGGTGGACAAAGAAATATTAAAGTTACAGATTTTGATGATAAAGTAGATATTTTACCTATTGCAGATCCAAATATATTTTCAATGTCGCAAAGAATTACTTTAGCGCAAACAGAATTACAATTAGCAATGTCTAATCCACAAATGCATAATTTATATATGTGTTATAGAAAAATGTATGAAGCAATTGGAGTTAAAGATATTGATAGAATTTTACCCCCTCCTCCACCGAATCAACCAAAAGATCCAGCGATAGAGCACATTGATGCAATGGGTATGAAACCGTTCCAAGCGTTTCCAGGTCAGGATCATAGAGCACACGTTACCGCTCACTTAAATTTTATGGCAAGTAATTTTGTTAGAAATAATCCTAGCATTACTGCAGCATTAGAAAAAAATATTATGGAGCACATATCGTTGATGGCACAAGAACAAGTACAATTGGAATTTGCCCAAGAAATGCAAATGTTACCACAGATGCAGCAAGCAGCAGTTCAAAACCCTCAGGTGCAACAACAGTTTCAACAAATATCTCAAAAGATAGAAGCTAGAAAAGCTGTATTGATTGCAGATATGACGGAAGAATTCTTAAAAGAAGAAAAAACAATTACATCTCAATTTGATCATGATCCATTACTTAAATTAAAACAAAGAGAAATAGATCTTAAAGCTATGGATGCTGAAAGAAAACAACAAGAAGTAGATGCAAGAATTAATTTGGATAACGCTAAGATGGTTCAAAACAGACAAATCACTGATGATAAACTGGAACAGAATGAAGACTTAGCTAATTTAAGAGCAGATACAGCAATTGAGAAATCATTGATATCTGCTGATGTTAAACTGACTTCAGACAAAATGAAGGCTAAAGATGTTAGAACCTTGAAAGGTCCTAGATCTTAGTATATACAAACCTAGGAGAAAAATATGACAATACAAAAACAAGCACCGTTAGGAAAATCTGAAAAGATTGGAATTCCTTCTCAGAATCTAATAAAAGATCCAAGAGCAAAATCTAGTATTAGAGGATCAGGAGCTAGAATTCCTACTGGTGATAAAGTGACTGTTCAAGGAACAGGCAAAGCTAGAAAACAAACAGCAACTTGGTTCTAATATGTGGTTTGGTGCTATTAAATTAGCTCTTAACGCAGGAACTCATATTTACAAGAAGCGTCAAGAGACAAAAATGGCTATGGCTGATGCACAACACATGCATGCGCGAAAGATGGCCAGTGGCGAAGAGCAATACCAGGGCAAACTTTTAGAAGCCCGTCAAAACGACTACAAAGACGAGGTGGTCCTTGCGATTCTCACACTGCCCATAATAATTTTGGCCTGGGGGGTCTGGTCGGACGATCCGGCGGCTATGGAGAAGATAAAAATTTTCTTCGAACATTTCCAGGCGTTGCCGTCATGGTTTACAAATTTATGGATACTTGTATGTGCGTCAATATTTGGTATAAAGGGTACACAAATTTTCAGAAATGGAAAAAAATAAATAAGGAGAAAATATGAGAAATGATTTTGGATCAAGACCCTACAAATCTAGGTTCCCGTACAAAGCTGGCAAATCTGCTGGTAAGAAAAAAAAGCAGGGATACATAGATGAGAAAGATGAATCGATCGGCATGCGTTTAGGAAAAGGTAAAGCTACTAAAAAAGATCCTAAAAAAGCAAAAGCTGAAAGAGATGAGTCTTACGGTAAATGGGGCAAAAGAGCTAAAGACTGGAAAAAAGCATAAGGAGAACTTATGGGTTGGTTGAATCTACTCTTAAAAGGTAAGAAAGTTACCGGAGCAATTAAATCTGTTAAACCTACATTAACTAAAGGTGAATCTACAAAAGTTTGGGGCCACAAACTTAAAGGAAAATTTAAAAAAGAATTAGGAGAAGCAACAGTAGGTATTGATAAAGCTTTAAAAGACACTGGACAACTTCTTCAAAAAATTAAAAAGATACCAATTACCAAATCTGGTGTCTCAAAAGGTAAAGATATAAAATAATGTACAGAAAATTTAGATCACCAAACGCAGGACAAACATCTTTGTCTTTGCAGCATAGTACAAGCCCATCTTCAGGTTATAAACCTGCTTTAGGTCATAATAGAGATGGTTATCCTACTGGAGGAATCCCTGTTCATGGTTATAGATCAGGTGGAAGAGTTGGTTTAAAAAAAGGTAAGTCCGCAGATAAGAACTGGATTCAAGACGTAAGTAAATCAATTAAAAAACGTGGAACTAAAGGAAAGTGTACACCGATTACAAAAAAAGGTTGCACTGGACGAGCAAAAGCGTTAGCAAAGACATTTAAGAAAATGGCTAAGAAAAGGAGTTCATAATGGGACACAAAGATCGGGTTATAAAGATAAAGCCGAAGAGCGGTGGTATGGGTGCAATTAAAGCGGGAAAAATTGGACCTTCAGGAAGATTCATAAAATTTACCCAAGGAAGAAAAGGCCGAAGAAAAGAAGATTCATCTGAAACACTTGGTAAATTTATGAAAGCAAAAATAGATTCAGCAGAGTCTACAGTAAAAAAAGGTGGAATGGGTGCAGATAGAGTTCTATCTAAATATAGAAATCCAGAAGATGCAGCAAAATGGATTAAATCTGGTGGTTTAAGAAAAGGTGCAAAAGATGCAAAATATTACAAAGACATTGGTTTAACAGGTAAACGTGGAGAACAAGCAGCAAAAGATTTTTTTAAACCTGAATCTAAAAAAATGCCAGTAAGTAAATTAATGGTACTTTCAAAAAAAGATGGTGGAAGAGCTGGTCTTAAACATGGTGGTTCGGCTGGAGCAGCTAAAAGAGGACACGGCGCAGAGATAAAATAATGAAAATTTTAAAGAAAATATGGAACTTTCTATTTGGGAAGAAAGAAGAACCAGTAGTTTTGGAAGAAACTCCTGCAGAAGAGAAAGAAGCAGTTCAAAAATGTGGAACTCATTTAAGATTTAGAAAGAATTGCCCTGACTGCTTAAGAGCACTTGCCGCAATATAATATGGCTGACTTAGAAAACGTAATATATAAATTAAGACGAGCACTAGATAATAGAATTAAACAATTAGCAATCTCTGTAACGTCCGGAGGGGTTGACAATATGGAAACATACAAGTATATAATAGGACAAATTAACGCCCTAGAGGCAACTAAACAGGAACTCTCTAACCTGCTAGATGATAAGGAGCAAAATGAAAACAGAGGCACAGTCATCAATATCAACGGCACAAAGCCCAAAGATAATCACACCAAATAAAGAATTGGTCGGAGTAAAAAAATCCGAACCTAAAAAAGAAGTTACAAACGAAAAAGCAAAACTACCTCAGCCAACTGGTTGGAGAATGTTAGTTCTACCTTTTAGAATGAATGAAAAATCTAAAGGTGGAGTTTTGTTTGCACATGAAACTATAGATAAACAACAAATTGCATCACAATGTGGAAACGTAATGGCGATGGGGGATTCTTGTTACAAGGATAAAGAACGATATCCTAACGGTCCATGGTGCAAGGTCGGTGATTGGGTGATCTTTGCTCGTTATGCAGGATCAAGAATACAAATTGAAGGTGGGGAAGTTCGTCTTTTAAATGAAGATGAAGTATTAGCAACTGTGCAAGATCCAACAGATATCTTGCATAAATTTTAACATAGGAAGGAACTATGCCAGAGGAAGAAAAGAAAAAACCTTTAGATAAAATGGTTGAACTAGATACATCAGGACCAGAGGTCGATGTAACTATTGATGAACCAAAAACCGAAGAGGTTATTGAAACAAAAGAAGAAGAACCAAAGATACAGGAAGTAGTAAAAGAAGAACCAGTAAAAGAAGAACCAGTAAAAGAAGAAACAAAAGAAGATGATTCTAAACTAGCGGATTATAGTAAAGGAGTTCAATCTCGTATTGCTAAACTTACTCGTAAGATGAGAGAAGCAGAACGTAGAGAAGAAGCTGCTGTACAATATGCTCAAGCTTTAGAAAATAAAAGAAAAGTTGATCAGGAAAGATTTGAAAAAGTTGATGCTGATTATAATAAAAGATTTGAGGAAAATGTTAAAACTGGAATGGACTCAGCGCAAAAAGATCTTGCGCGAGCTATTGAAAGTGGCGATGCTGAAGCTCAAGTCCAAGCAAACAAACGTATAGCAGAGCTTGCGTTTGATAATGCTAAACTAAAACAACGACAGACTGAACAGGCAGAGAAACCTGTTCAACTTTCTGACGGTGGACGATTACCAAGACAAGCTCCACAATCACTACCTCAAGCTGATCCTATGGCTGAAGATTGGGCTGGTAAAAATAAATGGTTCGGAACTAACCGAGCTATGACTTTTACAGCATTCGAGATTCACAAAGATCTAGTGGAAAAAGAAGGTTATGATCCTAAATCAGGTGAATATTATGAAGAAATAGACAAACGGATAAGAGTTGACTTTCCTCATAAATTTGATAGGAGTGAGAACATACAAACGACTAGACCCGTTCAGTCGGTGGCTTCTGCGAATAGAAGTGCAAAAACTGGTCGCAAACAAATGAGACTCACATCATCTCAAGTCGCAATAGCGAAAAAATTGAATGTGCCACTCGAAGAGTATGCAAAACAATTAAAACTCACGGAAGGAGCATAAGCATATGACAAAAGATAAAAAAATAACTTCTCGTGCGGCAAATACTCGGACAAAGACTGAACGTCCAAAAGAGTATAAGCCCCCATCCTCTCTGGATGCACCACCGGCGCCTGATGGCTTTAGGCACAGATGGATAAGAGCAGAATCTGTAGGATTTCAAGATAGTAAAAATATTTATGGAAGACTCAGAGAAGGATATGAATTAGTGAGAGCTGATGAATATTCTGGAACTGACTATCCTGTAGTTGCCGAAGGCAAATACGCTGGAGTGATTGGAGTAGGAGGCCTATTGTTGGCTAGGATACCTGAAGAACTCGCGAAGCAACGTGTTGAATATCAGAAGAAACTTACTGAAGGACAAGACGAAGCAGTTGAAACCGACTTACTAAAGGAACAACATAAGAGTATGCCGATCGATATAGATCGACAGTCTCGTGTAACCTTCGGTGGTACAAAGAAGTAAATTTTATTTCTCGGGATAACAACCAATTCCCTACTATCGATTTAAATCAACCGTCTATAGAGATATAGACAAAAGGAGTAATAACTATGGCAAATAGCAACACAGTAGGATTTGGCTTGATTGCAGCAGGTACGATTGGTTCAACACCAGCTACCCAAGGACAAGGCAAATACTATATAGAAGCTGCGGATGCTGACGACCTTTTTCAAGGATGTACTGTTTACAGTAAAGCAGGATACATTGTTCAAGGTTCCAGTACTCGTACGTATCTATCAATAGGTGTGTTCAACGGTATCTTCTACAACGCTTCAACAACTTTGAAGCCGACGTGGGCGAACTGGTATAACCAACCTATTACTCCAGCTAATAGTGAAAATATTACATGCTTTGTAATAGATAACCCTTTCCAACTTTTCATGGGATCAGCATCTGCAGCGATTACACAGGCCAACTACGGTCGGACTGTATCGTTTTCAGCAGCTGTTCCAACAGGATCTGAAATTTCTGGACAGTGTACTAATACATTAGACGTAGGTAATATATCCCACACAGCTAACCAATGGCGTTTGTTAAGAACGGCTGGGGACCCGTCGAACGACGATATGACTGCAGCTTATACTTCAGTTATCGTTGCTCACAACCTTAACCAATACTTACAAAACACTGGTACTGCTGGGGTCACTTGGCAATAATAGGAGCATATAGAAATGGCAATATCAAGAGCACAGCTAGTTAAAGAACTAGAACCAGGCCTAAATGCACTATTTGGGCTGGAGTACAAACGGTATGACAATGAGTCTGCCGAAGTATACGTTACTGAATCTAGTGACAGAGCTTTCGAAGAGGAAGTTATGTTATCAGGGTTCGCTAACGCTGATGTAAAAGCAGAAGGTCAAGGCGTATCATATGATGAAGCGCAAGAGACTTACACTGCACGTTACACTATGGAAACGATCGCGCTTGCTTTCGCTATCACAGAAGAAGCTATCGAAGATAACCTCTACGATAGATTAGCTTCTAGATACACAAAAGCACTAGCAAGATCTATGTCAAATGCTAAACAAGTTAAAGCGGCTGTCCCGTTAAATAATGGTCTACCTTCGGTAGCTACTTATAAAACTGGTGACACTAAGTCGTTGTTTTCTACAAATCACACTACGATTGCAGGAGCAACTTCTAACACTTTAACTACTCAAGCGGACTTAAACGAAACTTCATTAGAACAAGCATTGATTGATATCGCTGCTATGACTGATGAAAGAGGTTTAAAAATCGCTGCGAGAGGCATTAAGATGATAGTTCCATCTGCTAATCAGTATCAAGCTGAGAGATTATTAAAATCTCAAGGTAGAACACAGACAGCAGATAATGATGTTAATGCAATCGTATCTATGGGGATGATTCCTCAAGGATACAGAGTGAATCATTTCTTAAATGATTCTGATTCATGGTACATCATTACGGACGTTCCAAACGGTATGAAACACTTTGAAAGAACTCCATTGACAACTTCAATGGAAGGTGATTTCGATACTGGTAACGTTAGATACAAAGCTAGAGAAAGATACGTCTTCGGCGCATCTGACTTTAGAGGTATCTACGGCGTTGAAGGTGCGTAGAATCTAAACTAATTTTGTGGCGGAACACAGTTCCGCCACAATTTAATAATAATGGTGAGAATATGAGGAATTTCCTAGTACAGATATGGGCGTATGATTATTATGCTAAATTTAAAGTTTTAGCTGATGATAATGCTAACTCTATTGAAAAATCAATCCTTGACAAGCTAGGAGAAAAGAGTATAAAGTGGGAATCAACGGGAATGTTTAGGGACGTTCCTAGAAGAATAACCTATGAGGAGGTTGTTGATGTTACAAGACCTATACAAACAAAAACGGTCCTTGGAGTTGAGGTGGCAGTCTGAGTATGAACAAAGTGGTAAATATACTCTGGACATGGTTGAAATTGATGAAAAGATCAAACAAACCATCACCGAAATTAAATTGGAGGAGTCTAAAATTGCTGAGAGAGAAAATAAAATCAGAAATTCTGCCCCCCAAGTTTCTGTGGCTACTTAAATAAACGCCACATCGCTGAAATCGTACATTTCTATTAGGATCGCTTGCACTCTACTAAAATCTATTATATAAAATAATCACTATACATTTTTAATAAACTTAAATGTAGACGCGTATAGTCGACATGCCCCTAGGGACTACATTTAAAATATTCTAGGAGGAATATTATGGCAAACACATCGTTTAACGGTCCAGTTAGATCCGAAAAAGGATTTCAACAGATCAATAAAGCTGCTAGCACAGGAGTTATAACAT
>Ga0209128_1002208_pt1 | contig 12736 bp, 16 predicted proteins | sample ETNvirnome_6_100_FD_184072 | JGI IMG/M metagenome (GOLD analysis project Ga0209128, IMG submission 184072) | Marine viral communities from the Pacific Ocean - ETNP_6_100 (SPAdes) (version 2) | ecosystem: Environmental > Aquatic > Marine > Oceanic | place: Pacific Ocean | collected 2013-06-19 | reverse complement strand
GATTTGCTCATGGGATTGGCAGCAGTACCATATTGCTCATTATCACCAGCAACTTCTACTGTACCAAAAGCATCACCACTGCATGCATTCTTTGCCCAATCAACTGCATCGTCTGCTTTATTCTGTCCATAAAATGGATTAGCCATAACTTAACCCCCTTATTTCCAGATAGCGTGGCATTCAGGCATTGACCATTCCATACCAGCTTCTGTTAAGATTTGATCAACTCGACGGTCAACACCGCTGTTTTCTAACGTCTGAACTCCGACGTAAACAGAAGTGTCTCTGTTGATACCGTTGCCTGCTAGAGGACGATACTTACAATAGTTCATGTTTATACCAAGGATCTTAACACTGGTACCATCTAAGTGGATATTACGCACTACATTGATATCACCGTGAACGGTGTTAACAGTTGTAGAATCCAAACCTAGAACTTTCTTACGTCCAGCTACAGCTAAATCAGATGTATAGTATTTACCAACAGAAGCTCCAAGACCATCAGTCTTTAAGTTCTGCAAGGCATATCCACCTAATTTATGGAACCAGTTATAAACATCAGTTGAACAGAAATAAACTGTTGCACTTGAGTTATTATAACGTGGATCCAAGTAGTTTGACATATCATCTAGAAAGTCATCTGTGTTTTTAGACGTAGACCAACTAAAGATATTACCATTGTTAACGATGTAGTCAACTGCACCCTGAGTATGTCCAACACCATCTGAATCTGAGTATTGTGAGCCGAACAATAAAGACTGTTCAATATCCCACTTGTGCTCAATCAGCTTTTCTTTCCAGATACGTTGCCATTCATTTGGCTCGTAACGGAGCTGTGTAGCACGAGCAGTATTACTCATTGCCATACTAGTTTTCCAGATCTGTGTTTGTCCATAGCCAGTGATAAAGGGTTGGTCTTTCCAAGTTTCTGGATAACCAGTTCCTTCACCAAATGAGCTACCTACAATGTATGATCTCATACTATCCAAAACAGACTGAGCTGCACCAACGCCCTCATTTGTCTGAGTAGTTACAGCACCTGCTAGATAATGGGTAGCAATACCAAATGTATTTTCAGCAGACCCAGCAGCAGCTACACGAGGAGCAAAATAATTGCCCGTTGCAGTTGATGCAGGTTTGATTACCTTACATTTTAGTTTTGCATACTCATGTCCAGCTTGAGTAGCGGCACTATAAGCACCAGATAGTGTTACAGTTGAGATTTTAGCGATACAATAATCAACAGGAGCACTACTAACAACATTTGCTATTGGTAGTTTGATCAATTGCCCTTCCATATAGAAGTTGGGCTGTGTTCCAGCACCACCGATAATTGCATCGGTATTAGTCTGATTAAACACATTTGATACATTTCCTTCTGTTAAGTAATCGCCTGCCATTTTCACATAAAACGTGTCTCCTGCAGTATCCATAGCACCTTTTACATCACTTGATAATGCACCATCTACATCATATGTAGTATCATCATGTGAGTAAGCTGTTGGATAAGCATAACGCTTTGACCAGGAGCCTCGCCTTTCAGTGAACTTAAAACGCGGATCATCGGTTGGTTTCTTCGAAACTTTACTAACAAACCGAAAGAATGGGTCTTGTGCTAATGCTAGCTCAGAAACTCGATCACCGAAATTAAACTTTCGTCTAAGATCGCCAGTATCGAGATCTGGCCCATATCTTGGGTTACTATAGTTAGTAGAATCGGAAGAACCTATACCTTGATCCGTATACGTACTTAGATTAAACGAATCAGCCATAAAGCTAACCTTCCTTTCTTATTTATCCGTATGGCCTGTTAGTATCTAACTAGCCAAACAGGTTATCTAACTCCGAATCAGTGCCTAACAGCGAATCAAAGATTCCATCATCTGGATTTTGATTATCTGGTGCACTGTTCGCCCCACTTGCGGTAGTTGGCATGTTCCTAACATTCTTCATCTGATTTAACATATCCTGCTTGGTTGCATCTGCTACGTTAGCATTAGCCTGGTCACGATTAACTAAGACATTAATATCATCTAAAGTTAATTTGTAATCCTTGGCTTTTTTAACCATTTCAGCATAGTTTTCGTCAGACATTTGATGTTTTTCTTTAAACTCTCTTTCTTCACGTATTTTCTGTGCAGTAGCTATTCGTTGTTGTGTAGCTTGGTTTTGACGATTAGCCGCCTCACCAACACGATGTTTAACCATCCTGTCAATGTATGCATTAAATACTTTACCAGAATCAGAGGTTGGATTTTCCATCGCATCATTAGCATCAAATACAAAATCTTCATCCAAATTGAATGCTTCCTTCATAGTTTTAGCTTTTTGTCCGCCTTGTTGAAAATAATCCCTAACATGATCAACTAGTCCGCCATCTTTACGCATTGCATTGAGTACAGGAGCAAATGGTCTCAGCTGCTTTAATTCACCAGCCATTCTTTGAGCTTCTCTGCTTGAGTCCTTATATCTCGTTTCCCAATCAATCGCTTTTTGAACGTCTTGATTTTCCTGCTGATAGGTTGCCTGATTAGGGCTACCAACATTACTCACCTGACTGTTCTCCTGAGCAGGTCCATCATAGACCTGTCCATTAACCTCTTGTTCGAGGTCGTCGAAGAATGTGTCTTGGGAGTCAAATACACCAGCTACAGCATCTTGCTGTGTGTCTGGTGTTGAGTTACCCGTATTTTCTTCCATGTTTATTCCTTATATTTAATAATAACAACTACTTATATTAAGAAGACTCTTCAGTACTTTGCAAACCATTTTGTTTGATTTGGTTATCAGCAGCCATTTTAACTCTAGCTTTCTGATTGTCAGCACTATTAGCCATTGCATTTCTTAATAATTTTTGTTTTCCTTCAGTTTCATTATAGGTATCTTGAAGCTGGCTCTTAAGTTCATTCTTCTTTTTAGCTATCTCTACACCAGCTTCCTGAATTTTTCCTTTAATTCCTGCCTGAACAACCTGCCTCTGAAGAGTTTCAATTGTTCCTTCTTTATCCTTAAGTGATTCCTCCATTTGCTGTATCTGAGACTGCATTTGAGCATACTGGCTCTTTCTTTGTGCTATACCAGGCTTATTTCTAAGATCTGTTTCAGCCAAGACTGCAATATCATCTACAACTCCTAGTTGTAATAATTGTTTTAATTCCTCTAAATATGCCCATCTATTAACTGGCATTGTAGAACCAGCTACTACTCTTATATCATATTTATGAGCGTTTATATCCATAGACTTACCAATAGCCTGCCCCATATCGTTATATATAGGTATATTAATTTGAACTTCTCTTTGTTCCTGGAGTCCTGAAGGTTGTACAATTCTAAATCTCTTTTCTGCTGTGTATACAGTTTGAGAAAACTCCATAATAACCCTACCAATCTGTCTAAGAGCAGGTTCTATAGAATTCTTAAGCCATTGTTTCACACGCCTAGTTCCATATTCGTCCAGGGCCATCATCCCCCTATATGTTTCTGCTGCCTGACTTGCATCACCCTGCATAGAGGAATAAATCCCAGCAAGGTATTCCATATCAGTCTTACCCTCTTGTACTACGCCAAAAAAGGCGTTACTTAGTGGGGCAGGCATGACTGGGGTCGGAGGAGTAGACCCTGGCCGTATTGGTAATAGGGCTCCAGGAGCACTAGAATAACGCTCCCAATATTCAGCATCAATTGAACCCTCTTCATGCAACCATCTTAAGCTACTACCAAGAGAGGCATTATGAACCATTAATTGATGTGCTTTATTAATTTCTCTTTGTTTTCCTATAAGTGGAGCAACTGCAGATAGGGGAAGGCAAGTACCAGTCCATTTATAATGAAAAGGTACAATTGGATATTCTGTAATAGAATCTGGCATAACTGTTTCAAACAGAACTTGATCACCAGCTACAACGGTTTGTTTTATCCTTGTATTAAAAAATTGTATAGTATCTACTACATTTTCAGAAAATCTCTTCTCTTTAATAAGAAGTTTAAATTCTTCTTCCGATATAATTAAATTTTCTATTCTCTCTACTTGAGCTTGAAGGTTGGAAGTAATTTCCTGCTCTCCAGACTTTAGCTGTTCCTGCATATTCTTTTGAGCTTTTTGTACTTCAAGTTGAAATCTTGACTCTAATATCTCGCCACTTTGCATTCCCATTTGAAGTCTTGTAACCTCTTCCTCATAAAGAACTTGCAACTCCTGTTGGAGTTCTTGTAGCATTACTTCAGTTTGTTGTTTAATTTGTTGTAGTTGCTCGCTATTAGGTGGAACTTTATGATAGACATTTATATAGGATACCTTTACTTTCTCATAAACTTCAAAAAGTTCTACAAGATCATCCTGCGTTCCATCAGACTTATAAGCATCCCCTGCATTAAAATCTTTATAATGAAAATCCTTTTGATCCATCTTTCCAAGAGACTTTTCTGAATAGCCAAAATTCTCATTATACTCACCTTGAGCTTTACTTATCTTGGTCTTATACTCTGGGAATAAACTAAGTAATTGAGTTTTAGATAATATCTTCCTAATTAAAATATAAGCAGCATCTCTAAACAAGAGATCCCTTGATTTATTATCTACATATATATCAAATGGATCTGGTTGACTTACTGTAACATCTCCCATTCCATTATCAGAATCTGGACTAACAGATACTAATAGAAAGCCTAAGCTCTTTGTAATAGCATCATTTACTGCATTTGCGTATAAAGAAGTACCATCAGAGCCATACCATACATAATCCATAAGATCAGCCATAACAGCAGCAACATCACTATCACTACCTTCTACTCCAACTGCCTGCCATCTAGGAGTATTAGCAGTTGCATAAAAGTTTAACATCTCTACAACAGGAGCAATCCTATTAATAGTAAATGTAGGCATACCCTGACTTTCTAAAGCATCTCTCTCATTATCTGTAAGCTGATTATCATTAGAAAAATCAAAACCTTTCTGATTTATATACTCCCACTGACGCCTGAAAGCATTATTAGAATTCTGATATAGCTGCTTTACCTGTTCAGATCTTTTCTTTTTAGTAACTTTAGCCATTAAAATGCTCCCATATCACCCATACCTTCTCCAAGATCTTCTGGATACCCTTCTCCTCCTGGAGTCTGTTGGCCAAAAGCACCTTGAAGCTTCTTCATAGCTTCTGGATTTGATTTCAACATTTTAGTCATTTCCTTTATATCTGCATCGTATTTTGTAGGATTTTCTTTAGCTTTTTCAAAAAAATCACTAATCATCCCAAGAGGGAATCCCATTTCTATCATCTGTTCTTTCATAATATCTATATCAGCAAACTCTCCACCTGGAACTTCAATATCTTCCATAAGTCCACCAACCCTAGTTTTATCCTGTACTGCTGGTGCTATATCTAATATACTTGGTCTATTCTTTGCCATATCTACCTCCTAAGCTACAACCCAGCTTTTTACTTTAGGTTGTTTTTTATAATAGTTTCCTTTTTCATCCTGTCCAAAATGTTTTGGTGGATGTGCATACTTACAAGCATATGCAAGAGCGTCAATTGCATCATCATGTCCCATACGAGGACCGAATGTTATAATCTCATGTTGTAAGTCATAATGTTCTTTCTTTAAATACATACTTCTTATTGCGAACCTTTGTGCCAAGATCTCTTGTATTCTATCACGCTTCGACATACGCGTACCAGGCTTTTCCGCAATATGCTTAACACTGAAGTCATTCCTTCTACGCATTTCCGATACCAAAGCTTGAAAGATTGGTTTCGACATAGTAGTGTCTTCAACCGTATAAAGACTGGGGTGGTATATTCCATTATAGTCGAACATGTAGTCAACAATACCTTTCTTACTCTCTCCTGGTATACCGAGTACAGGTAGCGACCGCTTGCGAACATAATCAAGGACATAGCAATTGTTGTCAGCGTCAACAGCCACAAAGATGAGAACGCTATAATCGCTATCCCTCCTAACAGAATCCGTAGCAGGGTCAACTCCTGCGAAAACGTTGACTGGTTTAACGTCACCTTCGATGGTTGTAATATATGATAGCCCTGTTTCATCGTCATGTGTAAAAGTTCCATCCCAATATTTTATATGCTCTCTAGTGAAGATTGCATCTTCTGCACTTTGTACTTCCATCATATATTCTTGGAAGAACTTTTGTGGCTGTCCAGAATCTATATAAAACTTTTTCTTTCTTTCCATCTCCTCTTTGCCGAACCAATCAGGCCAAAGTGGCGTTCCATCACCCTGGAGAGCCTTATAACTTATAACTTTCCAACTATATTCTGCACCTTCTTTTTTTGCCCTATCGTGACCAACCAAAATATTATTGATAAAGGAGTCATAATGAACAGGAGTACCATTGATGCGAAGACGACCCGTACTAGGTTCCAAGGCAGGGAAGACAACAGCCGTAACAAGATTGGAGATTTTAGAACGAGACTCTGGCGTAATGGTATTATTCTCGTCTTCAAAATCGTCAAGAACAATAAGATCGTATCTCTTATGGAGCTTAGCCCCTCCCCTAATACCTGATAAGTTTGATTTAGAAATGAGTTTGCAGCCATTCTTAAGTTCAATGTCGTCCTCCGTCCATTTTTTACCTTTTAAATCACCAAAGTAATAACGAACCTTATCGTTAAACTCTATATGATATTTAATATAATCTAAGTTTGGTACTGAAATTTTACTGGATGCTGCCACCCATCCATAGAATAGTGGATCTGTAGTAAAGCAAAAATCATGCATAATACTGCATTTAGTTAATACTGTCTTACCATGACCACGAGGCAATACTATTGCAAGCTGTCTATAATCATAATTCATAACTGCATCCGCTACTTCATAATGAAAGAAGGGAGTTTCAGATCGCATAAAGTCATCTGGCAAAAATAACTTACCAAATGCAATCATATCATATTTAGCAAGCTGTAATGCCTCCTCAGCTTTGGAGACATCTTGAGTATTAATATTAGCCACTAAACCTTTCGATTGCGACCAAGATACATATCTGCAGTACCGCGAGTCTTTGGACCCATCTGACCATCCACTTTAAGTGGAGTATAACCAGGACGACCTTTATTTAGAAAATTAAGACCACTCTGCAATTTAGATACATCTTGCTGATTAGGATTCATATTTCCACCATCTGCAAGATCACCAATAGCATTCTGGTTCATAAAATTATTTACTGCCCCTTGATTTGGACTTGCATTCGGGTCAACGCCACCTTGATAATTAGGTTGCTGTTGTTGTACCATTGGTTTGCCTGTCGCATTTGATTCCCTTCTTGCTTTGGACATTCCTACTGGATCATAGTTAAACTTCTTCTCACCTACTGTTGGCATTTTATTCTCCTTATTCTAAGGGGCATCAAAAGCACCCCAATTTACTTCATCTATATTAAATTTATTTTCTTGGTTAGACCAAAAAGGTCTATATGCATATTTTTCATATGGTGCATTTTCTACAAAAAATCTGGATTCTATAGATGCATTTGGGTCTCTAAGACTATCTGGATCTATTGCTCCAGTTCCCCAATTATAAGATCCCTCCCTCCAATCTCCCTCAATAGGTCCTTGACCTTCAACTACAGTCCCATCAAATGCTTCAGATAGATTCATACAAGCAATAGGGTTTGATCCCATATTACAAGATCCAAGTAGAACTTTGTTAAATTTATCTTCTATCGTATTATCTCTTAAAACTTCTCCTAATTCTTCTGGATTAACCCCTCCATACATACCTATACCTGAAGAGTGTCCCATCATTAAAGCAGTGACATCTCCTTCATCTAAAAATCCACTTTCTACAAGTTCTTTAATTTTATGATCAAGCTCTTCCTTTGTAGCAAAATTTATAATTTCAGTATCTATATCAGGAGTTTGTTGTGCCCACCATCTTGCCTGACCTGGGAAAACATCCTCTCTATTTTTATATTTATCAGGAAGAGTTTTCCATTCCTCTGGAGTTAACATTTTAATATCACCGCCCATAAGAGTAGCTAATACATCCCATGTCTCCTTACTTGCCAATTCATCAGCTCCCTGAGTTTTGTACATCCCCATTTCTGGATCATATACCTCTCCCTCACTAGTTACACTGCCTATCTCAGTTTGCTGGTCTAGATTATAACTTTTAGTGTTATATTTTCCATAAAGAATATCTTTATATAAATCTCTGGTTTCAGTATCATCAAGTACAAATCCAGATTCTTGAGGAGTTCCTAACTTATCATGCAATTTCCTTGGTAGTCTAAGCCAAGTTTCTTCAAAATCAAAAGGAGACTCAGCAAATATTACTGCCTTCTGCTTATCTAACTCATCCTTCTCTTCTTGCCAAGCACCCATTATTCTTCTATCTGCGGTCTTTCAGCTTCTTCTAACATCTTTTCTGAAAATCCCTGGAATAGAGCACCTGTGACCTGCGTCACTTTTGTCTGGCTCTTATCCTCGAGATCTAGGATGTCGCTGAGTTTAAATAATGCTTTGAGTTTGGTTTCTTCCTTCTGACTTGTTTCAGAGAGATCTTTAATACCAGATAAGACACTGGTCTCACTTATTCCTAGCTCCTCACATATTGGTTTCAATTCTTCTTTCATAGCAGTTTTAATCCTTTCAGTCTTTACTAAATGTCCAGACTTTAATTTTGCATAGTTCCTATTCTTAGTAGGAAAGGCTCTTATATAAGCATCCTCTGCTGCCATACCAGATGCTAGATAAAGAACAAACATCTCTTCATGCTTAGAGAGTATGGTCCGATCCAAGAGAATGTCTTCAGCTTTTTTACTACCTCCGAATGAGTATATGTTTACTCTGCGAGAGGTGTCCATTTTGACTGAATCACCAATGGGGAAAGTCCCTGTACAGGTCCCAATGTATTCTCTGATCTTGTTCCTTCCTTTTGGCTTTGACATCTTCCCTCGTCTTAGCACCTGGATGACACAATTGTCATCAGTCTTTACCCACTCACCAGCTCTCCCTTCTCTCCAATTAGACTGAACAATTAGTCTGTCTGGAATGGGATCATCTGGATCATAAACCTTATGTTCAATTCCATTTACCTTATAAACTCTCATTTACCTTCTTTATAAGAGTTCTTTGGGAAATTGTAGTAAAAATTAGGAGTCTCACTCCCATGAACTTTGTCACCACCTTTTTTAGTATGCTTCTCCCTAACTGGGTGAGGCTTTTTATTATATGGTCACGTATGTTGTCCTTTTTTCATATTTGTACCTAATATATAGTTAAGTCCCTTTAGGGACGCTTGCTAAGCTATACCAATATTATAACAACCACCTATCATCTTTAGCTGTTCTTCATCAAAGTATTCAGATAGTTCAACATCAGCATAGTGAAACATATCCTCTGCTCCTGTAGGGTCATCAGTGTCAACTGTCTCCTCAATATACTCTACATCTTCAGTATCAGGATCAAATACAATCTTAAGCTTATAAACTTTCATAATAACCCCTTATATTGTTATCTAGTTAACACCCACTATATTACTAGGTTTATTTACCAAAATCAAGACTTTTTTTTAAGCTTTAACTTCATGTTTTTAAAGTACTTAACAAATTTAGAAAATTTACTTTCAATCTGTGCACTCGATCCTAATTCCTCCCTCAGATCGTAGATAGCTCTCTGATTGTTTTCTATCATTAGAAACAGCTGATCTATGTAGTTCCTTAGCTGCTTCATAGTATATTTCCTCTTCATCCGTACACTTCCTTCTATGTTTATGATCTACACCACAATATACAGGACATGTATAGTTGTTGTCAAGCTTTTTCCCTATTTCACTAAAAATAACATATATTAGGAAGTAGGTGATTTCTCCTTTATCTTCGGTAGTGATATTAAGGGCTTGCGAGTAAACACCCACGCCCCTATATTCAGAGCACCAAGACACATCATTGGCCATGACCCATATCCAACATAATAATATATATTGTAAAACCCTATTGCTAGGTTTATCCATCTTACACATTGAAACCACTCATCTCTTTTCATCTTTATCCTTTTCGACTATAGGTAGATATGATCTTAGGATTGCTTCAAGGAGAGAAACATCTCTATTGAGTTGTTTAACCCGTTCCAAGGCTGCCTCATACATTCCCTTCCAATCCATAGTATCTCCTTAATACACAATAACTTAGGTATAAAACAAGGATTATTTTGTGACTAGGCTTACAGAAGAGAGGCAACTTTTAAAAATTATAGCATTTTAGTGTGTGGCTTATTTACCGAATGTACCCCCCTTAAAAAGGGTTTTTCCCTATCGGGATTACGTTATTTTTGATTTTAGATTATTTAATAGTTAATTTAATTAATGAAAGGAGATCCATAGATGGACAAAGTACTACAAGCCTATGGCTATGCAGCCTTAGCAAAGGATGCTAGCGGTAAGTATATGAATGTAAGGCGTACTCTTCGTAACTATGAAGATATTATGGAAGCAGCTCGCGGTGATGATATGAAGGAAACCTTCCAAGAGCAGGTACTTGCTGCTATCAAAGAAGGACTGGCACAGAAGGATGCCAACACTCTGGCTGAAGCTAACCCTGTTAAGGTTGATGAGAAGACAACTCTTCACACTAAGCCTCAGTTTAAGCATGATAACACCAAGCTGGATGCCAAGGAATTCTATAAGTTTACCAAAGAATCCAAGGATGTTATGAATGCTATGATGGTTAAGTTAGATGCTCTTGCTCCACCTCCTGCAAAACCATAGGAGTATTAGGACTATTAGGGGATTCATTTCCCCTTTTAGTATTGCTTTAGTATTATATGTATTGGTGAAATAATGCGATAACACGTGGAGTTGTGTAATTACGCATGACTCTGCGTGTGCATTGTGTAATATATATATAAACTTGTACCAAACTATAAATAATAAGGATAATCACAACTATGGATAAAGATGGCTTTAAAATACTATTGTTTTGGGTTAATGCAGGACTATTCAGTATAACATTCTGGATAGGTGTAATGATATGGTTATGGAGGGTCTTATGAGATATGTTGTAACACTTGAATATAATGGTATAACAGATCATAAGATCTATAAAATAAAGTCATTTAAAGTTGTCTTAAGTAAGATCACTGAAACTCTACAAAGAGTATTTAATGAAAATGATGATGACTTTCTTGAATTTGATATTGCAATCAAGCGTATTAAATGAACTCAATGGGGTGGATAATATCTGCCCCATTATAATTTTTTAACTATATGGAGGCTATTATGGCTGTTGAAAATAGTAAACGAAGAGGTAGATTACTTGATGGGGGTAATTGGCGTGATCCTGAAGATAGAATGGATCCAATGCCACCAAGACAAATACAAACTTTTGCAATGACAGGTGCTTGTTGTAAAACATGTGACAAATGGTTTACCTATGGTAGTAGTAATAAACAGAAATATTGCTCTAGATCTTGTCATAGAGCTGATAGATATAAATAATAAGGATATAAAATGCAAAAAACAAATAGTGAGCTCGCTAAAGAGCAGAATACCACAGCTCGACAGATATCTAAGAGTCGTAAACGTGGGTACATACTAACAAGTGATGGTAAAAGAGTGAAATATACTGCTCCTAAACCAGCATTTATAACTACTAATCCTACTGGTAAGCGTAAAAAGGATAAATGATGACTAAATGTAAAATATGTAATCAAGAAAGTGCTCGTCAATACTCATCTATGTGTCAATCTTGTATTGATAATGGCTGGAGATGGTCAGGCTATCCTGATAGTCGTTATTATCAAGAACAACCTATGAAAAAGGGTAAGAGTATTAAAGTAACAAAGAAGATATAATGATTTAGTCGAGGCTTGGATGTGGCGAGGGGTCTGTAAGACGGCTGTGTAGACTAATATATATTTGCTAGCTATTTTATAATCTTCCGACCCTTAGGGTTCACAAGGGATTATAGAAAGTCAACACTCTAGGTATGTAGTACCAGAGAACTCTGATCAGGGTAGCTAGCATTAAATTGAGAGAGTAATGGTTTGAATTGGGGTCTAATGTTGCAAGATTGCATTAAGCATGTTTATTGCGTTAGTCAACGGTGTTGAAGACCTAGTTCTCTCATATTTCAGTAAAAAATTAAATTTGTGTGAGTTGGTCATAATAATTGATCATTGTTATGTTCGACAAATCTAGAAACCTGTGGAAAGGAGTGGATGAAGACCCTTACAGGTACAAAGACAGGCGTTGTAGTCGCAGTTAACCAAATGGAAGGCTGAAGTCTAATCAATGTCTAAAGGCTGCTGAAACAGCCGAGGTAGGAGCCGATAAATTAGAAATGATGAGTAGTCTTTTCCTATATCTAAGTATGCTATAATCCTTGCTTCGTGGTAGTATACACTCTTAATGGGCTGTGATAGCCTTGCCTAATGTACTCAAATTGATGGAGTATAAGGGTAGGATGACAATCTAACAAGAGGGATGAATACTAAAGAAGACGGTAGCCTTGCAGGTATACTCAAATCCTGCCTAGACACACAATAATGCAGTAAATCTCATAAATAAAGAAAGGGAAATACAGTGAAAAAAAGAACAAAAAAAGTAACTAAGAAAGTAACTAAGAAGACATCAACAAAACTTGTAGATGCAACTGATCTTAAAGAAATAGTATTTAAAACTGCAACTATGGTATTTAAGACTATGACTTTAAATAAGTTAAGGTTTAATCCTAAGAATCCTGTAATAAGGACAGATACAACTCATTTAGGGTTTAAAT
>Ga0209128_1002204_pt1 | contig 12744 bp, 5 predicted proteins | sample ETNvirnome_6_100_FD_184072 | JGI IMG/M metagenome (GOLD analysis project Ga0209128, IMG submission 184072) | Marine viral communities from the Pacific Ocean - ETNP_6_100 (SPAdes) (version 2) | ecosystem: Environmental > Aquatic > Marine > Oceanic | place: Pacific Ocean | collected 2013-06-19 | reverse complement strand
ATCATCAAATCGTGAGAAAGTCAATGAAAAAATATTAAGATTGCCAAATGAATTTAAACCAATGTGGACAAATGGTGGTAGTATAATTCAGAGACATTCGTGGGTATACTTACAGAATAGAGGTATTACTAAAGGTGATATCCTCAGATATGGAATTGGTTATTGTGATGGTGGCTTGTATTCTAATAGAGTTATTATTCCAAGCTATGATTCAGATGGTGAGCTGAATTATTTTGTTGGTAGAAATATTTACAATGGTGGTATGAAATATAAGAATCCACCAGTATCTAAAAATGTGATTGGGTTTGATTTATTCATCAATTGGGAAGAACCAATTGTATTATGCGAGGGTGTTTTTGATGCTATGGCAATTAAAAGAAATGCAATACCTTTATTTGGTAAAACTGTACCAAAAATATTAATGAAGAAAATTTATGAAAATTGTGTTAAGTCTATATATATATTATTAGACAGAGATGCTATTAAAGATTCTATTAAAATGATAGATGGCTTTATGAAAAATGGCATTAATGTTTATTTTGTTAATCTTGAAGAGGGAGATCCTTCTGACGTTGGGTTTGAAAAAACTATTAAACTGATAAAGGGGGCTGGACAAACTTCTTTTTCTGATTTAATGAGGATGAGATTAAATGGCAAAAAACGAAAATATATGGAAATTTAATGATGATGAATGGAAAGTTCACGTCGCAGATGATGGTATTCGCCAAAAACTTGCTGATATTTTTGGCTTGGACCGTTCTACTATATACTACGAAAATGGCGGACTTTCTGAAGAAACATCTTGGGATTTAGTAGTACCAAATAATAAAATTGAAAAAGTTAAGAAATTCTTAAAGGATAATACTTGATTAAAGAAAATGTTGTTAAAGTACCTTTTCGTAAATTAAAATACATACATCATATTTCGGATATTCAAATCCGTAATCTTAAGCGACATAGAGAATATGAAGAAGTATTTGAACGTACATACGAAGAAGTAAAAAAACATAAAGATAATGCCGTAGTCTATATTGGTGGAGATATAGCTCACTCTAAAACCGAAATGTCGCCTGAGTTAGTCGACCAGCTCTCACGATTATTTAAGAATCTTGCAGACATATGTCCTACAATTTTAATTGCAGGTAATCACGACTGTAATCTAAATAATCGTTCTAGAATGGATGTTCTTTCTCCTATAGTAAATAACCTACAACACTCTGATTTACATTACTTGAAAAATAGTGGTGTATATAAGTGCGCTGATACAAAGTTTGTTGTATGGGATGTATGGGAAAAGGAAGATGACTATATTGAGGCTAAAGATGTTGAGGGTAATACTAAGATAGTTCTTTTTCATGGAACAGTTGATAAGTCGGAAACGGATTTGGGATTCTTTCTTCCATCGGATGTAAAGATTGCTAAATTCAAAGGTTATGATTTGGGATTGCTTGGTGACATCCACAAAAGACAGCATCTCAATAAAAAAGAAACCATATCTTATTGTGGTTCTCTGGTTCAACAAAATCATGGGGAAGGGTTGAGCCATGGTTATTTATTGTGGGATGTTCCTAAAAGAAAGTCTGAGTATATAGAGATACCAAATGACTACGGCTATTATACTATTGATATAGATGGCGGTCAGGTTCCTGATTGTCCAGATATTCCTAAAAAAGCTAGATTGAGAATTAGAGTATCTAATACAACTCCATCTGAATTGAAGAAAGCTATGACTCTTATTCATAGTGAGTATGGTATAAAGGAAGTATCAATAACACGTACAGATTCGTTAACATCGTCTGAGAAAGTTAGAGGTCAGAGAATCGCAGTTGGTAATGTAAGGGATGCTGATTATCAATATGGTTTAATAGAGGAGTATCTAAAGCAAAATCATTTTGTAGATGATGAAACTCTAGTAGATATTAAGAAAATCAATGAGGAACTGAATGGTAGATTGCCAGAAGAGGAAGTCAATAGAGGTGTAATGTGGCAAGTCAAGAAGTTTGAGTTCGATAATATGTTTAGTTATGGGGAAAACAATGTAGTTGATTTTACTAAGTTGGGCGGTATTGTTGGATTATTTGCCCCGAATGCAGCGGGTAAATCTTCGCTATTGGATGCTCTTTCATTCTGTTTATTCGATACATCTTCTCGAGCTTACAAAGCTATAAATGTTTTGAATAGTAAAAAGAATGATTTCTATTGTAAAGCTACATTAGAAGTTGAGGGTGTTGAATACATTATTGAAAGAACAGGTAAGAAGCAGAGAAATGGTCATGTAAAGGTAAATGTAGATTTCTATACCTTTGATGATGCTAATGAAAAATTATCTTTGAATGGAGACCAAAGACGGACAACTGATGTAAATATTCGTAAGGTTATTGGTACTTATGAAGATTTTATTATGACTGCTCTTTCGCTCCAAACCAATTCTACAGTATTCATTGATAAAACACAGAAAGAAAGAAAAGACTTACTGGCACAATTTATGGGTATCGGTGTATTTGACCAATTGTATACGATGGCTTCTGATGAGATTCACGATGTACAGTCTCTACTAAAATCATTCAGAGATAACAATTACGATAAAGATTTGGCTGAAATAAAAGATAGTTTAGTTGGGATGAGAAAAGATTCAAGGGAACTAACAGCTTCAAAGAAAGATATGGTTGTTAGTAAAAAAGAAGAAGATAAAAAAATCATAAGTCTCACTAAAAAGCTTAAAAAGGTTGATGATACTGCTGATGGTATAGATGAGTTAGAGGAAAGAAAAGTTAATTTAACTAACTCTTTAAATAAAGTAGATGAGAGAGTTGGTGAAATTGCCACATTATCAGAACAATTTTCTGTAGAGGAAACTGAATTAAATGAGAAGATTAAAATCTATAAAGAGAATAAGATTGATAAGAAGCACGCACAGTTGGAACAATATAAATTAGACAAAAGCAATAATCAGATTGAGATTGATAAGCTCAAGATAGAGGTAAAGAATAAGTTAGATAAAATTGATAAGCTTGGTAATTTAGAACACGATCCTGATTGTGATTTTTGTATGAGTAATCCATTTACATTAGATGCGATGGAAACAAAGAAACGATTGAATGAAGATAAGGATTTAGCTGATAAATTTGTAAAACAGTCTGATAATTTAGATAGTGTTATAAATGGTTTATCACATATTACTGCTCATAAAGAACAAATGGATGAATCCATTCAAAGTCTTAGTTTGCTTACTACTAATATTAGTAAATTGGATAGTGAGAAAAAGCTTACTATGGAAAAGAGAAAAAATCTCATTAGTCAATTAGCAATAATAGAAGATAAAATTAATCTATATCACGAACAAGAAAAAGATATTATTTTTAATAAGGGTTTGTATAAAGATATAAATAGTGCACAAAATCAATCTAATTATTTAGAGGATGAAATAGATAATTTGGACACCAAGCTAACTTCTGTAAATGGTGAGATAAAAGTATTAGAAACTAATCGTAGAACCATAGTTCAGAATATTAAAAAGGTAGAGAAGTTGGAAGGTAAATATGCTGCTTATCAATATTATATGGATGCTATTAAAAGAGATGGTATTCCTTATGAATTAATATCTAAAGCTCTTCCAACTGTTGAGGGTGCTGTAAATGATATTTTAGCACAAATAGTAGACTTCTCTATGGTATTAGAAATGGATGGTAAGAATATTAATTGTTACATAGTGTACGATGATGATAATGTATGGCCTCTTGAATTAAGTAGCGGTATGGAGCGGTTTATCTCATCCCTGGCTATGCGCGTGGGGCTAGTAAATGTAAGTAACTTACCAGCTGCTAACTTCCTAGCCATCGATGAGGGATGGGGAACTATGGATAGTGATAACCTAAACTCTGTTTATAATCTATTCCAATATTTAAAGTCTCAGTTTCAATTTACAATGATTGTTTCTCATATAGATTCTATGAGAGATGCTGTAGATACTCTATTAGAGATAAAGAAAGAGAACTCTTTTTCTAATGTGTCCTTTGACTAATTAGTAGATTTTTAGGTCTATTTTCACCTCGTTTTAATTTTAATATATGTTGGTTCAAGATAGCCGACATAGTGGTGCTTTCTTCCCTAACATACAGCCTAAACCAATCCATTAGGCTCTCTTCTATAGTAAATGAATATTTCTTTTTCATACCGATAATCTCCATACTTAATACATATTATTAAATATAAATATTAACTTAGTTGATATTTATTAATGTTAACCATATGGATAAAAAATGGCAATAGTAAAGAAATTTAAAGATTTATTAGATCTTGATGAAATAGATGTTTTGATTGATGAGGATGGTGTATCCAAACATATAATCGTTTCAGATATGCCAGAAAGTCTGCCTCAAGGTAGAAGTTCATTTTTAATAGAAACTTCACCATTTATGAAAAGTGGTGTAGAGATACAAATGGACTTTATTGATTCTGAGGGTAATAGTATATACACAGAACCTGTTTCTGATTATTTAGAAGGAACTGCTAGAAGAGTATTTATAGAGGTTTATAATGATACTGCTCCAGGAATAGCCACTTTAATAATTGTTGGTGAGCTTGCATCTGTTCCAGAAGATAATACAATTTTTAGTGACGCTGATCCTGTTCCTGAAGAATACGAAGGTCATTATAATGTAAGATTAACAAAACAAGTAATTATAAATCCAACTGCGGTAAATACCCAACCGATTAAATTTTTTACTCAACCTACAGCAAAAATAACTGAAACTCAACTTGGAACTATGGTTAGAACTGAAATCACTGGTTCTATAACAAGCTCTTTATTTAATATAGAAGGTGTTCCAACTGATACAGATTTGTTATATAAACCATATGGTATAATAGAAGAAGAAGCTCCACAAGGAACTTTATCGGAAACTACAACAACGCCTCCATCTAAACAAAAAAATGTTAAGGCTTATATTGAAACTAAAAAATTAAAATTTAAAAAAGGATCAAGAAAAAATACTGCAGGAAAGAGGTCTGGTTTTACTTCTAAAAGAAGTTCTCCCGCAAAATTTCCATATCAAATAAAAATAGGATCTTTTGATGGAGCTGAAACATTTAGATTTAATACGAAACATATTGGTGGGGAAGTCCATTTTCATACATCTTCATTGGGGAATTTATTTGCTGATGAATCATATTATCCAACGGAAGCATTAACAAATTCTGGATTACTTGAAACACCAACATTTGATATTTTAAAAGAACAAAGTGTTGACAACCTTTCACCTACACATTATACAGCGTCTATAGTTGATTTAATTAATGACCAAACAGCACTAGTAGAACTACCATTTACAAACAAAAATGTGAATGGTGAAAATATAGTATTACCTATTTTTGGAAGAGGGGAAATCTTTTTTGAAGCGATGCCCACGGGTTCTTACGCACCAGCTAATTTAGTTTCTTATGCTGATGTTCGGTTAAGTAATATGAGGACATTTTCCGGTGATGTGTTTAAGGTTAAAGCGTATGTTAAGAGTGAGGGTGGTTTTGACGACTACAAATTATTGGCTGAAGTTCCGTTAGAAGGAAAGGAATTGCTAATTGATTCTGCTTCGGTTGGTCAGGGAGAAAGAACAGGTTATCCAATTAAGCAAAGTGATGTTTCTGATTATTGGGATGTATATGGTGGTATAGATGGTTTGCATGAAATGCCAGCAGCTGCAGCTGATTTATCAGCGTCATATTCCAATGAGACATTATTAGATTCATTCCAACTTTCAGGTAGTACTGCTAGAACACATGATAGTATTAGATTTCAATTAAAAGATAATTATTCTTTTCAATTAACAAATGGGTTAGATTACACTCTTTCTGCAAATATAGTTGGAACAAGGTCAAATACAGGTGCTTTGTTGATGATGTATGTATCTGGCTCGTCAATGTATCAACAGAAAAAATTACATCGTAATCAATTTACTGGTGAGGATGTTCAAGAACCCATTGAATATGGAAAAAGACTTGGTGTTCTTGAAGTTGGTCCTGATGAAGATGTAAAGAAAGATTTTGGTTTACTTGTTCACAATTTTACTCCAGACGTAAGTGGAAGTGGTGTATTACAATTAAGAGCCGTTTCAGGTCAATGGAACATATCGGACATTTCTATAACACCATCAGATGATACTGGATTTTCACCAGCATTTTTTCAATTCGCTCAAGAATTGCCCGCTTCTTTAAGTCATAAAAGACCTGATAAGTTTGAATTTTTAATAGAGTTCTATGATGTAAATAATAACATTTCTGATACTGTAGTTTATTCAAAGGATAATACTTTTCAAGGTACGAATATGACAATTACTGGAAACGATAATGTTTTAGAAAGTAGTTTGTTTATTGGCGGTGACCAAATCGGTGGTGGTATGCATCTTGGTGGTGTAACCTCTACATTACCTGAAACGGGTGGACCTGGAGCAGATGGTTCAGGATTTATGAGGTCTGTAGGATATGAGGGATTTATATCAGCATCTGCAGATAAAGAAAACAGAGAATCAGGTTCTTATGGATTTATGATATGGAGTGGTTCTGTATTGCCAGCTAGTGGAGATGATTACAAAGGTGTTGGTTTAGAATTAGTAGGTGCTAGTGGTTCATTTAAATTTAGAACTAATCCAAGTATATTTGATGTAAGAGCAGATTCATTTTTTATAGGAAAAGAGGCACTTCAATATATAAGTGGTTCAACAGGAGACATAGAGATAAGTTCATCTCTATTCCATTTAGATCCTAAAAATGATAAACTTGTAATAGGTGCGGATGCGATAATTAATGCTGATTTAACCGCCAATACAATTAGAACACCTGCTACGATAGGTGTAGATGGTGGTGGAAATCCTGCTCAATCAACTGATTTAAATGCTTCATCAAGTATAAACTCTCAAGGATTAGCTAGATTTGTATCAGCTTCTATTGGTGGGTGGACTGTAGGAACAGGCTCTATAGAAAGTGCTGGTGGTAGTTTAGTATTAGATCCTGCTGGTAGACAATTTAGAGTTAATGATGGTAGTAATGATAGAGTTCATATAGGTCAGGTAGCTGCTGATGAATATGGGATGAAAGTCTTTGATGGTACTGGAGTTGCTGATAGTGATATACTTGTCGAATTGGGTGAGGGTGGAAACAATATAGCTGGTTGGGAAATTACTGCTGAACAGCTGACTGGCGGTAATATGATTATTGACAAAGCGGGAACTATCAAGTCTGCTAATTATCAAAAAGATGTAGCTGGTTCTGGTTTTATATTAACAGCTGCTGAGGGTGGTTATTTAGAAGTTGAAAATGCTAAAATACGTGGTACAATGGCCACCACTACTTTTGAAAAAGAGAGTGTAAATGCTGTGGGCGGACAATTATATGTTGCTAACTCCACCACATTAACTTCATCTGCCGCACATATTGATGGAAATTATCCAGCAACTGAAACTACTATGTCTGTAATGAATGTTTCAGGATTTGCTGCAAATGAAATATTAGTATTGAAGAAAATAACAGATACAGGATTTAATACCGAGTATGTAAAGGTTATATCATCTTCAATAAACAATCCAGGAGATGATAATGATTTAACAGGCAATCTTTATTTAGCAAGGGGATATTCAGGCTCTACACCATCTGGTCAAAGTAGTAGTTCGTTAGGAGACTCAGCTGGTAATGCGACATTTTATTCTGGTAGTCAAGTAATAGTATCAACTGGTAAAATTGGAACTGGGTTTATAAGATTAAATGCAAATCCAAACGACACTTCGACACCATATATGGATATCGTTGAAAGAACTGGTTCTGCAATTTACGATACTGAACTAAAAGTAAGACTTGGTGATTTGAGTGGGGTTGCTGGTACTAGAAATGTTCCAGCAGGCTTTACAGGATTTGGATTAATGAGTGAAGTGGCATTTCTATCTGGTTCAAATATTAAATTAGAAGCTCCAACATTTTTACTTGGTGATTTAAATAGGAATTTTGTTAGTGGTAGTAGTGGCAATATACAAATTTCTTCTTCTAAATTTCATTTAGATAGTAAAAATGAACTTTTCTTTGTAGGTCAGCCAACTGGTAGTAAAATAGAATTTGATGGGAATGAACTTATAATGAGCTCTTCCGCTTTTTCATTGGGATCTGAGGCTAGTGCATTTGTTAGTGGTTCAAATGGAAACTTAGTATTAAGTGCTTCCAACTTTAGAGTTGACGGTGGCAACTTAATGGTAGGCTCTAATACTGGCAGTAGATTAGAATTTAGTGATAATCAATTAACAGTAAGTGCTTCCAAATTTTTTATAGGTAGTGTGGGGAACTCTATAAGTGGAAGTAATGGAACTCTTGAAATAAGTTCATCTAATTTTAATTTGACTCCTAGCGGCGATGTTACTATGAAAGGTGATGTAAAGGCTACTGCTGGATTTATGCAAGATATTACTGTAACAGGTTTAAGAGTGAAACCTAAAATTTATCAATTTCATAATGTTGGTTCAAGTCAGACTGCAGATCAGTTAGAAAATACAAGTAGTCTTGAACCTTTTTCAGGTTCTATTGTTGAAACGTGGTGGTCAGATCCTAACTTAACAGCTATGACTCAATCTAGACTTATTGCACATCCAGATTTTCCAAATAGCGGTGGTGGTGCGGCTCAAGTGACTGCTAGTTTAATGGATAATAATTTTACTTGTTGGGGCTGGAAATTTTTTGTTAATTCAGGTTCTAATACTGATGATCATTGGGCTTTTGGTGGTTCTGCTGGCGAGTGGTTGAAAAAAAATCCTCTTGGATTAGAAGCTTATTATGGTCATAGATTAGATGGTCATAATTTTCTTGGTATAAAATCTTTAGATACAGGTACGCGAATAGACGATATAAATACGCAGTTTGGTCAGCATGATGGATATCCTGGTCCTAAAGAGAAAATTTATTGGGGATATACAAGGCCTGCGCCAGCAGACAACACAGGTACAACTAAATTAGCTGATTTGGTTGATCCTGATAGTGTATTTAGTGGTTACGATAACTATCCACAATCAGAATTTACTATAGTGGGTACAAATGCTAATACAGCATCAGTCGCTCAATCAATTTATTCAGGTACGACTGGTTATAGTGAAGCAGCGGCTAATCAATTAGATGCAGGTCAATTTTCGCCAGTATTTGCTTTTTATACAGCAAGTGGACTTCAAGCATCTGCTCCAGCCGGAAGCACTCATGATACAATGTATTATAATATAGTTAGTCCAATGATGACAAGAGAAGATGATGGTGGTAAGAATCGTGGACCACTAGGTGATTGGGATCAAGAAGAAGCTTTTGTTGAATTTTATACCAAAGCTTTAACTGGATTGGCATACAACCAAGATGCATCTGGATCCTTAGTAAGAAATGGTTCTGAAGTTTCTTGTAAATTTATGATTCAGTTGTTGAATGCAAATGGTGGTGGTTTCGATGGTATAGAAACTGCATATGAACAAACAGCTCTTTTGGTGAATAATCCCGATACCTCTGGTATAAACAAACGTAAAAGATGGCATAAATTTTCAGCACCATTAAGTGAGATTGTGGAATCTGCCGGGTCGGATGGTACTTATAATGATGGATTTAGATTTGTTATACAATATAAACATACACGTACTAATTCATCGTGGACTAGAGCTCATGGTGGTGCAGTTCAATCTACACATCCTATAACTGGTCATTTAAAAGGATTCGCATTAACAGAACTTAGAATTACAAAAGGACTTACAGTAAATACGGCTATAAAATCAATCGCCGATGTAAGTACAGTAACTAAAATGGTAACTCCTCAAATAACTGGTCATGGTACGGATAGTTTAGTTATCGGTAAAACTGGTGTTAATACAACTGTATCTGGTTCTATAACACATCTTGAACAACCATGTTTTAATGTAATGATGGATGGCGACCAAAACAATTTAACACAGAATACTAATGTGACTTTATTATTTAACGATGAAATATATGACGTAGGTGGTAATTTTGATATAAGTACATATACATTTACTGCGCCAATAACTGGAAAATATCTTTTGAGTGTTAATGTTGCGATGAAAGCTGCTGGTCAGACTGCCGATAGAGAAGCAATACTTAAAATAGTTACATCAAATAGAACTTATATAACTATAAAGAAACAAACAGCTGGTGAAGAGAATCACATCAAGTATGCTCCTGTAGTTGATATGGATGCAAATGATACTGCATATGTAACATTAAAATTAGAAAATACAACGGGTGATACGGTGGATATAGAAGATGGAACTTCGGCGTCTACAAAGACGCTTTTTATGGGATATTTATTAGGATAAAAATTAATAGGAGAATAATAAAATGAGTTTAACAGTTTCACAATCAATATCAGATGTAGATGTATTGATTTTACAAAATGATTTAAGAGATATAGATGATTGGGTGTCTAAAGCGGTTGTAGGAAAAACAAATAATTGTTATAAGAGAATGGAAAAACAATGGATACCTAAATTAATAGCTGACCCAAATGTCTCTGCAATTTCTGCTAGTAGAGAAGATTTTGTAAATCAGGTAGTTAATCAACCTTCATATGTAAATGCTGTTTCAAGATCTTTGTCTGAATAGTATCAATTTTAGTATTTTAGATATTTATATATGAATAACTATATTTAGGAATATATGAACAAACTTACTCAATATCTAACAGAACCATTTTTGATTGGAGAGGGTGTAAAAGACCCTGGCATTCTTAAAGCTGTATTCCTTGCTGGTGGACCTGGAAGTGGTAAAAGTTATGTTGCTTCAGGTCTTTTTGGTATTCCAAAGAGTGTAGGTGTTTCTGCTTATGGATTAAAATTAGTAAATCAAGATAGAGCTCTTGAATCTATGTTAAAGAAATACGGATTTGGTACGGATTTAGATGATATGGATGACGAGTTGTTCAGACAATTAACAGATCCTGATTATGATGATTATAGTGGAATGAGAAGTTATGCAAAAGATATAACAAAAACACAACAAAAAAAGTATGAAAGTGGTAGATTAGGAATGATCATCGATGGTACTGGTCATAGGTATGGTAAATTAAGAGATAAGAAAATGAAATTGGAAGAAATTGGCTATGATTGTTATATGGTTTTTGTAGACACTTCATTAGAAGTTGCGCAAGCTCGTAATATGGAAAGACCAAGAAAATTAAAGCCTCAAATTGTAGAAACTTCTTGGAAAGAAGTTCAAAAGAATAAAGAATCTTTTAAAGCTTTATTTGGTAGTAATTTTATATTAGTAAATAACAATGATACTTTAAAACCAGAAGCTGCTGAAAAGAAATTTGAAACTTTAATGAAACAAGGAATTGCTAAATTTATAAGTAGACCCATAAAAAATCCACAAGGTAAAAAGTGGATTAGAAAACAACAGATAATGAAAGAAAATGTAGACTTGCCAATAAAAGTTGGTGATACAGTTAAAATGGGTAAATTTAAAAATAAAAAGGTTGTTGTTAAATCTATCGATTGGAATGAGAAGGGTGATTTGCTCATCAATGGTAGACCCGCATTAAAATTTAGATTGGTTAAGAAGGCAAATGTTTTTGATGAAGAATTTGGAGCGCCTTCTGGCACATTACCATCACCAAGTCGTAAGGGGATTAATAAAAATAAATCCAAAAACAAAGTGATGATGAATAAGAAAAAAGTTAAAAAAACCCTTGACAAATACATGAAAGAAGTTGTATATTCTATTGTTGAGAATGGGGAAAATACGACCATTTTGAAAGAACAAAAAATTAAAAAAGTAGTTGGAGTATTCGGTGGCAGATTCCAACCATTTCATCCAGGTCATTTAGCTACATATAAATGGTTGAAGGGAAAGGTGGATGATGCTTATATAACTACGTCTGATTTAAAAATGCCACCAAGACACCCAATGAACTTCAGAGAGAAAATTCGTCACATGGTTAAAATGGGCGTACCATCAAACCGCATTGTTAAGGAAAAATCACCTTATGTCGCAAAGAATTTATTACAAAAGTATAATCCCGAAACTACAGCAGTTGTTTATGTGGTTGGAACTAAGGATGCTGGTAGATTGGGTGGCAAATACTTTAAACCATATACAAAGGATATGAAAGGATTTGATGAACACGGTTATATTTTAACTGCGCCTCAAGTTGGTAGTATTAGTGGAACTAAGGTTAGGAACTTACTCGGAAATCCCAAGATTGATGATAGTGAAAGAGAAAAACTTTTCAAAAAAACATTTGGATATTTTGATAAAGGTGTTTATAATATGATGAGAAATAAATTCAAAAAGTTATTTGAATCATATGAACTTACAGATGAATTAATAAAAGATTTTCTATTAGAGGTTACTGGAACACCAGCTGGAAATTTAGATGACGGTCCTTCAACTTATTATAAGAGTTTGGGTGCTTATAAGAAAACATCTAAAGAATGGCTGGATTCTATTTATAAAGACGCTGGTTGGAAAGTTGTAGACTACGTTTATAGAGATGGTATAATAGCACCAGAGGATAATGTTGCTAAAGCTGATAGAATGTATACAAGAAGAAAAGATAACAAAGATCACTATACATCTGTAGCATTAACTTATTTAGATCATGGTCAAAACGCGGGCTCTACTAGAGCAGTAAACAAATATAAAGATTGGATGGAAAATGTTGTAAAACCGCTAGGGTGGCAAATAGTAGATTGGATGGGTACTGAAGCTGCTATAGATAACATGATT
>Ga0209128_1002192_pt1 | contig 12796 bp, 5 predicted proteins | sample ETNvirnome_6_100_FD_184072 | JGI IMG/M metagenome (GOLD analysis project Ga0209128, IMG submission 184072) | Marine viral communities from the Pacific Ocean - ETNP_6_100 (SPAdes) (version 2) | ecosystem: Environmental > Aquatic > Marine > Oceanic | place: Pacific Ocean | collected 2013-06-19 | reverse complement strand
ACACGATGGAGGTCATCTCCGGCTGACTTTAAAGCGGCTGCTGTAAGATCAAGAAAGAGTACCACGTTTTGTGCTTCGCCGCCTTTGGTGCCGTGGATCGTGGACAGTTTGATACGCGGCATGGCATTAAACTTCTCGCCCCGTCGTAGCAACGCTGTTATGTAGGCCCGGTCAGGAGGTGGTATTTTATCCATGGCTTCATGCCACATCATATCCTGGGTAGCCAGTAGGCCGTAGTATTTCTGCAAATCAGCCAGTGAAAGCTTGGCGGTGTCAGTTGTCACTATTTTTTTCTTACCACGGGCAACTCGTCCGCCGTTACCTGACATGAAGTTATAAATTATTTGTGCTACCTCGCGTTCAACTGTTCTTCCTTTACGCAGTCCTTCCCAGGCGTTAACAGCCACGGACAGCTTTTCACTGATGGACCGGGAGCCGTTACGTTCAAACAAATACCCTAAGCTTTTCAACTGGATAGACAAGGGTGTGAGCATGTAGTTGGCTTGCGCCATTATCAGCCATGTGCCCTCACTCATGTCCAACCCGTCAATGGAATGTAAGCGAGTGACGTGACCCCTTTCTTCCTTTGGTTTATAGACCTTGGGGAATCGTTTGTGGATGCGGGATGAGATTTTATTAGCCAGCGCATGTACTTTCTGGGGGATACGGTAAGACTGCTCAAGCACTTCCGAACCGCCGGGAAGGTTTATAAAATGGTCAACGTCGGCACCAGCCCAGCGATACAAACACTGGTCGTCATCACCAGCCACGTACATGCGTTCCGATTTTTTATCTAACGCATGTGCTATGTCCCATTGCAACGGAGAAAGGTCTTGGGCCTCATCAAGGAAACACAGTTTAAAGGCAGGACACAGTTCCTCGGCGCTACCAGCAAACAGTTCAAGCATGTCGGTATAGTCCAACAGCCCCTGTTCCCGTTTGTATTCGTTATAAGAACGTGCCACGTAGTCCACTTCATGCCACGTAAAAGGTAGTTCAGTATGGTTGTACTCAGTGTGCAGTGCGGTTTTCTTTAATCGCGCAAGGTTAATGAGGGACAGCATCGGGTGATCGCTCACCCCCACCGGGCCATCTTCCCCTACCTCCTGCTGGTGTTTCACATTCAGGGTAAACCCGATCTGTTTGGACAGCTCGGTATAGTGCTTTTTCTGCATGATGTCGCGTTCGCGGATATTCAGTAGCTTGTACGATAAGGAGTGGAGAGTGCGGAAATAGAAGAGGTCGGAGTCCATGTCCAGCTTGAAGCGAAGTGCGGCTCGTTCCCGGGCTTCGTGTGCTGCCTTCCTGGTGAAGGCGAGAAAAGCTATTTGCTGGGGATTCGTCCCCGCCTTCAGCGCCTCATCAACCATGTTCAAAAGGGTGGTTGTCTTGCCCGTACCCGGCGGACCGAAGATTCTAAGCATCCTCCTTCCCTGCGGGTTCAACAGTGTCTTCTAGGCTTTCGACAAGTCTTTCTAAGGCGGCAACTAGCCGTTGTATCAAGTCAATGGTTTCAGCAGTATCGTGGTCATTTAGCTCTATGTTAACTTTCACTCTCAACATCCTCGAATTGCGGCGCTCGCCACACCCTGTAGGCGCTAGCAATCGGCTTTCGGTTTATAAATTTATCTTTTCTGTTCGTGATCATCCCACAGGGAATGTGGGAAATAACGCCACCCCGCGCAAGATATTGTTTCACATGCTCGGCTACCTGCTTACGCTCGTCCTCTTTGGTCAAAAAGGAGCTTCCTCACCATTGGAACCAAGGGGTGTAGTCACCTGACCGACATGCTGCGAATGGGCTGGAATGGCCCAGACTCTGGTAGCTTTTCCGTTTATTTTCAAGCTGATTGCTTCCCCGTTGATATCTCGTAATCGTTGCGCAATTTTATGTGACTTGTACTCAAAAAATCTATTTTTTCTCAGGAAGGAATCAAAGTCTTTTAGCCGGAAATAGGTTTTTCCTTCATCGTCGTCGGTGAAGGGTCGGCGCAACAGGATTTCTTCCCGGTTATCAGCCTTCTGCATCACTGTGCAGAACTCTTCCAGATACTCATAGAACTGGCCTTGGATGCTGGCGTCCTGCGATACCTCCACAATGCTACCATCGGTATCACTCATCTCCAGAAGGAGGGCATTGATTCGCCCTTCCCAGATGGGTTTGGACACCGAACGAGGCATAAAGTTTAGTTGTTCAACACAGGCCCGTTGGAACGCGGCCTGATTCATCAGGGCTTCGGTATCCAGCTCCAGTGGCTGGGCATTAACGTCCATGAACCACACCGGGGGAGAGCTGTTGTACTTGCGCAGGTTAGCGATAATCGCCCCGGACACTGCTGCTTCTATCCCGAACTTTCGGGTTTTGCAGACTTCGGCGTTGCAATACGCATTGATTGGTGCGTCCTTGCACATGTACGCATAGTCCTTGCGTTGTAGCTGCTTTGCCACCACGTTAACCTCGTTCAGGGGTAACGGTGGCGAGAGATATTTGGCGTTATAAACAAGAATTTCAGACTCCCAGGAATCTGGATAAGCCTTGCGCAAATAGACCCCTACGTTGAACAAACCGTTGTTCCTTCCCCCCTCGTTGATCATCTGCGCGCAGAGCGTCTGTAAGCACGGAGGACCATCTTTTATGGGGACACTGGGGTCATCCTCTATAGTGAGGGCTAAAAGCTGTTCTGGGGTCTGTACGTGCGTCTGGTGGAGCTTGAAGAATTCTTGGAGGGTAGCGGAGGAACCATCATCTTTAATGGCATAACGCAGTCCTTCCTCGGCGTCGTAGAAGGGCAAATTCAAGAAGTTGCCGACATCACCGCGCTCAAGGAAGAGCTTGATCTGTTTGGGGAAGATCTCGCAATCACCGTAGCCCAGTGCAGCAGCCACATGCTGCAAGACTTCCTGCATCTCTTTGGCTGCAACCCACTGATCCACAAACAGAAAGCAGTGTGCCCCACCACTTTTGGAGCGGCACACCACCAGCGGCAGTTTCATGCGCCTGATTTTTTGAATCAGTTCGGTGTGATCCAGGGGATAGGTGTCAACGTCGATGCAACCCCACCTGACTTTGTTGTCCTCGTTGATGGGGATGATGCCTAGCGCATCGCCCTTACCGCTGAGATGGTTTTCCCATAGCTCATCGGTGCGTGGGGCTTTAACTACCGTCGCTTTGCCAGTGTTTTTCCCGTTGTGTTGTTGTCGGTCAATTCGATAGGTTCCGTAGGCTAGCTTCAGTCCCTCGAAAATGGCCGCAAATCGTTGTGCATCGGACATTTATTCTTCTCGGAAAAGGGGGCACCGAAGCACCCCCGGCTAGACTAGAAGGGTGAGTCACCCGCATTCTTTTCAACAGTAACCTCATCATTTTCGTGCTTAACGATCACGGAGCCTTCTTCAATAGACCCGGCAAAAGCTTTGCAGAAGCTGTAAATTTCCGCGCTTTTCACTTTACCGTCGAGCGTGATCTTCCAGGTGTTCCACTGCCCTTTGTCGTTCTTTGCTTTCTCCGTGGTAAGGTGATAAACGTAGGCAAAGGAAGGAGGGATGAAGGGGGCTTTTTTACCCATTTCAACGCGGGACTGCATCATCGAATTCCATGCTTTGGATTTCTTGAGTCCCGTTTTCTTCATGGTGATCAGCCCTGTTTCGAGCCGCCCGTCCTCGTCTACCACCACCACATAATGCTGAGCGGTGTTTTCGATGTAGTTTTCCGAACCCACAATAAAGTCCGTCCGGTCATCGCCACGCTGCTCTGTCTTGGGCATGTTCCCCGCTGTCTTGTCTTGGGGCGTAAAGATGTTGAGGGGAGCGCCTTCTGTTCCTTGGGGTGCCCACTCAATGTAACGCCGCTGGTAGATGCAGGGAATCACTTTAATTCCAACATCACCCTTGAACACTTCCTGCGTGACACTGTTATAAATGTCGCCGCCCCGTGCCTCTCCACCAATGGTTTCGGCGGCCTCGGCGGTGAGGATTTTAAGGAAGGGTAAAGCCAAATCTTCCTGCGTGACGTTTTGCAAGCCCAGTCCGGCATCTGCCTCCAAACCTGCAATATCGAACGGGATGACGTTGCTTTCTTTTTTCTTGCTTACTGTTTTGTTGTTGGTCATTAGTTGTTACCTTTTAATTGTCGCTTTATGGCCCACATAGGCCCCAAATAACTCTTCTGGGAAGTCCTTTCCCCCCTCAATCATCTCCTTCACAAAAGCCTTGAGCGTTTGACTGTGAACTTCTGCCTTCTGATCAACATCAAAGCCCTCGGATTGTGCCAGTTTAATAAAAGTTCCGGCCTTGTCATCTTCGCCCCGGCCAAAGGGTAACGACACGGTGTTCTTGATGATGTCGTCGTGACCTTTTTCTCGCAGCCAGTTGAATGCCTCCTCCCGGTTTTCCACCTTTATATGTGCGCCATACACAGCACCCACTTTGACTTTCGAGCCATCGGAAAGTTCAAACGAGGTTATTCCAATTTCTTGTAAGAGGGAGGGCAGGTCTTCGAGAGAGATTTTATCGCGTTCTTTCTTAGCTTCCTTGAGAATCTTTTCAAGGTTTTCTATTTCTTCTTCCTTTAGTCGGAGAAGTCGGGCGACTTCCGCGATACTTTTTACACCTTCGGTGTTGAGCGACTCCACGCCAGAGGCGGCGTCGGCTTCCATTTGATCAAACAGATCATTCATTTTTCATCTCTCCTTATTTAAGAGCTTTGTACACTCTTGCGAAAGCACATAATAATCGGATAGAATTGGATATGCAAGGAGAAATGATGAATTTTAAAACCACGCCGTACCAGCACCAGTTGGACGTCTACGAATGCTCCAAGGACCGTGATTTCTGGGCCTTGTTCATGGAAATGGGAACGGGAAAATCCAAGGTGGTCCTCGACCAGATGGCCTACTTGTACGAAAAAGGTGAGATCGACACTGCTTTGATTATTGCACCGAAAGGGGTTTTTGATACTTGGGTGCAGCAGGAAATTCCCCGGCATTTGAGTGACGACGTGCCGTACAAAGTGGTGCGGTGGCAACCTAGTTTCACCAAGGGTTTTGTCCGTGACATCTCCGAGATTGCTTTGCCCGAGAAGCGCGAGGAAAAGTTTCTAGGTGTCCTGGTGATGAACGTCGAAGCTTTTTCCACGAACAAAGGAAGCCAGACCGCGACCAAGTTTCTTACTCTCAACCCTAATAATATGGTTGTGGTTGACGAGTCCACCACGATAAAAACGCGCAAGGCTCAACGGACCAAGAACCTGATTGAACTAAGCAAACTGGCAAAGTATCGCCGTATCCTGACCGGCAGTCCCATCACAAAAAGTCCTATGGATCTTTTCACGCAGTGTGCGTTTCTTTCTCCACAGGCCCTTGGGTTTAGCAGTTTTTATTCGTTTCAGGGACGTTATGCCAAAATTGAAAGACGCCACGGTGCCAATCGTATCTATCCCCACATCCTTGGCTATCGACGGTTGGATGAGTTGGGAGACAAGCTTGATAAATTCAGTTCCCGTATCTTGAAGGAAGATTGTTTGAATCTTCCCGAGAAGATTTACATGCGCCGTAATGTCCCGTTGACGCCGGAACAAACGAAATTATATAAGCAAATGAAGAAGTTAGCGTTGGCTCAACTTGAGAATGGAGAAGTTGCTTCGACGGTCAATGTTCTCACCCAGATCATGCGACTTCAGCAGATCACTTGTGGGTTCTTGCAACCGGACGAAGGGGAATTGCAACCGATTAAAAACAACCGGCTACAAGAGCTGTTGGATATTGTGGAGGAAACCGACGGCAAGGTAATTATCTGGGCATACTGGATACACGATATCGAACTGATCTATGCGGCTCTTACCGCGAAGTACGGAGTAGGGTCGGCAGCTACTTACCAAGGCAAGACTCCGCAGGATGAAAGGCAACAGATTATTGTTTCTTTTCAAAAAAAGGATTCTCCGCTTCGCTTTTTTATCGGGCAACCCCAGACTGGAGGGTATGGTATTACTTTGACTGCTGCTAACACGGTCATTTACTACAGCAATTCGTATAACCTGGAAGCAAGACTTCAGTCAGAAGACCGGGCACACCGGATTGGACAAACCAGATCAGTCAACTATGTCGATATAGTGAGTCCTGACACCGTGGACGAGAAAATCCTGAAGGCGTTGCGAAGTAAGATAGATATCGCCGGGACGGTACTAGGCGAAGATATTAAGAACTGGTTAATCTAGCCTAAAGAACCAATCCCTTGTCTCCCTTGTCGGGAACGGATCACTTCACTTACCGAATCAAACGGAAAGGCGGCGGCATACGCACCTTGGTTCGTGGGCGGTGGAGCTTGGCCCGTGGATGCTTGGCCCGTGGATGCTTGGCCCGTGGATGCTTGGCCCTGTGGCATCGTTAGTGGTGGCATTGGCGGGGGTGTAAATCCCACTGCCGGGGAGAGGTCCACCTCTTCGGCTTCTTCTACTACTACTTCCTCTGGGGGTTGTCGGTTGTAAAGCCTATCCAGCTCCTCGGCTCTTGAAGGACCAGCTCTGCTAGGTGCGCTGAAGACATTCGGGCTCCTGGTAGGAGTCGTTCCCCCGGGATCTTGATACTCTAATCCCGGGTTTTCACGCTCCCACATTTCGGCAAAGTCATCTCTAGAAACGGTAGCTGGCATTAAGCCCACTCCTCCCAGCCACGTGTATAAAGCTCTAATCGACTTTGGCGTAGGCTTTATAGGAACGCCTTCTGCATTCAAGCCTTCTTGCATGACCGCTGCCAACAGATCAGGCTCACGGTTCAAAGTGAGAAACATATCCCCTTTTACAATGTCCGGTGCATTTATTAGACGGTTTCGCAGGAAGGTGGCTCCTTCACTCGCGGCGATGAGTCCACCTGCTCCGCCGCGCAGTAAGGGCAGGTAGGAAAAGAGATCTCGAATACTTGAACCGATAACACTACCACCTACTGACACCAGCAGCCGTTCAACACCCGAAGCAAGATTTTCCTCTCGTGGCTGGGTAAGGAATCCCTGTGGCCCCGGTGCTAATTCTAAACGTCGAGTTTCAGTAGCTTTATTCATCAGATTAATCTCATCCCACAAGCGCCAGAGCTTTTGCTGACCAAGCACTACATCATCTGTCAGGATGCCGCCATCTCTTAAAAGCCGTTCTAATGAAGGTCCCCCCGAAGTTAATGGCTCTTGCCAGTATCTTCTAAAAAGGTCTGCATTAAATAAGGATTCACTCCCGGGTGCGTTTAGCTGACCGGCTTTGGAATAAGTCAGAGCGTGATCCATTAACACCCTGTGCAACTCTTTTCCGACATCAACCGATCTTCCTCCCACTTTTACTGTGGTGTTTTTTGCAGTTTGTATAATATCTTTCAAGTCATTTACCGGGTCCAGTAAGCTAGGATCTAATTCTCGGGTATCCGGAGTTCCAGCAAGTTTCTGAATGCCCGCAGCGGCGTTAGTGAAACGACCTTCAAAAGCTTGTTGAAAGGCATCGTTGGCTTCATCTCTCCTTTGTTTAATTTTGGCTTGCTGCATTTTGTAGTACGCAGCAGTTTGTTGGGTATCGCTTAAAATTTGTTTAGCGTCGGGCAAGAAGTTATCAAGAAGATCGCTGTTTTCCTGTATAAAGGTTGCCACGTTTTCTGTTGCTTCCTTCATCATTACCGGCGTATCTCCATTCTCGTACATGGGCATACCGTCAAGATCTACTCGTTGTACTGTCCGGAAATAAGCTGGATTATCCAACATTCCATTTAACATAATTTCCTGAAGTTGACGCACTGTTCCGGGGGTTGACACATCAACGGTTCCCAGTTCCTGCTGTTGCCGGTTCCGTCTGTTCATTAGAGCCGTTAGGGTATTGTCCGTCATCTGTTCATAATTGATATCTGGGGGGCTAATACTGTTAGCCTCCAAATACTTTAAAACATTATCCATTTGAACCATTCGAGCGTAGACTTTATCGCCCACCCCTTTGAAAAATTGACTGCCAATCAGTTCAGGTTGTATATCATAGCGTAATTCACCAAGGAAATTATTAGCAAACATGGCTCGGGAAGATTGATCAAATGTATGGTAGAGCTGTGCGGCGGGGAGTGCTGATTTTCCAAGACTTTCCATCGCCCCAGTTCGTAATCGCTGTAAGATATCAATCACATTATTATCACCCTGACGAATGGCCTCGTGCATACGGGTATCTATAACACTAACAAAATTAACTATCTGACGGCTGTTAGCTGTTATGTCTTCTCCATCAAAGGTCATAGGGATAACGGCCACCGGATGTTCTATTTCAAATATCTCGTTTTCTATCTTCTTCCGGTTTAACTCAAGTTGCTCAACGGTTTCCCTGCTTGTGTACTCTGAGCGGTCAAAGATAGCCCGGCCTTCTCCCGGATATCGGCCTTTTGCGTTTTCTGTTTCTAAAGCTTCCTCGGCCTTACGAAGGTTGAGTTTTTTCTGATCAAGATCCAATCTTGCGGCTGCGGTTAACTCGACAGGAAGGTCAGGTACATCTCCTCGTTTTAGGACTTGTTTATATTGGTCCAGTGCGTGGTCAATACTTACCAAGTCACTCCCGTGAGATAGCCGAGGAGTTTGAGCAGCTATCCTGTAAAGATCATTTATCTCATTATAAGCGTCCACTAGCGGATTCAAATTAACCCCTTCCATCGCGGGAATCGCCGCTTTAAGGTTTTTCGCTTCATCGTTAATGGCGCTTAGTACACTAGGTCCGTCCCTGTCAAAAAACAAACGATGCAGGTAAGCGCCAGTGTCCATGGTTTCCCCGGCGGCTGTCGCTCGTGCCACATTGTTTTGATAAGCAGTCAAAGCTTCGTCCATTATTTTTTGAATTTCCATTTCACTGTAGTCGCGGCGTATCCTGGCTAATTCAGATAAAGCTTCCGGGGTTCCTTCGTCCACTAAACCCCGCATGGTCCTAGCCATGCGTATTCGGGATAAACGCAACGCATTATTAATATATTCTTGTGTCTCTGCTACTGCCGTAGATATTTTTTGGTTACTTCCTGCAAAAGGCGCAATCCTAGACTCTAACGCATAAAAAAACGGAATACCTGAGACAATACCAGCGGTTCTTTCGGAATCAGGAATGTTTTCCTTGGCTAGTTTCGCTCGTTGCTGGGCTATACTAAAACCAGCGCCTGTGCCACCCGACACAGCGTCAATGGCCGCTTGAATATAATCACGTTGTATAACGGCCAATTCCTCGTTGTATAACTCTTCGTTTTCTCGAACCGTCCGTTCTCGTGGTCGCCGCCCAAATCGCCCAAAGGTAGAGTCCGCTTCCATATAGGTTGTTGCTGGATATTTTTCATTAAGCGCGTCTAACTTGGCTTTGTAAGCTTGATCGTGAGGCTCCGCCCATTTCAAAAGCATCTCATTATATCTTTGTCCCGCTCTTGTGGTGCGCCCATCCACATTAAAAGTAAAAAGTCTTCCCAGATAGGTTGAAAAATCAGCCACCATGGGAATCTTTCGTATCGCTAAGGAGCGAGGATCAGTTATAGCCGCGGCCATTTCAATTGCTATTTGCGCACCCGGTCGATAGGGCATGCCGAGAGGGAGGCCACGTTCTGCCGCCCACCCTGCTGTCGCAGCAGCCCATGTCTGCCCTATCTCTGCCGCAGCAAAAGCGCGGGGGTTGCGTTGGGCAGAGGTAATAGCAGTGCCTGACCAGTCTTGTAATCGGCCCACGCCTCTACTGAACCAATTATCCATTCGACTTTTTACAAAATCAGCGCCTAAGTTGAGCCGGTTCATCGGTTGTATGTAGGAGTTCGTGAGCCAGGAAGGTCCTTCTATAGCCATTAGGCTGGGAACATGCCGCGCGGGACCGGAGCCACCAACAATCATTCCTACCGCTGCTGCGGCACGGTCACTTCTCGCTCTGACGCCATAAATTTCCGGGGCAACCCGTTTCATAAGTTGATCACCAAAAAGCCAGCCAGTAATCATCCCCGGAACAGACAGCCATGGATTGATTTGCGCTCCTACCACTCCTCCCGTAACAGCAGGGGACATGGTTACGACACCTTTGGCCCATTCTTCAAAAGCAGCATTTATTTTTCCCACCGAACGTACATTGGAGAAAGCGTCTATTAGGCGATTATCCGAGAAACCCTGATCTACAAACGCCTGATAAGCCCCCGGACCAAATCTGTCCCCGAAGTTAATGGGATGTTCTATAAGAAATTTGGCAATATCCGAGGTGTTGTAATTTTCCCCGGTGGTTGGATTCAGGGTGCGAAGCATCCTGTCGTAATCAATAGTTATTTTTTCGTCTGGACGAGGCATAACCGCTTGACGATATCTAGCGTCATCGTCGTCATAAAGTTCTGCAAGGTGTTGCCGGTACTCGGGCCAAGTTTGCTCATACCGACGAGGTGTAAATTCAGGAATAACAGGAAAAGAGGAAGAAATTACTTCCTCCTCTTGATTGCCTTGTGGATCTTCTTGTATATCAACAATCAGATCTTCTTCAAGTTCTTGATTTTCAGCCATTATAAATTTCTTGGATTGATGATCATGTTACCAAGATCCTCTGCTATTACATCATTTGGATCTGGAAGTGCCCCAGGGGGAGCGGCCTCTATCCTTTCTCCCCTCGTGCCCGCTTGACCACTTTCTAGGCGTTTTATAATGCCATCTATTTTAACCATGGATAGAGCCACAATAGGTAAAGCTCGTGCGTAAATCCGTTCCTCCTCTCTTAATTCATCAGCTACGTCGCGACTTAAACCACCCGCTGCTAGCTTTCTTTGAACCTCCGCTAACTGCCGTGCCCCTGTCATCATTGCTGTCTGCTGCTCAGTGAGAATAAACTTATATTTACTTAGTGCTTGCTGGGGACGGGTGAAAACGGCAGCGACTTCAGGGAAAAGGGCGTAAAAGCGATCCAGTGTTGCTTGTGCTTCCTTACCATCCATAGCTTCTGCCATAGCCAGTGAGGACATTGTGGCAAAGCCTTCCAGTGCGGAACGTGCATCTGCTGCACCCTCTGGGTCTAGATATCGGAATGGCGGAAAAATAGCTCCTGCCTGTTCCGTCATAAATTTTTCAAGCGCCGACCCTATACCATACACCTCCTCAACACCGGCATCCATGCTATCGAGTAAGTCTAGGAACGCTTGAGCAGGATCTGTTTCATCCCCTATTATTGCTTCCAATTGGGCTCTAGTAGCCGGAGAGATGCCCGCTATGTTAAAGCTCATTCCGGTAGCAGCGTCTTCCGGAACGTCTTCTGTAACCGTTGCCTCGTTAGTAACGCTCACAGTACCGGGCACGACTGGCGGAGCATATGTAATCCCCTCAGTAGTATACTTTTTAAAAGGAGAATCAGGAAACTGTTCGACATGCCTGTTTATAATCTGTTGGTAATAATCCCCAACGTCAGACTCTGGCGCATAAATTTGAAGTCCTCCCGCGTCAATTTCTCCCGTCGGAACTTTTCTGGTTAATTCTTCCCAAGCACTTTGAATTTTTACGATATCGTCATTGGTTTGTTTATTGAGTTCAACCCTGTTCCACATATCTTCATCCGGATTGGCAAACACACCTCGGGCGTCCGAGGTGGAAAAATCTCCCGTTGGAATATTAGGGGTGCCCATATGGATCGTGTAACCAGACATGCTTTGTAACTGCAAAGCCCTAGATCTTTGGATGGGATCTCGGGCATCTATAACTGTCCTGGTTCCATCTGGGGCTATTAGAGTCCATTCAGTAGGTGGAGTGGAGGCTTTTGCTGAAGCGGCAATTTCAGCTTCTTTAATTCTAGCTTCTGCCAGAATCTCCGCTTCTTCCCTCCGGGCTGCGGTCGCCCGCTCCGTTGTCCGCGTCGCTAAAGCACTTCCGATAGCGGCTTGTCTGGCGGCTGCTTCACCAGCAGCAGATTGGGCGGCTTTAGATGCTGCGGGGATCTTGGCAAGAACCGGTTCGGTCACAGCCGCAAACTTACTGGCTGTACTGCCGCGTAAAGGGTTGCCTTGGGAGTCCCGGTTAGCGGCAAGGTTTAAACCAGCCCGGGCTGCATCAAAGAAAAGCTGAGATTTAGCAAGCCTGTCTTGTTGCTCGGTGGGGGACATAATCTTCATTATGTCTTGATAGTCTTCGTTAAAAAACTCTTCAAGTGTCTTTATTTTTGCTGCTTCTTTTTCTGCTTCTCCAAATCCTGGGGGTGGGTCCCCAGGCAACGCCCACCGCTTACTCCAAAACTCTCTCAGTTCGGCCTCGCGAGCAGCTTCACCCCCCTCGTCAAACCTTTGTATGGGACGACTGTTACCACCTTGCAACTTTTTTACAGCACCACCAACCGCAGCCATCATCTGCGGAGGAGGCGGCGGTGGGGTCATTCCCGGTCCTAATAAAGCACCCACCCCTTGGTCCGTGGGCGGTGGACCCATTGGAGGTGGACCCATCGGGGGTGGACCCATTGGAGGTGGTCCCATCGGGGGTGGACCCATTGGAGGTGGCCCCATTGGAGGTGGTCCCATTGGAGGTGGACCCATTGGAGGTGGCCCTCCCATAGCAGGGCCACCAGTGGGGGGTATCTGCTGTAGAAGTTGTTCAATTCCGCTTTCCATGACCCCTTGTTCGGTCATTAAGAAGGTTGGCTGCACAAGCGCCAGTACCGTTTCAGGGGTCTGGTGTGCATCCTGTTGTCCTACATACTGGGATAATTCGTCATAACGGGCCTGTATGGGCTTGTCATTACCCCGGATTGCATCAATTAATTGCTCGGTGTTACCGGCACTGTCTACCTTTTGGCTCATCTGCTGCGCGAACGCTGCTTCAA
>Ga0209128_1002190_pt1 | contig 12801 bp, 11 predicted proteins | sample ETNvirnome_6_100_FD_184072 | JGI IMG/M metagenome (GOLD analysis project Ga0209128, IMG submission 184072) | Marine viral communities from the Pacific Ocean - ETNP_6_100 (SPAdes) (version 2) | ecosystem: Environmental > Aquatic > Marine > Oceanic | place: Pacific Ocean | collected 2013-06-19 | reverse complement strand
CATATCGACTAAAGCATCTATAAATTCATCTTTAGTCATAGGAGGGGTTGGCTTCTCAGCTTCAAGATCTCCTTCTTCAGGAGGAGCCTCTTCTTCTGGGGCCACCTCAGTCTCTTCAGCCTCTTCTTCAGCCTCCTCCTTAACACACTTTTCATCATCATCATCTTTCTTCTTAGGCTTCTTATCGTCACCCTCTTCACCGTCTTTCTTATTCGGCTTCCTTGCTATCTTATGGGTATCATCCTCATCATGGGTCTCATTATCAGGATCTTCTTCATCTGCCTGGGCCTTTTTTCTAGCCTTCTTTTCCGCAGCACCTATCTTTTCATCTTTATCATGTAGCAACTGTAGCTTTGCTTCCTTAGCTTTTTCTAAGAGTTCAGCAGGAGATACTTCCCCATCAAAAATTTGATCAAAAGAAAGAGTTTCTACTAGAGTGAAATCGTCACAGAAGTCATCATACTCGCAAGCATCAAAACAATCTTGAAGTAAATCATTAACATCAATCACCTCTACTCCATTCTTCTCCTTAAGCAACTTGCTAACGTCCCCTAGAGCATCTTTTACAATACTCCCCTTAGGAGCGAGCCTCGCCAGAGCTTCAAAGATTACTACTTGTGTAGAAGCTAACTCTGCGAAAGTGGCACACTCTTTCAAACTTTGAACATTAATCCCATACTTTTCATTCAATAAACTGGAAACTACCTCCTTAAGAGGCTTTTTCATTTCGAAAAGAGTAGAAGCAAAAGTCTTAAGTTCTTTCTCTGAAATTGCGTTCTCATCATTTAATCCAAAGGCATTATTAATACTTTCAAAAAGTTGCTTCTTGGTTGCCAAGGCTAAGTAAGGAACCTCCATAACTGCCTCGACTAATGCCTCCAGGATCGTAGTTTCTGACTGATCAAAAATGAGAGCAGCTAGACTTCTAATTTTTCCATTAGTAGCCCATACGTCTTCAAAATTTTTCTTGGACTCAAGAAGCTCTTTCTTAACCAATTCTTGCTTACAGATTAGCTCATAAATAGATTTATTTAATCCCTTAGAAATGGTATAGGAGTTATTTTCTTTCAGAGTTTCATATGTAAGCCTAGGGAAATCAAAGGCTTTGGAGATAGAATTGGACAGCTTTATAGCATTTTCAATTTCTTGCACTTGCTGAATTGTCTCTTTCTCTTCAGTAAGGAAAGAGGTAAATTGAGGCATCACTTCCAAGAATCGTTGAAATTCTTCAGTCTTTACAATATTTTGAGAATCAGAAAAAAGATCACTTTTCTCTTCTAATCTACCTTTAACATTTTCAAATTTAAGTCTGCTTTCCCATAAAGATAAAATATCTGTAAATCTTTCATCTGCCCTCCCATATTGATTAGAATTAAGGTTTCCTACAAAGGAGGAAACTTTCTCATTCACGTAGGAGTCAAAGGTCTCATTGTTGGTGAAAACACTGGAATCTTTAATCTTAATATTATTTAGAGTAACATCTACATCGAGGTCATACTCTCCTGTGAGGACACTACCACTTTCAGTAAGGTAGGCTACTTCCCTTTTCTCACTATCAATAGAAAAAAGTTCTACATTTTCCCGTAAAGATCTCCCTAAACAATCACCAAGTTTTAGTAAATTGGTGATAGTGGAATTTCTATTTTCAAAAAGATAATCAAACATTTCTAACTCCTTATCATTATAAGCTATGGGTATATAGTGAATTTATTTACCCCTTTTTTATGTGATTTTTTACATTTCTAGTAATTATTCTATCAATAGTAGCAATTCGCTCCTTGCTCACCTTAGATTTTCGTGTAACCTTCTCTCTCAACTCATGCAATGTCTTGAGTCTTCGAGTATTTATACTTTCCTTTTTTTGGAGTTCCTTGGCTCTGTCATGGTCAGCAGCCTTACCCCCCTCTTCACGCGCAGCATCCTGATCTTTGCCTGCTTGATCTCGATCCATGTCCTGATCTTTGCCTGCTTGATCTATACCCGCAGCACCAGCCATCTGGTCTTGCTCTTGTTCGGCTGCTTCTGCTTGCTCTTCTTCCATTTCGCTCTTGGTATGTTCAATTTGCTGGTCAGTCATATCATAGAACTCTTTGTAAATAGTAGATTTGGGAAAGAGATTAAGCCCCACAACACCTTGAACCACGCGAACTTTGGCCTCATCTATTTCCATTTTCCGTTTAGTAAAAGTATCACTAGGATCAGGAAGTTGAATTCTTATTCCCTTAACATAAGATGCGGGATATCCCATTAGAGCTATGTGTCTCCGAGCAATTTGTTCTAATCCAATTTCAACTTGTTGCTGGACCCTACCAATAACTCTAGCAAATTTAGCATCTAATTGAGATAAATTAGCTTTACGCTCTGGAGATTTATCCTTCTCTACAATGTAATCCTTAGGAACTTTTAGAGCAGCCAGAAGCTTATCACGGAAATAACGAACATCATCCACCTCACCTAGGTTCTGAGCCCCAGGTAAGGTTTCGATCTTAGTCCCCTGATTTCCCCTAGTGGGAACAAAGAAATCTTCATCTGCGCTTAAAGGGTTATATCGAGCATCAATAGTGTTGCTATTAGGATCATAATACTTTTCTTTCTTAAACTTTTCTTTAACCTTCTCCATAAACATCTCAGCCTTCGTAGCTGGCATGTTAGCAACATCAATATAGAAAATTCTCCGCTCGGGGGCGCGAGCAAGCCTATAAATAAGCATTGCATCTTCCATCAACTTGAGAGAACGAAAAACTCTTACCGCTAATGCCGCAATAGATTTCCCGTAAGGATAATATCCTGGATCCGAAGTCCTTAATCTAAAATGAACAATCTGATTCCTGTCCAAGGTAATATAAGTAGTGCCTACCATCAAGTCTGCTGCGCTACCATATGCTGACCAATCTGCCTTATCAGGAATCTCCTGAAGGAAATCAGTTAAATAACCATATTCATTTTCAACTCTAATAATAAAATTAGGATTTAAAACCTTTATTCTTTGAATCCCTTTTCTGGGGTTATTAACATCCAAGATTGTTTCCATGAAACAGTCTCCGTATTTAACTGTATTTCTAATAATATCCCAATAATGTCGATCTAACTCTATGTTATCAAACAATGTATTAACTTCATCAACCATCATTTGGTGATCACTAAGAACTGTCCATCGCTTATTTCTTAAATTCTTTTGTGTAGAATCATCAGCATAGATATCAAAAGCAGTTCCAATTTCAGGATAATCATCCATTTCCTCAAATCTCTTATATCGCTCTCGTCTACTTTTTTCAATTTCAGGAAGTTGAAGAGTAGTCCTATTTGTGGTTCCAATAGCTGGAAGTGTAGTAGGGCTTACAACATCGGCATTCTGAACGGTATCCCCCGCCAAGGTAGCTTGAGGAGTAACACCATCATCAGCCTGTTGGGCAACATAGGGAGCAGCTTTAGTAGCAAAAAATCTAGCTAAAAATTGCCCTAGTCTTCCTGTGGGATAAAAATAAGGCCCCATACGACTATCAGGGCCTCCAGCCCCGAACGAAGTGTAGCCTATAGAATCCTCATCTACTCTTCCATTCTTTTTTATTTCATCAGCCATGCAATATCTTCCTCTATTTTATCATAGGCAACTGTTCGTATGGGTTCTACTAATTTTTTCTCTGATTCCCCTTCACCTGCTGTCATTTCTAAAGGTCCATCTCCTGCCATAGTATGTAGTAGATGAGTAGTGATAGCTAAACTCATAATTAGATCATCATTTTTACCTTCATCTGCTGTTATTTTCCCATTGTCATCTATAATAAATGTAAGTAATTCATCAACAGTTCTCTTTGAGGCTACCTTTATAAAATTATTTCGTATATATTCTTCCATTCGAGCAAGAAGCTCTTCTCTGTTTCTAGTAGTAATTTGAATTCCGAAATCATTTTTATCATCTAACCACAAATTATCATATTCAAAAATATTAAACATCCAATCAATAAGATTATTACCTATCGTATTTCTTTCAATAATCACTAAAGCATTATTATATAGATTAGCTTCATTAGTTAAAATCTTAGCTAACTCATTAATGGGGGTCTTATTTGAATAAAACTCTGCAACCTGTTCTCCTGTGTAACTATTGATTATATGAAAGGCTGAGTAATCTCTATCTCGGCCCAAACTGACATCCACCCCTATTAAATATTCATGCTCAGGAGCAGCCTCTTTCCATACCCGCATTTTATTATTATATTTAATATAATAATCATCATCCAAATCTTCGACAAGCCTCTTCAATAGATACCCTTCTAAGTAAGTTTCACCTGTCCCTAAAAACTCACATTCATATTCTTGGAGCCATTGTTTTAGGGGCATATTAGCTTTGGTAGTTTTTTCCCATGTATCAACATCCAACCCCTTTTCTTCCATTTCTGTGTATAACTCTGTGAACCCATCATGACGTTTATATTCAGGATGCTCGCGCCATTCAATATCAATACGATTAAAGGAATTACTCTTATTCTTGGCTCCATGATATACATCGTAAAACCAATTACCAACACCATTTACAGTAGAGAGGACGAAGGCTCTACCACCAGTGGAAATGATAGGATATACCGCAGCCCAAATAGTATCAATATTGTCAATGAATGCTGCCTCATCAATGATAAGGAGAGATCCTGCCAGGGAACGACCTGACTGCTTTCCCGAAGGTCGAGATTTGATACCCGATCCTGTACTAAGTTTTAACGTATGCTTGTTATCTTCAACTATGCTGGGACGAATAAAGGGAGGAAGTTCATTATACATAATTTTAATTCTGTCAAGAACTTCCGTAGACTCAGCATCTCCTTTGGAAAGAATAACCACTTGTTTGTGCTTTTGAAAAATAATCATCCAGAGAGAGTAAGCAGCAGAAATAGTAGTACACCCTGCTTGACGAAACTTTCGGAGGATATTAAACCTATGAGTCTTAACCTCCTCAAGAATTCTAGTTTGAAACGGATAGAGCTTAAAGGGGACAAGCCCACGAACAGGATGGGTGACCTTTACATAACTAGAAATAAAGTAAACAGGATCATCCTTACACCGTTTAAACTCTTCAATTAATTTTGATTCTTCCATAAATATATTTCAACTTAGCTATTATAGCTCATGAAGATTTTTGCAGTAATCTGTACTAGAGATAAGGAATTAGGAACTGTTACATCAGAATTAGTCCATACTTTATCTAGCTATGGAGTGAACATTAAGCTTCTAACTGCCCAAAATTCTATATTTGAAGCCTATCAAAAAGGGGTGGATAGTTGCTCTGCTAATGATGAAGATATTATTATTTTATGTCATGATGATCTTCAAATTTTAAGCACCAAACCTCAATTTATAGCTTCGTTAGTAAAATGTGCATACTCAGAGACAGGGATAGTAGGGCCTGCGGGGACTACAAATTTAGGTGAGGATGCTGTATGGTGGCAACAAGGAAGATGGCAAGCAGGATTTCATAGAGGTCAGGTAAAACATTTTATTCCTTCCGAGACAAAAGATTCCCCCACAATTGACACAACTCATTATGGGCCTCATGGTCGAGTGGTCGCTTTGGATGGTTTATTTCTAGCAGCCCGAAAAGAGGTATGGGACCATATAGAACTACAAAAGCCAAAATATTTTGAAGGAAAGTGGGATTTCTATGATATTCATTATACTACAAAAGCCCACTTATTAGGATATAAAAATTTTACTATCCCCCTAGATATGATTCATCATTCAGGAGGAGAACTCGTAGGGAGAGACTCCTGGCACAAAAATAGAGAAGCCTTTATTTCTCACACTCAATTACCTTTAAGGATATAAGATGGAAAACAATTTTGCATTTTTTCACGATTTTTTAATATGGTCACTAGTTTGTTTTGGAATTACTTTTTCCATTACTCACTCAAAAGTATTTGAACCTGTCCGAAGATTAGCCTACAAAATTCATGAGCATGTAGCGTTTTTCTTTCACTGTCCTATGTGTATGGGGTTTTGGGTAGGACTGTGTCTAGGAGCGTTCTGGGAATCAGTTACTCAAAACATTATTCTAGACGGCTTCCTAGGGCTATCTGTGAGTTGGCTCATCTACTGCGTAAGTTGGAAACTAGCATTAAGTGATCCTAGAATGTAGTCAACATCCGTTGCTACAAAGAGCCATACGTGGAATTATAAAACGCCGTGTAAGTAGTAACATGATTCTCCTATTTTAAAACAAGGTCTATAACTTGGTTATAGACTTTTTTTGTGCGCCCCTTTAAAGTCTTAAATAATCGTTTTCCTAAGTAACTCCCCATTTTATGGTCACTAGGAAAATGAAGACCCGCCATGATGCGCCCCACTCCAGCCTCTTCCGCAGCCCGTAACAAATTTGAACGATGCTCGGGGTACTTCTCTCCGTAAATTTCTGCAACTAATCTTGCTTGCGCTGAATGCCCCCCTGGATAAGAAGGAGTTTTACTACTTCTACTCTTCGCTAGAGAAATATCAGCCCCAAAATAAGGAGCTAATTGGGACGGTCTAGGTCTATTAAATCTATTTTTATGTTCTAGCACTATATCTCCTGTTTCTGTCAATACTTTTTTTATAAAAGATTCATCATACTTTAAACCAAAAAGAGACATGTAAATCTTTATTGCAGCAGCAGGATCTTTATCATGCTTTTTAATACTCTTCTCCATCCCCTCTTCTCTCAGATAAGAAGATCCTTGAATAGCAAGAATTTCTTTAGCTGTTTCTAGACTGGAATTAGAAAAAGGAGCAGGTAATCTAATACATCTTGCACTATCAGTAAATAGAGTAAATTCTCCTTTTGGCTTTCTTAATTTTTTTGAAAAAACTAAGCTATCCACAGGTTCGTCCACTTACTACACCTTACCCTTCCAGCCTGTCTTTCCTCCTGCTTTAGTACCTTCTCGGCTGGCAGCTTTCTTAAACCTCTTAGCAAGAGCTTTACGACGAGGAGTACAAGTTTTCTTAGTCATAGGAGTGCAGTCCCCCTTATGGGCGGGATCGACAGCTTTTTGGATCCAGCCACCATCTTTCTTTTCATTCTTAGCTCCTCTACTCTTAGCAGCAGCGTCTCTAGCAGCATCACTCCATCCAGGCTTACCACCACTCCCATTACCATTTCCATTGCCATTATCCTTCTTTTTATCTTTATCCCCGAAGTGGTGCTTATCAAGTCTTGCTTTCTCTGCCGCCATTGCTTCTTTGTCTGCTTCCGTGGGTTCCCGCTGCATTGGCTTGTTACTTCGGGTATGGCTGCGATCCCTCCTAACCGATCCAGTCTCTACCTCTTCTACAGGTCTCTTCTTCTTAGCAGCAGCCAAATATGCCTCTACAGCTTGCCCAGTCCTAGCAGAAGCTTTAGTTTTCGCATCCGCATCGTCCTGCTCAATCTCAGCTTGATATTTATCAATATCACCAAGGCTCATCTCTTTTTTAAGCTGCTTACGCTTTTCAACTAATTTTGAAACCTTCTCATAAAAATTCATAACTGACTCCTTTTTCTTAGCCATAGTATATTATAGATCTACTAATCCTGGTATAAATTCAGGACCCCCTCCTGCCGCAATTTGATCAGCTAGTTCATATAGCATATCAGCCATATCTTGTTTAACGCGAGGAGCGGTATCAAATCCAGATGAACAACTATATGGACCAGGAGAATTATTTAAATCCATATTAAAATAAGCAGTTCCTTGTCCCACTTGGTCTAAATAATTACCAGCCGCATCTTTTGTTGCAGGTTTAAGAATTGTGGCAACTGTGCTCATTTGGAATGTGCCTTGCTTTCCCCAGCCAGATGTATCAGTAGGAAACCCTACAGAAGAACAAGCCGCAGAGGGACTCCAATCTAGCTTACATGTAACCGTTGAACAATCATTAAAGACTATATTTTTAAGAATACGTCCTCGCGTAAAGCCTTTAACTCTGGCATCAATGTAATTATAAGTAACCCAAGGTGCCCCTGGATACTGCGCGGATTTATTACAACCATCAAACTGCTCATACCTGAGGTAGTGTCCAAAGACACCCTCTTCAAATAAATACCAATCTTGGACTACACCTGATACAGCAGAAGAATCACAAGATCCTGAAGCCCACATCTGCGAAATAGGCAAAACAGCAGCAGCAGCCGAATCAGGTGCTAAAGGAACGGGAGTCTCAGGTGTTGCAGTCATAATTTAATTCTCCAAGATATCTATATTTATATATTACTTTCAACTTCGAAGAGGCTTTGAATTTTTTTTAATTTATTTATTCTCCCTCTTCCTCACATGGGGTTTCATATATGATCGTATGCACTTTAAAATGGTCAAACCACGTTTCAGAACACTTATTATTTTCTCCCCTAAATCTATCTCTAGCGTTACCCCTTCCTGTTTTCTTATTTCCTTTTAGATAGCTTTCACACTGTCCTTTGGAGAAGTTAATATTAGGACCGAAAGGTTCTCCATTTCTCAAACCAAATTTACCAAACTTTCCAGGGTTAGGAATAGGCTCTCCCCTTTTATTAAAACAAAATTCATAGGTACCTCCTCCTTGTGGATACCCATTTACACATTTAACACATATTCGTCCCCCATACCACTCCTTTTCAGGAATACAGGAAACAACTTTACAGTATACTGCATGTCCCATGTTGCTCGGGTCATCACATACTACCCTCCCTTCTTTTCCCACGTGGTGTGGAAATAAAAAATCCGATGCCCTAGGTCCAAGCTTCCATGGAAGCTCTGGTGGTCCCTGATAATTTGGTTCCCACCAACATTGCTTTATAACTTGACTCCAGGAAAGATCAATATCCATTCCCTTACACAATGGAGGACATAAAAACTGCCCTTTCTTTAAAATCTCAGGATAGCCTCCAGGACCTCCTCCTCGTCCTCCTCCAGGACCCACATTTACTCCAAACTTGTTTTGAAATAGTTCCATCTTACATTCCCACATCTTTTTTACCTTGTCTGTATCGTACGTGGGTCTCCCCTTCCTTACATCTATCCCATTTTTCTTACAGCAATCAGCATACTCATTAAAATTGTCATTACTAAAAACATTAGGAAGAGTATTGAATCCACCATTAGAATCATAATCAGGATAATTTGGATCACGCAAATCATCCCAAAATTCGTTAATATTTAAAGTGAATAAAGACATGGTACCACATCCCACATCTTTTACCCATTCATCGTAAGAACGACGATCTTCTTTATTAGTAGTCTTATCATAAGGTGTTTTAGGAGGGGGTCCATAAGGAGGATCAATAGGCTCTATCATAACAGCAAGGGGATCGCAGGTTATTATATCTCCCCCACCACCTGATCCTGGTGGACCTCCTCCCCCAGGAGTTCCGAATGATCCTCCTCCTCCTCCTGGTTTAGTTCCGTATGTTCCCATAATAAATTCTCTCTAATTTATTTAGGTGAATCAAGGGAGTAGGTTACTTGAATTTTAGTTTCATCCTTATCCCCCATCTTTAATGATTCATAACCTACAATATTAGGACCTAAATTATAAAGCTCTAAGGTATATGTAGCACTTTTTTCAGGACCCATTTGAACAACAAACCATAGATAAAAATCTATGTTAGAGTCCCCATTTTTAAACATAGCTCCCACTAAATGCTTACCAATTGAAGATCCTTTAAATGCAACCCAAGAAGATGTGTCAATAAACTCACTAAGAAAATAAATTTTTAAAAGTTGTTTATGTTCATTAAATTGAAAATATTGAACAAGAGGAAAATGAGTTCCCTTAAGGGGTTTATAGTCTACTAAAACTGCATGGTTAAGAGAAGGGCGTGGATTATGATTTTTCTTATCCCCATGAGGACCACACCCTAACAGGCTAAATGCAAGTATCAAGAACCATATAAATTTTTTCATAAATTACAAAGGAAATAATGATTTCCTCTCGCTACAATTTCTTACCAGTCCGTTATATCCTATCTTATTCTTCCTGTACATTTCTTCTTCGCTAATCCCCTAAACCATAGTTCATCCTGTTGGCTGAGAGTAGTCAGGGGGCCAACAGATTTATTACCACACCCAAAAGTACCCCCACCGTACTTCGGCGGCGGGTAAATTGATCTTCTTGAGGATTTATTTCGTAGTGGTACCTGTCTTCCTACTGGTACACATTGATTTTGACTACATTTATATTCTATACAACAAGGTAGAGCACTTTTTTGGCTTTGTTTCTTACTAAGACACTTACAACCCTCTCCAAGAATTTCCTTATTTGGAAAATTCTGAAGCCTCGGCTCGACGAATCCTCGGGAGTCCGGAGTATCCGGCGATTCTTCTAATAGACTCAGCATACATGCATGATGTAACGTAAATTTAGGATCCTTTCTATGTTTCTTGAAAATATCTAAAATTATCAACTTATTACGAATGTGTTGTATATTTTCTTCAGTACACTCATCAGGATAAATTTTATGGATTACATCGACGAGTTGAGGAATCCGAGGAACCGGGGCTCCCGATGGTGTTAATAACCAAAATACATTATTTAAATTTGTAATTATTGGTACCTTAGTAATATATTTTATTGCTCCAAGAAGAATATCCCCGAAGTCGATGCCCCGTCCCTTTTCACACTTAGCAAGCCATTCTCTCATCGCTGCTTCATTACCAAGATCCGCCAGTGTTGGACAACAATTATGGCGAAACTCCATTTTCTTGGGAATTCCAGGGCAGTATCCTGTTTTACACTTTCTTCCTTCTTCTTCCTCTTCTTCCTTATCGCCGAATTTTGATCCTCCTCCTTCATATGGCGATGGAGTAGGATTTCCAAAAGAACCAAAATAATCTCTTGATGCATAACATTCGACATAATTTTGTTCATACATAAATTTTATAGAGTCTGGAGTTTCTGTTTCTGTTGCATCAACCTTGCAGGGTGCATAACCACATTTATGGTACGTGTTCCTTAGCTCATCACTATCGCCAGGACAACCATCACCACATACAACAGTTTTATTAAAAGTTATTTTTGTTTCGCATAGCCCCTTATCTCCTTTACATTTTGTCTCACCTTCTATTTTACTACGATGAATAGTGGAACAACATCTCTTACTGGGATCTTTTCCTGAGACATCTTCCTCTTCTTTGCTCTCTCTCCTTACTCCCCACTCAGGAGCATTTGGATTTGTAGTACCATAATTTCCCATAATTAGTTTCCTTTTTTAGATCTACATACTATAATAATATATATGCCTTGGACAGCAGACGGAAAATATATTACTAGGAGTAAACTTATGGAATTGAATATACCAGAATTAGATATTGAAAGTTTTGAACCTGATCTTGATGTGGTGAAAGATGAAGTAGTGGACGCTGCAAGTGGAGCAATGGTCTACGGACTTATTGGGACAGGACAAGGTGGTGGAAGGATTGCCAAAGCATTTTATGATTTAGGTTATCACAAGACGGTTGCAGTTAACACAGCCAAGGCTGATCTAGCCCTCTTGGAGCTTCCTGACAACCATAAGTTGCACATAGACACCTTCACGGACCAAGGAGCAGGGAAGGACCAGGAGAGGGGCAGACAGGCTGTTGAGGCGAAGAGCCAAGAAGTCTTTAACAAGCTCCGAGAGATCTTCGGAGAAAAGATTGATAGAATTTTAGTATGTGCTGGTACGGCTGGAGGCACAGGAGGTGGAAGCGTAACCACTTTAGTAAACGTGGCTAAGAAATATTTCACGTATGTTGGCAAAGAAAATGCAAATAATAGGGTTGGAGTCATTGCTTCACTACCTACGGATGGGGAATGCGCGTCACCTACAGTCGCAAATAACGCTTATAATAGGGTTTCAGACCTATGCAACAGAGCAGAAAAAGGAGAGTTCGCCCCACTAATCCTTGTTGACAACCAAAAAATTAAGAAACTTTATCCAAGTTTGACAGTTAAAAAGTTTTGGCCTACGCTCAACAATACAATTGCAGGCTTGTTTCATGTATTTAATGCGCTCGCCACCCAAAATTCTAACTATACGACCTTTGATCCAGCCGATTATGATTCCATTATGAAGGCTAAGGGGTGTATGATTATGGGTGTCACTAACGTCAAAAACTTCGAGGAGGAGACTGCGCTCTCTATAGCTCTAAAGCAGAACCTAGAGAAAACTCTTCTTGCCGAAGGTTTCGATCTCAGGACAGCAAAAGCAGCCGCTTCTATTGTGGTAGGTGGAACTACTTTGTTTGAAGAGGTGGGTGGCTTAATGGACTCCATCGAATACGGTTTTGATACACTTGGGACTATGACAGGGGGAGCGACTGTGCATCGTGGAATTTATGAAGATTCCAAGAAAGAAAATCTTGTTGCTTATACCATCATTGGAGGACTAGATTCTCCTAAGAAGAGAATTGAAGGACTGAAGAAGTTTTTAAAATCTTCGGATGACGTATACGGAGAGTAGCCTATGCTTCCAAGCTATAAAAAAACTATCGCTATAAGCGGTGGATTTGATCCTGTACATATTGGACATCTCCAAATGATCCAAGCTGCTCAAAAATATGGCAACGTAATTGTCATAGTAAATAGCGATGACTGGCTCATAAGAAAAAAGGGCTTCGCATTTATGCCTTTTCAAGAGAGGCTAGCTATTATGGGATCTTTTAAAGGCGTAGTTAACGCTGTAGCAGTAGATGACGGGGATGAGACAGTATGTGATGCTCTCCGAAAAATCAAACCTGATTACTTCGGCAACGGAGGAGATCGTACTGACAAAAACACTCCTGAACAAGATGTATGCGAAGAGCTTGGAATTGAAATTGTTTTTAACTTAGGTGGTGAAAA
>Ga0209128_1002188_pt1 | contig 12807 bp, 20 predicted proteins | sample ETNvirnome_6_100_FD_184072 | JGI IMG/M metagenome (GOLD analysis project Ga0209128, IMG submission 184072) | Marine viral communities from the Pacific Ocean - ETNP_6_100 (SPAdes) (version 2) | ecosystem: Environmental > Aquatic > Marine > Oceanic | place: Pacific Ocean | collected 2013-06-19 | reverse complement strand
AGCGGTATTTCGCGTAATAATGGTCGGACCACCCACGCCTACCCCGACTGGGCCATAAATGTTTGCCGTTCCCGACACAGCCAATGTTCCTGAAACTTGGTGTGTCCACGGTCGAGCGATACCAGGAGTTGAACCTGTCCCTGCACCAAGTATTGTGCTCCCATCAATTGTCACGTCTTCTTGAAATCGAGAACTTCCCGAAACATCAAATCTATAAGATGCGGTGACGGGATACGGCATATTAATTCCTACTTTATCCTGTGATTGGTCTGATGTATCGCTATAAACGGTGATAGGATAATATATGTTTGTAACCCTACGGGTTATATAGAACGGGTCGCCATCCAGCGTCCCGTGCGAATAAAACGTTGTCCGATTATTTGGATAGACACCCGGTAATCCATGGTCCAATCTGAAGCCGGGGGTTCGGGTGGTGCTGGTGCTGCAAAGATTCAAATAAGAATGCCCTAAATTGTCTTCATACAGAAAATAATTTTCGGCATTAATCGTTCCAGTCGTCTCAAGCGCAGACAAGATCGGGTTTACGGTGCCATGGTCCGTATAAGAAGCAATTAAATTGTCTGCGCTTCCATAAAAAGAGCTGGCTGAAATGTTTGAGGATGCGGAAACATCTCCTGTAACAGCTAGTGTTGAACCATCAAATGTAAGATTAGATTCTACAGTGGCTTCAGCAGCATCTTTATATGTTGCTACACCATTTGCAGTAGAACCATCCCAACTGATTCCACCACCCCCGCCGCTGCCAGTGCTAACGGCAGAACCATTAAGGATTAAGCTACCAGTAATTTGAACACTACCGGTAAATTGGTGGGTATCCGTTTGATTAGAACCTATATCAGTAGATCCCGGAAGAACATTTGGTGAAGGTATCCATTTAGCCATTAGTTGCTATCCTTAATCCGTTAAACCAGAACCAGTTAAAGTAAACATTTCATTGGACGAAATACCAGTCAATTCAGCAACCACTACATAACCGGATGTGTTGCTTGTAGTATTTGAAATATAAATTTCTTTACATTTTACTCCAAACGAAACTGCATCACGAGTTGAAACAAGTGGATAAAAGTGATTTCCACCAACAACATTTCCAGAGCCAGTTGAATTAAAACTCACCCTTAATGGTGCATCATTGGTTGGATCAAACATCATCACTAATACAGATTTTGCCACAGTTGGAAATTCAATTTTATGTTCTGCACTACCGGGAAGACCTTCTGCACCTGATCCTGTTATCCAAGGAACTCCTGCAACTTGATATGAGCCAACTGCTCCAATCCCTGCTTTATAATTAAATGCCATAATATAATCCTCTTAACATAAATAGTTATTTAACCCCTTCTTTCCTTTGCTTCTTTTGATTTTTGTTTTTCAATTTCTGCGAGGCGTCGGAAATGTTTTTCTCTTTTTATCTCTGATGGTTTTTTATGATATTCCCTTTCTCGATATTCATCTATAATTTTTTCTTTTTTTGATTTCCGAATGAATCTTTTAATAAGATTTTCGGATGATTCATTTTTTCGTAATTTGACTTGCATAATATTTTCTTTACTTTAATTGATCCCAAGTACCGCCAGCGATCTTCATGATGCCGCTAATATCTACACCAGGATCACTTGGATCTTGATCTCTTAATGCTCCATGTTGAGATTTGCCACTCGACTGACGCATTGGGGTTGTTCCTTCGAAAATACCGCTCAAGCCTGTAGATTCTTGAAGACTGCGTTTTGTATCTTCCAGCTCGCGCCTTGCTTGCACAAGTGCTTCACTTGGTTGACTTGGTTTAATAACCTTTTTTTCTGTAATTTGTTGGGGTGCAATAGTTTGTAAACCTGATAAACCTTGGGCTACTTCCGAAATAATACCCGAAAGAGTGCCATCTTCAAAGATAACCTCTTTAATACATTCTTTAATGAGAGGTTTTAGAATATCTTTTAACTCATTTTTTTTCATCCATCGTTCCTAAGTTTTTTTTCATTTTCTAATTCTTTGAGTTCATTAATTTTTGTTGAAAGATAACCTTTTCCATTTGTCTTTAAAGCAGCATCATCTAAAGAATCAATTTCAGATTCAAGTTGTTCAATCTCATCTTCAACATTCCGATTACCCCATTTTAATAATCGTTTGGCTGCTTCATCTGCCGCAAATTGAGCATCCAAACTAGCAAGTTCTTCTGCCTCAATTTCAGCGATTAAATTTTGTAATCGTTTTATACACTTTTCAGCCATTATTTTTCACCAATAATATCGTTTAATAAGCGGTTTATGCGGTCTGCTTTAGACCAGACTTGTTTTTGTTTTGATTCATTCATCATCATATACGCGCCTTGCGTTGAGGGTTCTGATACAATATCAAAACATATGAGTTGAAAGTCATCTTCGACCAGCGTTTTTCCTTGTTGTTCGCTCACTGAGCCCAACCCACGAGAAGATATGCCAAGCATCACGCCATCCTTGATTAATGATTCTAAGATTTTTCCCGCTGGCGTTGAAAGAACTTTGATTTTGCCCATCAAGTCTTTCCCTTCCCACCAAATGGATGTAACCATATGTGAAGCATTTTTAAGGTTAACTACTGAATCTTCAGGATGATCAAGTTCGCCACACGCACGGTTCTCTTTAACAACTTTCATATAGTTTTTTGCTTCGCGCTGGAGGATTGGTCCGGGGTAAACGCGACCATTTCCATTTTGTTCGTCGCATCGTTGCATTACACCAGAAAGAAATGTCGCACCATTTTTAACTTGAATCTTTTCTTCTTCAGTTAGAAGGTCTTGACAAACTCCTCCAGAACACAACTCATAATATTCTCTTAAAAGATATTTACTACTCATTTGATTCCGTTTCCTTTATCCATTTTACACCACCGGCAGTCGTGCCTTCGGGTGGGGCGCTGACTTTTCTGGGCATTACTCCCAATTCTGTTTCTGTTGACTGCGGTCTTTGGGATTTACCTGCCATTACGCATCGTGAGACAACTTCTAAAGCATTAGAAATTTCTTCTTCACTACAACCTTCGTCATCTTCTTTAATTTTTTGTGTTAGTTCGTCAATTATATGTTCAACTTGTTCTGCTCGCTTTTCTTGTAATGGTCTTAAAAGTTCTTTAGGTGTCTCACCATCTGCAAGGTCGGGGTGTTCATCTAACATGGTCCAAAATTCAGCTAATTTGTGATGTATATCTTCAAAGTCAGTAGAAACTTCTTGTTCATCGGGCATTGTTCCGCGATAATCGTGTATAGAATCTAAAGCCTTACCAACCAATAAATATACGGTGGATGCAATCGGAATTTCTTCGTCATGTAGTTCGCGCTCTTGGCTGTGCATATTGTCTATTTCTTCTAAAATTATTTTTTCCAAACGTTTTCTATTAATTTTCATAACTTGTTCCTATTAATGCGGGCGCAACCCGCCCGTGCTTACAACCAGATTTACAGCGTCGAACGGGACGCAACAAATATTTTTTTGCTGTAAAAGAATTTTTAAACATTATTATCACCTCGATTTTTAAAATTTATCCCTTCGTCGCCAAATACCACATTCAAAACATATGATGTTCCAGAACTAATACATGCTAATAAGAAAGCACTAGTAATAGAATAATCAAATGTAAATAGTTCTGTATATTGGTTAATTGCCCACAAAAAGAGTCCAACCCACCAACCTACACAGATAGAACAATGAAAGAAGTGATGAGATGGGCGGATTCTATCGAATATACTTCCAAATACTAAAATTTGCGTAAGACCATAAGCCGCAAGCACAAATAGTAATAAGTTCATTAGTAATATCCATAACCACTTAAATAGCGACGGATCCGTGATGGAGTGATGGAACCCTTCTTCGGCTCTTGGGGAACTTCCCCAAGCCTCGTAGAGTCTCCTGGTGTGGGATCCACGAGATGATCTTCAAACTCATTTTCAATAAAATCTTGCATTTCTAAATGAGGTGTTTGAGAATCAATGAATTTTTTTGTAGAATATAAAACTACCTGGGCGGCACTGACCTTCTCGTCAACAGCCTCCTCATATTTGCCCTCTAAACTTCCAAACACATTCCCACTTTGGATGGTGCTGGGTTCCACAACACCTTCGTTTACAAGATGTTTAAAGTAAGAATTTTGGATTCCATAAATTTCATCACTTAAATTTTCTTTAGGAAACGTGATGATTTTGTTAAGAGAGGTATCAAGGATAATATCAATTAATCGATGATCTAAGATCATAATTTTGCCATCTAAAGTTTTCCTGACTTGAAGCTCAATTTTTATGCTTGGCGTGGCTTCAGCCTCTATGTTGATTTTAATCGACATTTAAGGAAGTTTCCCTTACTAATCCCTGAATCTTTATAACTTCTTCCACCATTTCTTTGGTTGGTGTCATCGTTTTATAACTTTCTAAAATATCTAATATCTTTTTTGCGCCTTGCATCATATCATTGTCGGTTATAAACTCCTCAATAGTTAATGATTTCTCCAGCTCTGTTTTCAATCTTCCGATTTCCTCATTCAAATGAGTCTTAAGTTCCAGCCCATTATTGTGAAATGAAGTAATAAATTTATTTAATAAAATCTTCTGTTCTTTAAGTAACGTGTCATGATATTTTTGATTAAATTTATTGACAAAAGATTTATACACAAGGTTATCAACGGCTTGCATTCTATCTTCTTCTTTAATCGACGCCATTTTTTCTACTAACTCATTTTCTAAAAGAATTTTAGATTTAACAGGAACGTTGTTATTAAAAATTTGAGAGATGGAGGCTAAGTCTTTATAATTAGGAATAAAATTGGCAAAGATTTCACTAGATAAAGATTTTTTAATATGTCGAGTTAACTTATTTTGCTCTGATATTAGGGCTTTCTTGTTTATGTTAGAGTGTCTGACTTTGACTTCGTTTAAAATCTTCTCAGCTGTATTCGGATTTACATTCTTAGTATGCATAATCGCGTGATACAATTTTAACTCTCTATACATTTCTGTTCTTACATTAAACGACTCTTTAATAAGTTTGGTAATGCTTTTTTGCGCTTTTGGGGTTTTTGACAGAATAGATTTAGTCAATTCTTGAATTAAGGCTTCATATAAAAAGGCACTATTTCTTTTCTTATTATGCTTAAACTTTGTCATTTTTATTTTCCTGTTTCTTTTTAGTGGCAAGATTTTCAATTATTTTCTGAATTTCTATATCATTCTTCAGAATCTTTAATTCTTCTTGCTTATATTTTTTACTATAATTAGTTTCTTGATTCTCATAAACTCCTTTTGACAAACTTTGTAACCCATCGGACCAGCCCTTATAAATGTTCCGGGGAGTATTTTTGCCAACTTCTTCGGCATATTTTCCCTTATAACTTCTTTTTCTTGCGCCCATGTCCCGCTTGTCTGATTTGACCGCTGTATATTTTTTCCCCTTTGCGCGTGGAGTGGTATACTCTTTATCATCTGGTCGTTTCCATTGCAAATCATTTCTCTTGCCAGGTTCAGCAAGGAGCGTTTCTTCTTCTGCACCTTCGTCTGGTTCCGGGGATCCTTCTTCCTCGCCAAGATTAGTGTCTCCACCAAGAAGATCTTCGCCGCCTCCACCAGCCATTTCCGCAGAGCCTTCTTGGGCTGCGGTTTCGAGCGCCACATCCAAGCTTTTATCATAAAACATTTCTCTCTGATTTCTGACAACTTCGTCCTCTGACATATCAAAAATATTTTTTGAAACCCAGCGGCGACTGAAGAAACCCTCCGTGGCTGTACTGGCGATTTCAAACTTGGTCCTCCAATGTTCTAACTCTTGGAGTTCAGCAAGTTTTGACGGAGCATTTAAATGAAGCTTGAATGAGATCAGATCTTTATTTTTATATCCCAAAGTATATAAGTGAATCACAGCTATTTTTTCTAACTCTGAAACGATGCTCCGCTGGAGTCGGCTGATTGTTCTTGCAAAGCGAATATCTTTTTGAGCTAAAGTGGTCTTATCTTCTGAACCTTCGTCACCTTGGGTTAGATAGGATGCGGGGATTTTTAAAGCCGAAAACAATTTATCTCTTAAATATTTAACGTCATCAATATCCCCCGTATAAGTACCACCGGGCAGTGACTCAATTTTGGTTGCAGCTTGCCCGCCACGAATCGGAATAAAGTAATCTTCGTCAATACTCATAGGATTATACCGCAAGTCAACTCGACCAGTATCTTGATCAATTACTTGGTTTCTTTTCATTTGAGTGACGATTCTTTGCATGTGTTGTTCGACTTCATTTTCTGGAATCCCGCCAACGTCAATATAAAAAACACGCCGCTCGGGGGATCGAACAACTCTGTACGCCATCATCGCGTCCTCAAGAAGCATTAATTGCCTCCAGATTCGGCGGGATGATTCTAAACAGGATGTGCCATAAGGTGCATACTTATCATTTCCTAAGATTCTAAAGTGAGCGACTTGCCAATTCTCAAATGTAAGTCCGCCAGAATTCCATTGGAACTGTACATAATTAGGATTAGTTTTGTCTTCTCCCTCTAATCGTTCAATTTCACCTGGTGGCAACCCAATGACAGACTTTATTCCCAAGCTATCATCAATATCCAAATAGAGAAAATAGTCTCCATATTTGCACATACTGCGGCACCAACCATAAAGATTAAACTCTATATTTAAAATACTATAAAACAAATCCTGTAATATTGTTTTGATTTCTTCATTCGGACAGTTTACCGTTAAAAGTTTTTGGAGAGGAGACGAAACTGTCATCTCATCTGCATAAATATCCATAGCCGACGCAATCTCGGGCATATACTCCATTTGATCGAAGTCTACATACCTTTCACTTCGGGCTGCATTTGAGGTAGATTGCGCATACACATTATCAAAAGGGTTGTATGTAGATTTCTTAAAGCTCAACCCCGCCGCAGATTGAAATTTATATTTATCTAACTGCCACCTTTTCTCGCTTCGTGGGTTCTGTCTTTGATACTTTGTAATCGGTCCAGAAAGCAGCCGAGTCAGAGCTTTAAATAAGAAAGAATCCGGGTTGCGAGTATTTTGTTTGTTTTTGTTCATTATTTATTAACCTTTTATAAGCCATCCAAAATTTTTATAATTTTCTTGTGCTTCTCTCATTTTATCAAAAGATTCTTGTTTTTTGTAGCCATACATACCAGGAATTGTCGTATTTAATTTTGTATTGGAACTTATCATTGAATTTAAAAATGCTCTCTTGTACGCTAAGTCTTTTGTATTCTCTTCCAAAACAGTATCTCGAACCCAGCAACAGATGGCTAGTGACATAACTAAGTCATCATTATATCCTCTCTGTGCTTCGGGTCTTCCGTTTCTCCAAACAAATGTTTTTAATTCTTGAAATACTCTTATAGAATTCAAAGTAATTAGTTCATTTCTTATGAATTCCTCCAGTTTAGCGACAATGAGTGGTCTGGTTTTTTGAGACGTTGTAAAACCAGCGATTACGTTTGTTGCACCATCAGCTCTATATTGTTCCACATATTCATGAGTTCCTTTAGTAGAGTAATATAAATTTGGATAACCGGCATCAATGAGCTTTTCCAAAACTGAATAACCAATGTTGTTATTTTCAATAATGACCATCGCATCTCCGTATTCTTTTCCGGCGTCGAATAATATTCGTGCAAATAAATCTGTTGTTGGTTTCCCGCGATATTCTGCGACCTGTTCCATAGTTTTGGTATCGAAAACGTGGAACACTGAATAATCATTTCCATCACCGCGAGCAACATCGCCCACCAATAAGTATTTGCTTTCTGGGTCGTATTCTTTCCAAATCCAAAAATTTCTATCAAAACCTGTTTGATGTTTCGGGTCGCAACACAACTGTTCTATTTTGTTTAAATTATCTGGGTGTATGACTGTTTCGCCCGAAGCATTAAAATTACACTCATACTCTTGTGCAACTCGCCGACGAGATAAATTCCTGGTTGTTTCTTCAAACCAATCGTTATCCCTTTCAGGATGAAGGGTCCAGTGAAGTATTGTTGGATGAAAATCATTCTCACCACTTTGGGCGGAGACATATGTTTTATGGAACCAATTGCCCACACCATTAGGAGATGAAAGCGCAATACATCGTCCGCCCGCCGCCATTGTAGGTTGAAGTGCTGTCCACAAATCATCAAAACCCTCAATATGTGCAGCCTCATCAATCACCAATAATGACAAAGCTTCTGAACGACCAGCGTCTGCTGACGTTGATGATGCTTTAATTTCTGATCCATTGTTTAATACAAACGATGAACGGTTATCAATTGCAATTTGTGCCAACTGGTCGAACCATGGAGGCAGCATTTTAATCATTGCTTTAACTTTTTTAACAAGATTTGCCGCTGTACTAAACTTTGTCGCAATTACTAAGATATTCTTATCGCGATGAAATAGCATCATCCACGACACATACGCGGCGGAAATGGTTGAGATACCCATCTGCCTTGATTTTAGTATCACATTGTTACGATAATCGTTAAATTTGTGCAACAGTTCTTGTTGAAAATCCCAAGTCTTGAATGGTATCTGCCCACGTTGAGGGTGTGCAATTTTGCAGTAATTGTCAATAAAATAGACGGGATCCTTGCCGCACTTAACTATTTCCTTGACAAGATCTTTTTTAGAAAGATATTGTGACATACATAATAAATAGTTATTTGATGCTTTGACGCCCTTTATATTACTTAAGGACTTTAAAGCAGTTTTTTAAAATAATATTAACACTTTCCCTTTTTACTTCGGATAAAGAAGACAGAATATTTACATATGAGTTCGCATCTAGTCCGAGGTGAGACATTAAAGCAGTGATAAAAGTGGCAGATGCAACAGGATTATCCATAATCTTTTCTAGATCCTTCTTGATGCCGCTGTGGTTTACAATACTTTTAACAGCGTCTTCAATAGATGACTTTAGATGTGGATCTCTTTTGACCTTTTGGTTTAAACTTTTAACTTGACCTTTTGCGCCTGCAATCGAAAGCTGCTCTGTTAAAAATATATTAACTTCACCTTTGATGATATATCTGATATGTTGTTCTGTAAGTTCCATTATTTAATTTCAACGCAATGATCCCAATGCATCCATGATTTGACGTAAGTGTGCCACAACCCATTGCACCTTGGCTGCATCTACTGGTTCACCAGTATCACCAGCAACACTTAGTTCACCATAAATTTTTCCCACATGATTCCGAATTTCATAAAGTTTGCCTGACAGTTCTTCTGACAGTTCTTCTTTAATAATTTGTTGTAAATTTTCTTTTGTTAGCTTCATGTTCTTGGTTCTTCGTCGCGTTTGCCTTTTACATTCTGAGGCTTTTTTGTGTTTGGGAATTTATCTTTTCCCATTCCTAACCAATTTTTAAAAGCAGTATCAAGACGTTCTTCAGCGGTTGTTCCCAACTCTGGTTCTTCTGGCATTCCACCAATTTTATATGTACAGGTTGCTTGCACCCATGATCGAACTCTACTCACACTTTGGACCATAATATCCGGCTCTTTACTCTCTTTTGTGAGAGTGAGAGAATTACCAGTAATCTTTTTGTACTCTTTTTTCAAATAAGATACAACGTCCTGAAGTCTTTGAGCAATTTCTCCCTCAAAATCTCCTTTATAAACGTCCTTGAGTAAAATCTCGGAGTGGTATTTTAAAATTAATATATTCCCAGTAATACTAACGTTAAAACCATCAATGATCCTTTTGTCTAAAACAAGATCGCCCTCTTCTCTTTTAAGACCCGTCTTCAATCGATCTCCGTTTTCATCAGTTGCACCATCGTATGCGTTCGCCGCAGCTTGTGAAATTCCATTCACAATATCTAAGATGTTATTTTTTTCAGCCACTTTTCTTCTCTCCCTTCTACGTGCTGCACGTAACAAACAAAACAGCATTTAAACTTGACCATGTATAAATCGTCTTTCATATTAAAAGAATACTTTTTACATTCTGGACAAGTGCGATTTGATTCTTTTCTAAATAGTTTCTTGGGCATTAAAACGCCTTCAACTTCCACCTTCTCTTTAGGTCGCACTTTGTTTGCAAGCTTTTTGATTTGTTCTAAATATTGTTTTTCCTTTTCCTCATTCCAATTGGACTTGGGATTTTGGATTACTGAGTCGCCGTACTTTTTTTGTATAGCTTGCTCAACTTTAATTAAATAATTATCGTCTTTCATCTTGATATTTCAGTTGCCGCATAAAAAATTGCAATTGATGATCCTGCTCCCAACAAAAAACCGATAGCTGCCCACATCGTAGAATCTGATCCTTTTGCCAAGTTACGCAATGTCTCGATCTCGTCTTTTTGCGCTTGGGTGATTAGATCAAATTTCTTCTTTTCGATTTCTAGCTCCGACTTTAAGAGTTTGTCGTCCCGGATACACTTAGCCTTTAGTACACTTGTTTCATAATCTATTTTTAAATCACAACTTTCCTTGGCAAACTTCTTGTCAGCAATGATTTTTGCAGTTGCTACGGGGTCAAATAATGTACCCTCAAAGGGCGCTGATTGTCCCTTCTTCAGAAAAGTAAATTGCCCAGTTGTGCTTGTGGTTGTTTGAGCAGAGGCGGCAGAGGATAAGAGGAGAAGGCTAATTAGAATTGCTATTTTTTTTGGGAACATATTTTACGCCAAACAAATCACTAATCTCGGAGGACAATGCTTCTTTGTTATTATAATGTTTTTTAACGATTTTTTTAATTTCTTTCTTTCTTTTGTTGTCTAATTTTTTGTTTTGAAGATTATGAATAGTTTCAATTGCTGTAAGCGCGGCCTCATATTCTTCTTCAATTTGTGCTTTGGATACTTTTTTTTCTGTTTCTGCTGCTTCAATTGCAGATTTTTGTTTATTATAGGACTCTTTTTGAGCATCAATAATTTTTAATAATGAATCGCTCTTGCTCTTTAAAATAATTCCAATCAATAATATTAAAGGAATGTACCAGTGTGTTTTTAAAAAAGCCCAAACTTTTTTTAAAATTGCCATAATTCTCTTTTTTCTAGCTCATGCATAACTTCCCAATATTCATTAAGAAGATCTCGAAGTGCTTTATTGGTTATCTGATTCTGCATGGACGGATGATATCCTTCTTTTAGATATTCTGAAGGCCAATCCCCGGATACCAAACTGACATCCTTTGGATCAGCATACGGGAGATCATCATCACCCGAAGGCAGGCTTTTTTTATTCTCTATAGAATTGATCTTGGTGTATAAACCCATAACTTTATTTACTAAAAATTTTAAAAAGGCAAATCCTCCTTTTATTCCAGAAGGTAAAAACTTTGTTGCCCATCCAGCGAATCCAACACCAGCGTCGATAAATTTTGATAATTTTTCCAACTTTGATAACAAAAAATAAAGTGCTCCACCTAAAATTATAGAGATGCTTCCGACGCCTAAGCTGGCAAGCATCCCGCCGCCAAAAAGAATGTTCCCAATAGAAAGAAGCAAGCCACCAGAGGATAAAACCCCCACAAGATTCTTACCACCTTTGATGATCTGTTTTGAGTCAAGTTTCTTTAATTTTTCCTGATCTCCTTTAAGTTTTTGAAACAGATCCGCATAAGCCTTTACGCGGTCTTCGTCGGTGGCATCTTTGCCTAGGTTCAAACTCTTCTCTAACTCCGACATGATCTTTTTAACTTTTGGTTCATCTAAATCTTTAACTAATTCACTGCTCACTGCTTTAACTGCCTTTGTCATGCCACCAGCAGCTTTTTTCAATAGCTGTGATTTTTTGCCTTCATTAAGTTGAAAGGGTAATTTGATTTTTTCATTTCTAAGTTTTTTTTCAAATTCAAGCCTAGTATTTACGATCTCTTCTTGAATCATTTGCTGGAGCGTACTTGTTGTTAATTTCATTGATTTAATCCTTTTTAGTAATTTTAATTACAATTGTGCCTTTTTTTAATCTTGACTTTTCTTTTCTTCCACGATTTTTAGATACAGGTTCGCACTGGACTTCATCATTTTCAATTCCATTTACATGATGAAGTTCTTGGTTTGGTGGACATTCCCCGTTTTCGCGATCATGTTTGCGTTTGTCTCTTTTTCGTTTATTTCTGTCTTCTTGCTCATCGGAACCAGGAGCGTTATATTCCTTAGAATAATCTCTTCCGTCTTCTTTGTTCCATCTTCTTTCAAAGAGCTTTTTAATGGGCGATGACATCAACTTATAAATAGTATTGTTATGTTGTTATCTGCTTTAATGCTTGCAACATTTTTTCCGAGTGTTCTGGTCCTATCTTTTTTGCAATCGTTGGCCATTGTTTTTCAATGGTGGGCATCGCTTTTTTGAGTGATTTCCCAATAAAACCTGTTTGCACTTTTGCCTTTTGACCTGCTTTGGCTGTTTTTCCAACTCGGGATAAAAGAATGCCAAGTTTTGTGCCTTTACCAACAATATCCCCGGCAGCTGGTAAAATTGAAATAGCAGATAGCGCAGCCATTAAATAGTCGCCCTCTTTGATGTATAAAGCGGTATTGGCAGCATCAAATATCGCACCAGCACCACCAGCTAAGTCGCCGACAATCCCCGCGATGTCTAAAAAGCCGTGAGTTATGGAACTACCCAATCCAGGTTCAGAGTTATCTTCATCAAGTTCTTTGCCTGTTTTTCCTCCTGGGCGGGCTTTTTCAACTTCTTTTTTGCGTTTGGTTCCCCAATCTAAAGTTGCGCCGCCTTCTTTGCGGGAATCTGTGCAAATCGCGGCTGCGGCGTCTTCCACATTCTTTCCCTTGTGTGGTTTGTAGTCATGTTTTTTAAAACTCTTTTTCACACTC
>Ga0209128_1002181_pt1 | contig 12813 bp, 13 predicted proteins | sample ETNvirnome_6_100_FD_184072 | JGI IMG/M metagenome (GOLD analysis project Ga0209128, IMG submission 184072) | Marine viral communities from the Pacific Ocean - ETNP_6_100 (SPAdes) (version 2) | ecosystem: Environmental > Aquatic > Marine > Oceanic | place: Pacific Ocean | collected 2013-06-19 | reverse complement strand
AATATAAAGAAGTGGCAGAAATATTTCAACAATCCAAAGCCCTTTATCACAATCCCGTGGTAAACGAGCCCTTTTGTAGGATGATGGGGGAGGCTCTTCTTTGTGGAGTAGAAGAAATCATTGGAAATACCTCTAAAATAGGAGCCTATTTAGAACTTAAAAAGGTAGGGTATGAAAAATTTAGAGACGGATGCAATAACGCGGCTGATATTTTTTGGGAAAAGACAAAGGAAAGATCTCTGACATGTGTGATTTAATCTGTGGGACATATTTTAAGCACCAATGCCGCACTAGAATTAGTGATTACATTGACGAAAGGACTCCTATTTTTGATTATAAAGAATCAGAAGAGGGACATGAAAATTATGTTTTTTGTAAGCCAGAGTTTTTACAACTTTTGCACGACTCTAAGTTATTAAAAGACGGGCCTTTTACCCTAGTTACTCACAACTCAGATATTAATTTCACTGAGGAGTATGTGGAGGCCGTATTAGAATTCTTTCCTGAGATTGATCATTGGTATACCCAAAACTTGCTGTGGGAGCATCCCGAGGTTTCTCCCATACCTATTGGCATAGCCAATCCTAAGTGGTCTCATGGAAACCAAGATCGCTTCAAACAAATCATGGAGGAGGACAATGAAAAGGATAATTTATATTATGCCAACTTCAATATTTCTACCAACCCTCCAGAGAGAGTTAATTGTTACAAACAGTTATACATCGAGCCGTCAATTGATTATCCGAATGCAGCCTCCATTGAAGATCATGATAAGTTTGTAAATGAAACCCAAGAAGACTATTTAAGAAACATGTCGAAGTCTTTTTTCGTAGTTTCACCTGATGGCAACGGCAAAGATTGTCATAAAACATGGGAGGCTTTGTATATGAAAAGCATACCGATTGTTAAGAGGTGGTATGGTGCAGAAAGGTTTAAAAAACTAGGCATACCCATGCTAATTGTAGATGAGTGGTCTGAATTTAAAGATCTTTCTTTATCTGAAGAGGTATATAACGAGCTGTGGGGGAGTTTTAACGCCCTCTCTCTTAATTTTAACTTTTTTAAATAAAAATGGACACTGTTACCTTTGTTTTAAACACTTGGCAAAGACCGCATACGCTAAAAGAGCAACTCGATGCCCTCTCCGAGCAAACGATAAAGCCTAGCGAGCTGATGGTTTGGCAAAATCAACCCACAGACCCCAAGAATGCTTTTCACCTGCAAGACAACACGGGATCTATAAAAATTTCCCACAACAATTACAATTACGGAGTGTGGGCGAGATTCGCCTTTGCCTTAAATGCGAAGTCGGACTACATCTGCTTACTAGACGATGACACCATCCCAGGAATTAGGTGGACAGAAAACTGCATTAGCTCGATCAAAGAAGAAAACGGTCTTTATGGAACAGTGGGGGTTATCTTTAATGATACTGGTTATCAATCCTTTGAGAGATTTGGGTGGCCTAATCCAAACGATGAGAAAAAACAGGTAGATATAGTGGGTCATGCTTGGTTTTTTCATAGAGATCTATTGTCGGCTTTTTGGAGGGAAACCCGACCACCCCTTAACCACATCTGTGGAGAAGACGTTCATTTTTCTTATTCCATACAAAAATATTTAGGGCTTAATACCTATGTCCCTCCCCATCCCCGAGAAGAGTTAGAGTTATGGGGCAGTCAACCTAAGATGGCAATGGATTATGGAGTTGATAGCAATGCTATATCTGTTAATTCCAACGGTATTGACTTTGGCAAATCTTTGACTCACTATTATAACAAAGGATTTAAACTTTTGAATCTATAATGAAAATTTTACTTTGTTTTGGGACTAGACCTGAGTGGCTCAAAATTAAACCTTTGACAAAGGTTTTGGACAACTATGAACTTTTGTTCACGGGTCAACATCCTGATTTAATTAAAAACATAAAAACAAATTATTATATTCACATAAAGGACTCCACTAACCGACTCGACCAGATAATTAGCGATTGCCTAACTCAGTTTCCTGATGGAGACTTTGATGCGGTTTTAGTCCAAGGAGACACGGGATCTTCTTTTGCGTGTGCCCTAGCAGCTTTTCACGGGGAAAAGAAAATTATTTATTTAGAAGCTGGACTTAGAACCTATGACCTAGCACACCCCTACCCAGAGGAAGGTTACAGACAGATGATATCTAGACTATCAGACATAAATCTCTGCCCCACAAACATATCTAAAGACAACTTGATCTTAGAAAAAACAAGAGGAGAGTCTTTTGTGGTAGGTAATACAGTCCTAGACAATTTACTTCCTTACAAGGAAAAATGTGAATACACCAACAAAATATTAGTAACCCTTCACAGGAGAGAAAACCATGAACTAATGCCCAAGTGGTTTAAAGAGGTAAATGAACTAGCCAAAGACAATCCTTCGGTAGAGTTTATTTTGCCGTTACATCCCAACCCTAACGTATGCTCTCACAAACACCTACTCTCTCACATTAATGTTATAGATCCTCTGTCTCATGATGCCTTGTTAGACATCCTAGCTAAATGCAAGCTAGTTATTAGTGACAGCGGAGGACTCCAAGAGGAGTGTAGTTTTTTAAACAAAAAAATTATAGTTTGCCGACAAACTACGGAAAGACCAGAAGGCAAGAGGTCGGGCCATTTAGTTATGTGTTCATCGCCCGAGAAACTCGCTGGAATTTTTGGAGACCTTATCAATAACTACAAGGTGGACTCTCCGTGTCCCTACGGGGACGGTCACTCATCTATAAAAATAGCCCCAATATTAAATGAAAGACTTTAGGGAAGACTTAATTGAAATCCGCCAAAAGCTGATGGAAAAACAACCCTTTGCTTTTTCTAAATACGCTGACGGAGAATATAAAATATTAAAAAACGAAGGCATAACAAATTGTGACAACTGGACCTTCTCTCCTGAAAAACACAAAAAAGAACAGTCTCTTTTATTAGAGTCTTTTAAATACAACCATGAAGATTATATCGTTGGGATTAGTTGTTCCTGTTGTCAACCCATGGAAGATGTCCAATGGATGAGAGATACGGTTAAAACAAAAAATTTAACTTGGGCCAATTTATTTGTCAACAGCAACTATGATTATTTTATGAGCGACATCGTTCCAATTTTTAAGAATTGGGATGGAGAGCGTTTTTTGTTTGCGAATGAAGCGGGGAAGGCTAAAACCCTTCCTTTTGAGGTTACTAAATATTTTGGTCTTAATATGAAGGCATGGCAAGAACCTTTCCTTTCTCATTGGATAAGCATCGGAGAAAAAAGAGCGAAAGAAGCAGCGGGGGCTTTATTTTTATTTGCGGGGGGTCCATTGGGCAACATATTAAGTTATAAATTACACAAAACTAATCCCAACAATACCTATATTGACATAGGATCTACCGTTAACCCATGGGTTGTGGGCAATAATAGAGGCTATCACTATGGAGGTTCTTGTAGAAATCAAAAATGTATTTGGTAAATGGCTAATTACAAAAACATAGTTTATTCGCACTCTGACTATTTTGATGTTTTAGATATCTTTTTAGAGGAGCAAGAAAAGTTTGGAATCAAAGATATCAGCATATGTGCTGATATAAGTTTTGATGACAAGCGTGAGCATTTCTTTTATAATGAAAAAGAGAGCTACACTGAAAGACTAAAGAATTGCTTGGGACAAATAGAAGACGACATAGTTCTCTACCAACATGAAGACATGTTTCTTTATAAGCCCCCCGACAACACAACTTTCAGTAATTATGTAGAATTATTAAAAAACTCAGAATATTCTTTTATTAGATTATGCAAGACAGGAAATTGTTTATTAAGTTTCTCTTATCCCAATCTGTATAATATAGATCCTAGCTCTACAGATTTTTTTGCTGTTCAGCCTACTTTGTGGAAAAGAAAAGATTTTATTAATTTTTTGAATTGTGCTGGGTCTAAAACTATTTGGGAGTTAGAGCTACATTCTAGCAAAATAAAACACAAATTAAAAGGTCTTCTACATTACAAAAACGAACCCTCAAGAGGGGGCCATTACGATTCGTCTGTTTGGCCGTATGTAGCCACTGCCATTGTCAAGGGTGGCTGGAATTTTAAGGAATACCCTACAGAACTGGGTAAAATTAAAAAAATAAACGAAAGCGAGAGAGATATATTTATATGAAAATATTAGGTTTTAGTGCGGGGGCTCATGACTCCAGTTATGCCATCTTTGAAGATGGGAAGTTGCTGCTCCATGAGGAGCTAGAAAGAGTTACTAGAATTAAAGAAACCGAAGCGGACGTTTTAGAATATTTAGAGAAGTCGGGTGTTAGCTTGGATGGGTTTGATTATATAGTGACCTATCCTCATGGTGATCTTAGATTTTACTCACCCACTTATTTAAAAATAAAGGAAAAAAACCCATCTAAATGTATAGAGGTTGGCCATCATTTAGCTCACGCAGCTAACGCATTTTATAACAGCCAATACAAAAGCTCCTTGATTATAACCATAGATGGTGGGGGCTGGGATAATGGAACACCTGGGTGTCTAACTGCATGGCAAGCTGGAGAAGATAAGATCACAAATCTAAATTATAGCACTAGCCCGAACTTGGGTTCATTTTGGCAAGATTGCACTAGACAAATTTTTGGGTTAAGCGGGGGTGGGCCTCCTTACGGCTGTCAAGCGGGAACTGTGATGGCTATGTCATCAATGGCTACCGAATCTGAAAAACCCCAAGTCCCTTATAGCCAATATTCAGGCTGCTCTGATCAAAGAAAATATAATTTAGCTCAAGGCATTCAGGATGTAACAGAGGAAATCGTAAAAGATTATATAGAAAAACATTTAGGAGAAAACACCAATCTATGCTTATCAGGAGGCGTCGTCCTTAACTGTGTTTTGACTGGCAAGATTAAATCTTGGTTTCCACAAATAAAAAATATTTTTGTCCCCCCAGTTCCATATGATGCTGGGCTAGCTATAGGATGTGTCCAATATTTCTTGAAAGAAGAGTTAAATCAAGATTTAATCATTGATGATCTTTTTGATTCTCCATATTTAGGTAGGTCTTATGGTGAAGAGGATATTCATAATGCTTTGATGAAGTTTATAGGAAAAATTGAAACCATACAATGTTCTGATCTAGAGGTCGCGAAATTGCTTACAGAAAAAAATATTATATCAGTTTATGGCGGTAAAAGTGAATCTGGCAGAAGAGCTTTAGGCAATAGGTCCATCCTAGCAGATCCTAGACATGGCGACATGAAAGATCTAATCAATGAAAAAGTTAAGCACAGGCAAAGCTTTAGACCTTTCGCTCCATCCATATTGCGTGAAAGTGTATCTGATTGGTTTGTAGACGACATAGACAGTCCCTATATGAGCTTTGCTATACGCTTCAAAGAAGACAGGGCTAAACTGGTTCCTGCTGTGGTTCATTTAGATGGAACTGGTAGGCTGCAAACAGTAACAGAGTCTTCAAACAAGTGGTATTATAATTTTATAAAAACTTTTGAGTTTTTAACGAATGTTCCTATTCTGTTAAATACTAGCTTTAATGACAGAGAACCTATTGTTGAAACCCCTAAAGATGCGATTAAAACTTTCCTTAAAACAGATATAGATTTTCTTTATTTTAGAGAATTAAACATCTTAGTTAAAAAAGATGTCTAAGCAGTGCATCGTAATACAGGGTCCGACGCATGATTATGAGAGAACGGCCAAATCGTGGGCCAATTTTGATTTGATCTATTCCACATGGGAGGGAGAAAAGGATAAAGGACACAAAAGTTCTGATTGCGTCTTGTTTAATAAAGCACCCCCGACAAGGGGGCGTGGTAACATAAACCTTCAGATAAAAAGTTCTCTAGAGGGATTGAAAAAAGCAGCAGAAAATGGTTACGAATTTTCCCTAAAGTGGAGGTCAGACTACATACCCAAAAACGACAGAAAATTTTTCGACATTTTAGACAAAGATAAATTAAACTTTATAGCTTGGTCTGATCATGATGGAGGATATTTAATAGACTATTTTTTTGCTGGTAAAACAAAATGGCTGATTGAAATATTTAGGGAAACAGAAAAAATTAACCAAGAAAATCCCCGCTTATTCCCTGAGGCAAAAATAACTCAAGCCGTGTTAAAGTTAAGCAAAAGAGACGGAATAGGCGTAAATTATATTTTACCTAAACTTAACGAACAAAACGAATGTTATTTTATTAGAAAGGGATCAGCCTTTAATTCCAGCTGTTTATGTTGGAAAAATGATCACTATTGGGATAATAGTATAACCAAAGGTGACAAATGGCCATAAATTTAATCTTTCCAGTCGCAGGGGAAGCTTCTCGTTTTGGGGGAGCTTTTAAACCGTTCTTAAAAATTGGAGACATTACGTTTATTGAGACAACTTTTAAGCCTTTTGAAAAATGGTTAGACAATATTAATAAAATTTATTTTATTTGCACAGAAGAACAAGAAAAAAACTACAACATTAGCGCCGAACTAAAGCAAATACTTCCCTATAGTTTTATAGAAACTGTAATTATAGACGAAAAAACCAACGGCCCTTACCAAACCTTGAGAAAAGGCATAGCTAAATCTAAAATTAGTGGACCCTCTATAGTTTGCGACTGTGATCACAGCTTAAATGTAGATAAAATCTTCCAAGAAGCCTTAAACAAAGAGGCGCAATGTATAATCCCTACTTGGGACATCACAAAAGATGAGTGGATGAACTGGTCGAAGGTCGTTTTAGATGGGGAGGAGGTTAAGATGATTTGCGAGAAAGAGAGAATTTATAGTGATGATTACGAGGTTAAAGGAATCATTGGTTGCGTCTACTTCGATAAAATTGAGGACAAGTTTAAGAGAGAACATTATTTGTATGTTTCGGATTGCTTACAGCAGTTATTAAAGCAAAACAAAAAAATTGTAGTCACAGATACAGATTGGGCATCTTTCTATGGAGATAAGAAAATGCTTGAGAATCACGTTAATCATCTCAGAAAGAAATGTTCTATATTTTGCGACATAGATGGAGTTCTAATTCATCACCACCCTCACTCGACTCCAGACCCAGAAAAAAACAAACCCCTTAAAGACTGCGAAAAGCTGGGCGAGTGGAAGAACTCAGGGCATAGGATTATTTTAACAACCGCCAGAAGCGAAAAATATCGGGAGCGCACTGCAAAACTTTTAGAATTTTTAAATATTAACTATGATCAACTTGTCATGGGTTTACCCGCAGGGCCGCGCATTTTGATAAATGATCACAAACCCTCTAAAGAGTTTGCCAACCAAGCCAACGCTATTGAGCTTTTGAGAAACTCTGGGATAGGAGATATAGATATTTTTAAATACCAAAAAGAGACCGACACTGTAATTGAAAAAACCTTTGACGGAGGCTCCTTTGCCAAAACCTACCTAATTAAGAATAATGTTGTCAGAAAACACATTATAAAAAACAAAACCAATATGGTTCATTATGAAAAACTTAAAAGGCAAGTCAGGGATTTAGAAAGGTTTTCTTTTTTATGGAATGGGTCTGCGCCTAAAGTTTTGGATCAAAGGGATACAGATTTTGATTTTAGTTTTGACATGGAATATTTAGAGGGGTATTTTCCTCTGTCTGACATAAAAGATAAAGAGAAACAGAAAAAAGCCATAACAAAACTACTTGTCGGCATGGAGCAAAATGTTTATCAGCTTAAAAAAGAAACCGATGGTATAGCTTGGTTGCAAAATCACTATGATAAAAAAATCTTTAGCAAGTTTGAATCTTACTCAAAAGACGAGCAGCTTGAAAAAATTATTAACGATAATTACATAAGGATAAACGATAAAGTTTATTTAGGGCTCAAAAGCGTTTTACTTAAAATAGATAAACACCTAGTAAAGCCTAATTTTATCCGCCCCATTCATGGAGACTTTACTTTAGAAAACATTATGTGTGATGAACACGCCAATAACATTAAACTTATCGACATGGATGGATCTGACATATTTGACGCTGCTGAACTAGATCTAGGCAAAATGTGTCAGTCTATTTTTTCTAAATTTGATGAGTGGAAAAACTGTGATCCTTTAGTATCTTTTAATAAGACATCAAACTACTCTTGCTTAGATAAATACTTTGATTTAGATTACGGAAACGATTTTATAGAAAATATTGTGGATCAATGGCGTCGAATACTAAGAGACGATAGGAATACTGTTTTTAATAAAGGCATTTTTTATATGTGCATGTATTTTATACGGTTTGTCCCATTTAGAATGAAAGTCAGCAGAGATCATGGTATTTTTGCTTTACTAATGGCTGTTGTCTGGTTAAACAAAATACACAAAAATGAGAACTAAATTATATTACGACGGGGTAAATATTAAAAAATACATTGATGAAGTAGAGGGCGTCACTACTAATACATCTTATATTGCAGCAGCAGGTATTACTGATTATAATACTTTTATTGAGCAGAGCTTGGAGGATGTTGGGGGCAAACCAATATCTTTTCAAGTCACCTCTCCTGATTTAGAGGAGATCAAGAAACAAGCTTTTTTCATCTCTGGAAAAGGGGACGATGTTTATGTAAAAATTCCAATAGTTTTGCCTAATGGTCGGTCTCCTGAACACCTTATAAGGGAGCTGGGCAAAGAGGGCGTCAAGGTCAATGTGACCTGTATTCATACACCCGCACAAGCTTTATTGGCTTGTGAGACTACGGAAGACTCAACCCCTTCTATTATTTCACTCTTCGCTGGCGGTGTGTGTGATTCGGGAAATTCCCCCAAAGAGATGTTTAGGGTTACTTTGGAGCGGACAGAAGACAATCCAAACAAAGAAATTTTGTTTGCAGGTTGTCAGCGTGTTTACTCTTTGGTTGAAGCGCAAGAACTTGGCGCAGATATTATCACCATTCCCGACGCGGTTATGAACAAATTAGACAGAATGAAAATTGGAGAACTCGAAACTTCTGTTAAAAAGTCTCAATTATTTTTTGAGGACGGCAGCAAACTAAACTTAAAATATTAATGAAATTAAAAAACAATAACATTAGAAAAGGCGGGTATCCAGAAGTTAATTGGTCACCCCTCCTTAAGTCTTATATCGACTTTTGTAACTACAAAACAATTATTGAGATAGGAGTTCAATACGGAGAAACAACTAAAGACTTTTGCGAAGTAGCTAGAAAAATAGGCGGCAAAGTCTATGGGTATGATTTTTTTGCGCCGATAAGATATTATGGGCCTAAATATCCAATTACCCCCCAGCAAGAAGAAATTGAACGTCTCATTGGAGAACATTATTTTCTAGATGGAACTTGCAAACTAACAAAAGTAGACACTCATTCAGATGAATTTTCAGATATATTGAAATCAGATACGGATGGTTGTATAGATTTTGCCTTTATTGATGCTTGTCATTCTTATGATGGTGTTAAAAATGATTTTGAAAAAGTTTTCCCTCTACTCTCTCCCGAAGGGACAATAGTATTTCATGATACTTTTTCTCATGCAGGTCCAAGAAAGTTCATGTTAGAACTATACAAAGATAACGATGGAACTTTTGACTTAGTAAATTTACCCTTTGGTGGAGGCCCAGGTTGTGAAGAATACAGTCGCATTGGTTTAGCTTTTTTAGTTAAACGTTCATATTTAACCAGTGAAGGAGGCGTTATAAATAACGGTCACGATGATCATAACCCTATAAATTTAAGATCATTGTATAATGAAGAAGTAGAGTGGTACAGTGATCAATTAAAAGATAACAAATGAAAGCGGCGGTTTGCTTACATGGTTTAGCTAGAGGCAGCAGCGTTCAAGCAGACGGCGCTTTTCTAGAAAACTACTCGACTCTCTTAAAAAAAATAGGAGGCGCAGACATTTTTATACATTCTTGGGATGAGGATATAAAAGAACACCTCATACAAACATTTTCACCAGTATCAAATTTATTTGAGTCCCAAAGAAAATTCCCTAAGGAGCTTTCTTTTTTTAGCGGAGTTCAATTTGATGGCAACACAGGGATAAACCAAGGTGATTTATTTAAAACCTTAAGCTTCCTTTACTCTAGGAAAGAGTCTGTTAGACTAAAGAAAGAATACGAGAAAAAAAATACTTTTAAGTATGATGTCGTTTTAGTCAGCAGATTTGATGTGGGTCATCATAACAACGGCTTAAATAAAACAAGTCATTTAAATTTTGATCCCACGTTAGATATGAGTAAGATTTATCAGGCTTACTGGGACCAAACTAATGCAGGAGCTTCAGATCATTGGTTTTATAGTAATTCTGAAAATATTGATTATTTAGCTCTTCTGTATGACAAATTACCAGAGCATCTTAACAAGCGCAGTGAGTATACTAAACTTTGTAAAAAAGGCTGGCCCCTAAGTGATAAGGAGGATGAGTTTTCTGGTGAATTATTTAAAGAGCAAAAAAGCACAAATTTATGTCAGTATGTTTATGAAGATAATGTATTGATTAATAATCATTCACTTTATAAATTTCATCTAATGGAAAACAATCTTTGGGAAGATGATCAGGCTGTTTTCTTAAACAAAAACTTGTGGCATGACTAGTTTGGTTATTTTTGATTTAGACGGCGTTTTGGTAAAGGCTAAAGAAATACACTTTAACGCTTTAAATGAAGCTTTGTCTTCAATAGACCCACGGTTGGTAATTAATTACAGCGAACATTTAAATATTTATGATGGTTTAAAAACTAGAGATAAGTTGGAACTTTTGACTAAAAACAAGGGTCTTTCTCCTACAGCTTATGACAGAATATGGGAAGAGAAACAAACCCTCACAGCAGAAAAAACTAAAGAGATAAAAAAAGACCAAAACTTATTTGATCTTCTGGAATTCTTGTCAGAACAAAACATAAAAATAGCCTGTTGTTCTAATTCTATAAGAAAGTCTGTAGACAGTATATTATCTCAGTTAGGGTTGATAAGTTTCTTTGATTATATACTTTCCAATGAGGATGTTAAAACGGCCAAACCTTATCCAGAAATGTATTGGAGAGCCATGATGTTCTTCGCTAAAAATCCAGAAGACACTTTGATAGTAGAAGACTCACCTCATGGACTTTTAGCTGCACAAAGAAGCGGGGCGAACATACTCAGGGTTAAAGATCCTTCTGAATTAACAATTACTAAAATAAAACCTTATTTACTTAAAACAAAAAAACCTATGAAGACTAGATGGCAGGACAAAAACTTAAATGTATTAGTTCCCATGGCGGGGGCGGGGAGCAGGTTTCAAGCCGCAGGTTATACTTTTCCGAAGCCGCTCATTGAGGTGCGAGGCAAACCAATGATTCAAGTGGTTGTAGAAAATTTAAATTGCGAAAGCCCCCACACCTTTATTGCTCAAAAGTCTCACAGAAATAAGTATAATTTGGATGCCTTGTTAAATTTAATTTCTCCTGATTGTAACGTTATAGAAGTAGACGGCATGACCGAGGGTGCAGCTTGCACGACGCTCTTAAGCAAAGATGTAATCAATAACAACCAACCTCTTCTAATTGCTAATTCCGACCAATATGTAGAATGGGATACGAGCGAGTTTATGTATAAAATGCAAGAGCAAGAGGCGGATGCTGGGATATTAACCTTTAAATCTACTCACCCTAAATGGTCTTTTGCCAAATTAAATGATAACGGAGATGTTATTGAGGTCGCGGAGAAAAATCCCATCTCCGATATAGCGACAGTTGGCATTTACTACTGGAAAAGGGGTTCGGACTATGTTAAATACGCAGAGCAAATGATAGAAAAGGACATCCGTTACAATGGAGAGTTTTATGTTTGCCCTGTTTTTAACGAAGCAATTAAGGACGGCAAGATAGTTAAAACATTCGATATTGAAAACATGTGGGGACTGGGAACCCCTGAGGACTTGGATTTTTTCTTAAAGAAGACTTAAAATGATTTTAATTTCCCATAGGGGCAACTTATCTGGTCCTGATCCAGATAAAGAAAACCACCCCGCCCAAATCTATAAAGTTCTAAGTCTTGGCTATCACTGCGAGGTAGATGTATGGAGAATAAATGATAGGTTTTGGTTCGGTCATGATGAGCCTAAGTATCTTGCTGACGAGGTTTTGCTGTGTAGTAAAAACCTCTGGATTCACGCCAAAAATTTAGAAGCTTTACATTCTTTGACTCCTAATTTAAGATATTTCTGGCACGAAAACGACGATTATACCCTGACATCTGATAACTTTATATGGACCTTCCCCGACAAGAAAACTTGTAGAAAATCTGTTATCGTAGACAAAAATAAGAACTGGAGAGAGAAAAACTACAAATGCTTTGGCGTTTGCACCGACTGGATACTATGAAAAAAATAATTATTACTGGAGTCACGGGTCAAGACGGTAGTCACATGGCAGACTACCTCCTCAAACACACAGAACACACGATTATTGGAGGAGTTAGAAGACTTAGTGTCGAAAATCACAAAAACATCAAACACCTAGAAAACAATCCTCGATTTTATCTAATTGATTTAGATGTCACTGATGCTCACAACACAGACAGTGTAATTTCTCGCGAAAAGCCCGATTACTTTATTAATTTTGCGGCGAACTCCTTTGTCGGGAGCAGTTGGGAGATGCCCGTTAATCACATGCAAACAAACTGCATGGCTATTCTCTACCAATTAGAAGCGATTCGAAAGCATAGTCCCGCCTGTCGATACTACAACGCAGGTAGCTCTGAGGAGTTCGGGGATGTGGTGACTACCCCACAGACTGAAGACCACCCGTTGCGCCCCAGAAGTCCGTATGGAGCCTCTAAATGTGCTGCTAGGCACTTGG
>Ga0209128_1002179_pt1 | contig 12819 bp, 25 predicted proteins | sample ETNvirnome_6_100_FD_184072 | JGI IMG/M metagenome (GOLD analysis project Ga0209128, IMG submission 184072) | Marine viral communities from the Pacific Ocean - ETNP_6_100 (SPAdes) (version 2) | ecosystem: Environmental > Aquatic > Marine > Oceanic | place: Pacific Ocean | collected 2013-06-19 | reverse complement strand
AGAAATAGTATGTTTAGAATTACTGCTTCAGAAGGTTCTTGGACATTATACTTTAAGGATAAATTTATAGTTAATCGCTATAAAGGTATTTCAGGACATAATCTTCGCTTTAAAATTGGTAAAAAATGGTATATTTTCTGGTATTGGCTCAAAAAACCTTTACTAAAAAGATTTTCATTAAAAATAGAAAGGCTTGCATTATGATAAGATTTATAATTTCACTTACATGTGAAATAATACCAATAGCATGTTTGTTTTTCTTTATTTTAGAATTAATCTTCGCAGGGTTTAACATTTTTCTTTTCAAATTAACCCTCGCTTCTCTCGTTTTTATCTTTATTAGACATTGTATACCAGATGAGGTGTAAATGTCCCTATAAATACAAATACCAATTAGTAGAATGGTTAATCCACTATAAAAATTGGTCTCGCCAACAAGCGGAAAGACTTACTAGACAGCAATTATATGCTATTTGGTATAAATCATAGCTATCGAATTTAGTCAATTCAGGTATTTTGCAGTTTTACTAACCAAACTGTGATAGCTTTTCTTTAATCGATTAATATTCTTAATAAGGAGACAATTAAGATGACTGTTACACAAGTAGTAGAAAATATCACCATTAAATTAATGAATGGTGGAGTATCTTTCAATGATGTAGTAACTTCTGCAGATACTGTAGGAACATTAAGAGAATCACAAGGTTTAACAGGCCCTATTTCAGTAAATGGTGCTATTGTTGAAGATTCTTTTGAACTCACAGATGGTATTGAAGTTGTTCATCGTAATGAAGGACAAAAAGGCGGACAATAATCCGTAAATTTTATAAATAATATCTTATTTTCTGGAGCACCTACGGGAACGCAATAGATTAAATATTATTTTATTTCAAAGTTAAAAGGAGCATTCTATCCATTCCTGCAAAGCAGACGAGTGATATTGCTCCTTTTGACATTGTTTAGGAGGAATTATGAGTATTCCTGAAATAAACTACGAACTTTTATCAGAAACAAATGAATTTCAAGAAAAATTAGATGCATTTAATATTTGTTATAATTCTGATATACAAGTTACTAAAAAAGCAAGGTGGAAACCTGGCACTTACAATAAATTTAAAGATATTGGAGTTAATCAAGCATTTCAAAACTTTCATAATGGTAGTGGTAGAACAATACGTAAATTATTATATTTCCATGATTATTCTTTAGCTAATATGAAAGAAAAATTATTACAAATGGATAGAAAATTATGGCATTTTCGTGCAGATAGTGTTTGTTTTGGTGAATCATCAGAAGATGGTAAAATCTATTTTGAAGAAATTCTTGCTAATTTAAGAAATTCTACTAATTTTAATGGAGAATGGGAAATTAGTAATATTCCATTTTATTTTATGCCTTTACGAGAAGATACAAGAGGAACTAAATTAACAGATTATGAAAGTTTAGGTCTTATGCCTCGTTGGTTTTCGAATAAAAGTGAATTATTTACAACTTTTGATAGAAAAGATACTATATCACCATTTGATGTCAAACAGCAAATGTCAATAATCAATAATTATGATGCTACACATCCTAAATGGATATTCTTAAATGCTTCAATACCTTTGGTAAATCTTAATATTAAAGTAACAAAACGTAAAGCAGATATGGGTACTATTCCTTTTGGAGATATGTACTTTCATATATGTGTATCTTTAAAAACTTTAATGAAAAGTTATCGTCGTATAAGAAATACAAAAGAAAGACGTCATATTAGTTTAAACAATAATGGTTTTCGTGGTATGGTAGATTCTTTATCTGACGATAGATTAATACTCAGACATCCATATGTTTCACCTCATAGACCCTCTTTTTCTTATACTCGGCAATATAGAGAATATGGTATGGGAAACTTTTGTTTAGGCAGTTATGAATCTGAATTTCTTTCTCATTTATCTTCAGGAAGGCTTAATTATGTAGAATCATTATTATATGATTGGGCGCAACATTATCCTTATGATAATATTAATCCGTTAAATAGGATTCATTATTCTATGTATGGAAAACCTAAAGATTTCTCAGATAAAGTAATTACACAACCAGCTTTTGACCTTTGTCAAACTAAAGCAGATAAAATAGGTATAGATGTATTTGAAAAAACATATTGTATTGATAAATGTGCTTTTGAAAATGATTGTTCTAATAGAAGTATTTGGACTTCAATGAAATTAACTAAAGAAGAAGTTAATGCTTTAGAGAATTATTTTTGTAAGGATGTAAGACGTCGGGTCATTTATCATCGTGGATTCAATAAAGGGGAAATAAATGCTATATATTGTAAATATCGTAAACTTGATAATAAATATTCAAATTTAATCCAAGAAGCAATTAAAAGTGAATTAGAAGGATTTGAAAATTGTGTAAAAGAATATCAAGTAAACTTTGGACAAAAAGTATTCGAGTTATTGAAAGTTGACAATATGGGTTTTAATCAGTTAATTAATGAAGATGGTTATGTATCTTTACCTCAATTTACATATGATTTTCCTAAAGGTTCAGAATCAGATATAGTTGAAAGATTTATAACTTTTTGGGAATATTCTAAACGTATATGGAGATGTTATAGAACATATGAATTATTAACTAATCAGGGACATGATGGCAAAATAGTAATAAAAACTATGGAAAAATGTTCTTCTTATGAAGAATTAGTCAAATTGTATGATGCTCAAATGTTTACTGTTACCGGTTCATCAAATAAACATACATTTATAAAACATGTACTAGGAGGTACAGAATGAAAGATGAAAATAAAGATGTAAAATTCTGGATTCATCCAGATGATTTTGATATATTAATTGCTTATGCATCATCAGCTCATACTCAATTTGGAGCTGAAATTGGTGGACAATTAATTGTAGAAGAAGATAAAGATGGTGATTTTATTTTGAAAAATCCTGTTATCTTAAAACAAGAAGTTTCAGGTGGAGAATGCACATTAGATGCTGAAGCATTAACTAATTATTATAGTTCACATGGTTCTAAAATTAGACATTGTTGGTGGCATAGTCATCATACTATGGCAGCATTTTGGAGTGGAACTGATGATAAATGCATATTAGATAATCCTGCTAATGATTTTTCTGTTAGTCTTGTAATTAATCTTAAAAGAGAATATAAATTACGTATTCAGTTCTTTAAGCCTTTCTTACATGAAGAAAATATTAAGCTTAATTTCTTAAAAGTAGAAACTGAAAAAGATGCTGAAATTGATAAATTAGTAAAGCAACTTTGTACTAAATCTGAATATAATATTGTTAATACTCATCAATTTGGAAAACAAGGTCAGCAAACACATCTTTCTTATGGTAATTATGGATATTCTAATTCTTTTCATTATAATAGAGATTTTGAAAGTTTACCAGAAAAACTTAAAACTAAATTATGTGATAAAATTGAGAAATTACATGATGACATTATTGAGGATGGATTTGCTAGCTTTCTATATACAGACTATAAAAGAGAAATCACAAAAATCAATCGTAAATTTAAAAAACATGGTATAAAAGTAAAGTTAATGACTGAAATTGAATTAAAACGTCAAATATATTCTTTATGGCCAACTGATTTTATTGTGAATAAAGATGCTAGAGAGTTGCCTTATCAATCTTTAGGCGATAATTTTATATAGGAGGAATGAAATGTTACCATTTAATACTAGAAGTTCAGGATTAATTTCTGATGAATTTGATGATAAAATATTTCATATCTTAGGTTGCGGGGCTATAGGTAGTTCCGCAGCCACTCAAATAGCACGAATGGGAGGAAAGTCATTTGTGTTATATGATATGGATGAAGTTGAAATGCAAAATATTGGTGTTTCTCATTATGTTATAAAAGATGTAGGACAAACTAAAGTTAAAGCATTAAAAAAACATATTTTATCAATAAACCATAAAACTAGAGTAATATCATTATTTGGTGAGTTTAAAAACTTTCCTACGGAGCTTACTGAGAATGATATAGTTATTCTAGGGTTCGATAATATGCGTACTAGGTTACTTGCAGCAAAATCAGCTACAAAATCTAATCCTTTTATGATTATTGATGGTAGAATGGGTGCAGAAGAGTATCAACAACATGCATTTATTCATCCAACATTAACAAGGTATAAAAAGTATTGGTATACCGATGAAGAAGGAGCTGATGCACCTTGCAATGCTAAAGCAACTAGTTATTGTTCAAATATGGCAGGAGCATTTATTGCTAATGGCGTAAGAAGAGCACTAACTGGACAGGAAGTATCTGAAGAATTTTATTTTAGTTTTCCAACTTTAGAGCTTGCAAGAAGATAACAAAATGTTGTATATTATAGAGCCTAGCGAAGATATAAAGGATTGGTTTCCTTATGTTCCAATCCCTCTTCGCTTTTTTTAACACTTTTAAAGTAAATAAAGGAGAAAAATGCTTACTAAAAAGAAGCGTAAACCTCTTTCTATTAATCCAGGTATCTTATTATTATATGGTGCACCTAAAGTAGGTAAAACTACTGTATTAAGTCAATTAGATAATTGTCTTGTAATTGATACAGAAAAAGGTAGCCATATGTTAGAGGGATATTTCTTAGATGTTAATAGTAAAGAAGAATTACTAGCATTTTATACTGAAGCATCATTAGGTCATAATTTTAAATATTTCGCTCTTGATACAATTGATAAAATTGTAGAATGGACTGAAAAAGATGTTAAACGTGAATATGATATTGAAAGTATAAATGATTTACCATACGGTAAAGGATTTGGTCTCGTCAGAGAACGAGTAATTAACAATGTTAAAAAGCTAAAATCTTTAGCTGACCATATTATTGTAATAGGTCATAGAAAGACTGCAGCAAGTGTTGATAATTCTACTGCGATAGAACCTGAATCACTTGATTTATCAGGCAAGTTAAAAAATCTGATAATGGCTCAATCTGATGCAATTGGATATATGTTTAGAGAAGATGATGATTTAATGGTCTCTTTTCAATCAGGTAAAGCATTAGAAGCTGGGTCAAGGTGTGAGCATCTTAAAGGTAAGGTGTTCAAATTCGATTGGAGCAAAATCTATAAAAAGGAGAAATAGATTATGGCATTATTTAAGCCAGAAATGAAGTCAAGCGACAGTAATAAATTTATGGGTATCTGTGAATTAGGTATAGTTGGTTTTGAAGACCATTCAGATAAATGGGATTGGGCTGATATATATCTTAAAGTAACAGTTAAAGTTAAAGATAGTGATTATACCCGTACAATTGATATTTGTGGTGGACTAGAAAGAGATTCCAACGGGAATGTAACAGGTGGTTCAGTACTTAATAGAGTATATCGTCTATTTGAAGTAATGGGTTGTACTGCAGGTATTAATCTAAAAGGTAAATGGGAAACTGCTGAAGGTGAATCAATAAAAGATATTGCGACTTTTCTAAGCGATAGTCATTTAGATGTACCTTTTCCAGAAGTAGACCCTGATTTATCTTATGTAGGTTATATCTATAAACAACAAGCAAAAAATGGCAATGCTTATACAATTTGTCATTATAGATTATTTCCTAATACCTCAACAGGTGCAGAGGAATTAAAATCTCATGTTACTTGGATGAAATCTAATGGCCACTTAAAAGAAGCGTCTAATGTAGCACCTAATAAGGTGAAACTTGCCACGGCAGGTGCGGATGCTCTCTAATGTATGTAGAAATTGCTAAAGGAACGCCACAATCTCGTGGCACACTAATTCCCAGAAGCGATTTAACGAAGTATATAGAGCCAGAAATTCCTCTATATCGTTCTTTATATCTTTATGATGAAGATGCAAAAGAGCAAATAGATGAATCTGGTTCTGTAGCTTCCTTTTTTGGAGTTAGATATCTTGATAATATAGTAATAGATATTGATAAAGGTCACAATTCAAATGAGCAAACATTAAATAATGTTAGACATTGTTTAATGCAATTACAAGAAGCTGATTTAAATATAAAGGCCTCAGTTCAACCATTTTTTAGTGGAACAGGATATCATTTAATATTACCAGCAACTGTATTTAACTTCCAACCTTCAGCTGACCTTCCTTATCAAGTAAAGAAAACAATGTCAAAGTTGTTAGAAGGAATAGATGAGATGGTATATACAAGAACTGCAATTTATCGTGTAGCACATACGATGAATAAGAAAACAAGTCTGTATAAAATACCTCTCACTATCAATGAAATCATGCATAAAACAGCAGATGACATACTTTTACTTGCTAAAGACCCAAGATTAGAATTTCCTTACATACAACTTCTTGGAGACGGTGAATTAGAGCAATATATTGTAACAGATAAACCTAGAATTACTGAATTTAAAAGCGTTGTTGAAAACAACAAGGTTACTCCTTGTATACAAAAAATGTTATTAGCAGGGCCACAAGCAGGTAATAGAAATAATACTGCTATGCGTATAGCAAGCCACTTTAGAAGAAATGGTATCCCTTCAGAATATACCAAGGCTGCTTTATTACATTGGAATCACAATTCTCTAGATGAGAATGTTTTAATAGATAAAGTAGAGCAAACTTATAATCGTGGTTATCAATATGGCTGTAAAGATGAACTAATGATGAACTCTTGCCAAACTAATTGTATTCATTTTAAAAGAAAAGATTATATGATAGATGTGAAAAATGCATCTGAATTACAATCTGATTTTGATACAAGAATGACTACAGATTTTAGTGGAAGAACTATAGATTTATCAAGAATGTTTGATTTACCAGCAGGCATAGACGCTACAGTATATCCAGGTGAATTAGTAACAGTATTTGGGCCTACAGGCTCAAACAAAACAACATTAGCACAAAATATCGCTTTAGGGGTAGATTTTGCTAATGATAATATAAATACTAAATGGCAAATACCAACATTGTTTATCTCATTAGAGTTATCAGCTTGGTATATGCATAGAAGACATTTACAAATTGTCTCAGGATTATCTAAAGATGAAATTATGAAAAACTATAAAGAAGTTTTCCAATATCATCAAGATGAATTAAGCCATTTAGCTATTCAGACTATTCCTCCAACACTTGAACAAATACAAGGTAAAATAAAAGAATTACAACCTGGTTTGGTTGTAGTAGATTATATTGACCTTGTTGAAACACCTCCATATATTAAAGGAGAGTATGAGCAAATAAAGCATATTTCTCATAATCTTTCAAATATGGCAGTTAATATGGATATTATTATTATTCAAGTTTCTCAAGTATCAAGAGAGTATAGTCGTAATGAAGTACTTGACCTATACGCAGGTAAAGGTTCAGGTGCAATAGAAAATGCTAGTAGAAAAGTCATAGGTCTTAATGGACAAGCTAATAGTGCTGTAAAGAATATTCATATGTATAAAAATACAGATGGAGAACTATTTGATGTTAATGTCGAATGGAGACCAAGCTTTAGACTTAGAAAGGTAATATAATGGGATATATTATAGACATAGAAATGTTGTTAAACGGTATTCAAATAACTTTATTCCGAATATTCAGAATAGGCTTATTTACAGAGACTACATCTGAAAATAGTTTTTATACAACATTTAGTCTAGGTATTTCAAAACTAGGTATTCAAACAACTATAACATGGGGGCATTACATATGCACAGAAAGAGATTAAGTAGAGCTCAAAGAATAACAAATCACTTATTACGTGGTAATACTATAAATGGTAGACAAGCCTTAACAAGGTTTGGAATTTATCGTTTATCAGCTGTAATATTTAACCTTCGTAAAAAAGGATTTGTCATTGATACGAATATGGTAAAAAGAAACGGCTATACCTATGCTGTTTATAATCTTAAGGAGACACCAAGTGTTTAAATTAATACGTAAATTCAATCCATTCTATAGACCAAGGAAGAAAACTTACTATAGGAAAAAAACTAACTATAATAGTCAACTTAATAACTTAAGTACTGATATATTTAATTTAAAACAACAGTTTAATGTTTTAGCTAAAATGACAGGACATAAAGTAATTAATAATACTATCATGACGGAGAAAGATGCTAAAAAGTACGAAGACCAGCACAACTACCCGTTCTAAAGTTAAAAAGTCAAAGAGGGGTCGAAAGGCCCCTCGAATGACCAAGGGTACGATAGAATGGTATGATAAGTTTAAACCAATCCTTGATGAAATACATGGGACACATGCTAACATTGCTTTTCATAAAGTAATGAAAAAGACTTCAAGATTAATGTCTACTCTTAAAAGGAGAAGCAAAGAATATGAAGTAATTTGCAGTATAACTTTAAAAGATATCAGGGATATGGTATTACGAGCATACGGAGCTAAATGCAAATATTGCAATGAAAGTTTACATCTTCGTAATATGGTCTGTGACCATAAATTACCACTTACTCAAGCTGGTCCATCTACTATTAAAAATCTAGAAATGATTTGTGGACGATGCAATACTCGTAAAGGTTCATTATCAGATAGTGAATATTTATTAATAGTAAATTGGCTTGATAAACAATCAGAAAATGTACGCAATTATGTAAATAGAAAATTAGCTGGAAGAAATGCTTTTTAACAATTCCCCCCATTTCATTTACCTATAGTAGGGGAAAAGGGAAAAAGGGGATAAATCCAATAAAGAAGTGCAGAGAGTAGATGCTAATAAACCATCATCGTCGGAGCTATCTGCACTTAATTGGAAAGGAGAAATATGATAGATATAAAAAACAATCAAGCTTTTCGTTCAAGAGGAGAAATGGTACAGTGGTATCAATCTCAAATTCAATATTATAAAGACAATATTGGAAAAACTACTCAATTTGGTATAGTGATTACAAAAGCTTTACCTTTAACATTAGAAAAACGATTAAAAAGTCTTAGATATAGGGAGCAATAATATGCCATTACTAATGCATTGCCAATTATGTGATAAACCATATTCTAATGCAAGGATATATGGAGTATGTGATAAATGTGTAAATGATGTAAATAATGATATTTGCACTCATCCACATACATATTTAGGATGTTGTACAATTTGTGGAAAGGATAAAGAAAGTGACTAAAAAAGACTATATAATGCTTGCTAAAATTATTAAAATAACATTAGGCCCTATTCAAAATACTGCCTGTTATTTTAGTTTTATTGGAAAGCTTTGTTCAGAATTACGTAACGATAATGAAAGATTTGATAGTGAAAAGTTTAGAAACGCAAGTAGGAGTATAGATAATGAATAAACAAGGATTACTTGCTGTATCAAATAAAGATAGAGAAGATTGGCTAACTCCTGTATATAGAGATAGTACAGTTTATAATCGCAATAAACGTGAAAATAATATAGCAATAAATAGGCAAGGTTTTACAGTTAAACATTGCAAAAAATGTAATATAAGTTGGGAAAAAAAAGTATTAAATGGTGAAACACATATCTTCCAATATACTGACTTTCCAACATATGGTTTAGAAAAGGAGATTTGTCCATGTTGTCACCAAGACAAGTAAAACGTATATTAATACAATTAGAAAAAGAAGAACCAAAATTAAAAGATGATACTTTTCAATCAAATGATTTTTATATTAACAAAGGATGGAAAGAAGCTTTAAGATGGGTTCTTGGAAAGAATACTAAAAATGTCAATGAATAGGATAGCCAAACACGATGATACTATGGAGTCTGTTTTAAGCAGACTCCTCATTGTGGAAGAACGATTAAAAGCAGCAATAGTTAAAATAGGACTATTAGAAAAAGAACATGATGCTCCTAAAAAGCATCCTGTTATTAAAAAGGATATAGAAAAATTATGATAGATAATACACTTGAACAAGGAATAAGATGTAAATGTGGTAAGTTTTGGGGTATGAGAAATCATAAAAAGACTTGTCATAAATGTAAAACCATTGTAATAGCAAGAGGAAATAAGGAGAAGAAATGGAAAACGGTATCTCAAAATACCCTAAACACTTCTTATTAACACTAATTAGTAAATTACATTGTAAGTTAATGGGAATAGCTGGATTATTGGCAAATAATACTTGCTCTAATAGGGAACTTGTTGATAAATTAAAAGAGTTAATCCTAGACGAAGAAGTAGCTTTTCTATATTTAGCAACCAATTCTATTATAGAAGGTGTTAAAAGAGATAAAAAAGAAATAAAAGCTATATTAGCAGAAGTAGATTTTCATAAAGAAGCTTTTGAAAAAGAATATAATGAAATGAAAGAATATGTAGCCGATATAGAATTAACCGATATATTAACAAATGTAGGAATAGATAGAGATTAAAATGAATAACTGTATACATTGTGAAGAACTATCAGGAGATACTTTATCAATATGTATAAAATGCGCAGAATTACTTTTAGGGGCCATAGAAGACGTTTCTAGGCTACAAAGCCTTATAACCGAACTAGAACCCCAGCTAGAAGATAAAACAGCTAAAATAGACAATTCTGCTCCAATTCCACCATATAGAGCTCAAATAAAAGAAATCTTAACAGAATGTGAAAATGCAACGCAAAGAATGGTAAATATTGGAAAACAAGTACAAGGATATAAAGAATCGAATACTACATCCGAGGAGAAGTAAGATAAAGGAGCTGTTTTCCTGCGAGATATGCGGGAAGACAGCCCTTGCTTACTCATATGAAAAATTACCATTTTCATGGTTTTGGATAAGAGATATAGATATAACTTCACAGAAATCTTGTAAAGTTTGTATTTATAAAAGTAGATTCGGTAATAAGAATTATAAAATTAAAATGAAAGAGAATGTATTAGATGAGTAAAAAACCATCACATAAAAAACCAGGTTTAAAAGATGTAGTGCGAGTAGTAGGAGATTTATTTAATCAAGTAAATGATGTTAAGGATAGATTAAACGCATTATATGGAGCATTTGACCTTTATATAGAATATAATAAAGATGCAGAAGATTTCCCTACCTTTATAGACAAAAAAATTAAAGAAAAGGAGAATGATGGAGTACGAAAAAATGAAGAAAATAGTACAGCAAACGTTGGATGATGTACTAAAAGTAAGAGATGAAGGCCAAAAAGAATATGCAAGGTCTTCAAATAATGTATTTGCAAATTTTGAACGAGTAGCAGACCATATAGGTATAACAAGGGAGCAAGCTTTATTAACATACTTGATGAAACATATAGATGGTATTACAGCATATATTAATGGTCATAAATCACAAAGAGAAAATGTTTACGGCAGAATAATTGATAGTATAGTATACTTATTATTATTAAGAGGAATGTGTACTGAAGAAGACAAAAAACAAATAGAATTAGAGTATATCTGTGACGAACTTTCTGACACAGAATAGCCAATTATATTGTAAATGTGAATTATGTAAAGATTTAATCGGCCCAAGCGCACCTGCTATACAAATTAATTATGGATTTCCAGAAGAAGAAGGTTTTTATACACAAGTATCATCATTAATGCATGTAGAATGTGCAGGAGAATTTACAATGAGTAGATTATTGCAAAAAATGGAAGATAGTTAACTTTTCTTTTCTATAGGATATAACCAATATTTTGCTGTTATTTCTATATCTTTCTTGATATCCTTTATAGCTTTTAATTTTATAAAATTTTTATACATATAAGCCTCACAATTAGGACTATTTGAATGATTAAAAAATCCTCCTAAAGGTGTACGTATATATCCATCCTGAAAAACTTCATTTTCTATATGAGTTATACCAAACTCATGATTCTTTTCTATAAAACAAGTAGTAAAAAGTCCAAGACCATGTATCTTTGATTGTTTTATTGTTAATACAGATGGTAATGGTTTATACATAGTTAAAAATGACCTATTCTATCAAATAAACCACCTAAAGAAATCCTTTTTTGTTCTTTTGAATTACGGGTGATAATATCAATTAATTGGTCATGTACAGTTCTGACTTCTTTCCAACTACGAGGGTCAACTTCTGCATCTTTACCAATAAATACTTTTTTCTCTCTCATCTGATTTAAAGGTTTAGCTACAAAATCACCCTTTCTTCCAGGCTTAGGAAATAAACGAGCATCAAATCTATCACGCAGCTTTGAATAACGTATATAAGATGGGTCCCCACCTAAATCTCTAGAAAAACCTTCATATACATAAGGTTTAGTACCTCTATGTGCTTTAGAAATATCAAACATTCTAATACCAGCTGGTGTATCATACAATTTCCATGCAGATTTTCTTCCACCTTTAGTTCTATTCATAATATCAAAGAAATTAGTAGCCCAATCTTTTTTATTTTTAAATACTATTTGTGTAGCAGCATGTGATAAAGGGTCTGGTAAATCAACGTCAACCATTGGAACATTTTTAGAAGAAGAAAAGTATCCTCTACTTAAACTACCACCACCTTTATCTCCTAATTTTGGTTGATAAAACATTTCCTTTCTTAATAATACTCCAGGTTGAAAAGGTTTTGCTTCTTTTGATAATTTCATAAATTCATGTCGAATAGGAAGAAAATCTCTATATTCAGCTTTAGTAAGGTTTATAGGTGTACCTTGTTTTACTGTTCTATATAATTTATTAGCTAATTTTGGATTACCAATTTGTCTTGCTAAAAAAGTTAATAATTTAACCATTATTCATATCCTCCAATAATACCTCTAGGATAAGTAAGTTCTCTATCCATTTCATCAGCTAAATTCTTTTCTTTTAATTCTTTAGCTCCTCTTTGCATTTGATACATAGGTACACCTATCCATTTATCAATGACTTGATTTGGATTTTCAAGTAAATTATTATCAACCCAAGGCAAGAAATCCTTACCAGTAACACCA
>Ga0209128_1002177_pt1 | contig 12824 bp, 8 predicted proteins | sample ETNvirnome_6_100_FD_184072 | JGI IMG/M metagenome (GOLD analysis project Ga0209128, IMG submission 184072) | Marine viral communities from the Pacific Ocean - ETNP_6_100 (SPAdes) (version 2) | ecosystem: Environmental > Aquatic > Marine > Oceanic | place: Pacific Ocean | collected 2013-06-19 | reverse complement strand
GATCAAATTATCGCAGATACTGCTAATGGAACGTTTACATTAACATTACCAGCATCTCCATCTGGAGGAGAAATTGTAAGAATTGCTGACGGTGGAGATTGGAAAGTAACTAATTTAACTATTTCCAGAAATGGATCTAAAATTGAAGGGCATGATGATGATTTACTTGTAGATGTTGGAAATACAATTTTAGATCTTATTTTTGAACATGATGATGAAAATTCAACTTGGCATGTATATTCTTCTCTTGGTGCTCAAGGTCCTCAAGGTCTTCAAGGTACTCAAGGACTTCAAGGTCTGCAGGGTCTTCAAGGTCTTCAGGGTCTTCAGGGTCTTCAGGGTCTTCAGGGTCTTCAAGGTACTCAAGGTCTTCAAGGTCTTCAAGGTCTTCAGGGTCTTCAAGGTTTAAGTAATCAAGGTGTTCAGGGTCTGCAGGGTCTTCAAGGTTTGCAGGGTCTTCAAGGTTTAAGTAATCAAGGTACTCAAGGTCTTCAAGGTCTTCAAGGTCCTCAAGGTATTCAAGGTGCTCAAGGTATTCAAGGTCTTCAAGGTATTCAAGGTCTTCAAGGTATTCAAGGTCTTCAAGGTCCTCAAGGTATTCAAGGTCTGCAGGGTCTTCAAGGTCTTCAAGGTATTCAAGGTCTTCAAGGTATTCAAGGTCTTCAAGGTATTCAAGGTGCTCAAGGTATTCAAGGTCTTCAAGGTCTTCAAGGTCTTCAAGGTATTCAAGGTCTTCAAGGTATTCAAGGTCTTCAAGGTATTCAAGGTGCTCAAGGTATTCAAGGTCTTCAAGGTATTCAAGGTCTTCAAGGTATTCAAGGACTTCAAGGACTTCAAGGTTTAAGTAATCAAGGTACTCAAGGTCTTCAAGGTCTTCAAGGTCTTCAAGGTTTAAGTAATCAAGGTACTCAAGGTCTTCAGGGTCTTCAAGGTACTCAAGGACTTCAAGGACTTCAAGGTTTAAGTAATCAAGGTACTCAAGGTACTCAAGGTCTTCAAGGTCTTCAGGGACCATTAAGTAATTTTCAAGGTACTCAAGGTCTTCAAGGTCTTCAAGGTCTTCAAGGTCTTCAGGGACCATTAAGTAATTTTCAAGGTGCTCAAGGTACTCAAGGTACTCAAGGTAATCAAGGAATGAGTGGTAGTGATGATGTAAGTGTTGTATTATTATCAATGATATTCTAATAAATATAAAAAATATAATGTATTTTATTAATGACTGCACCAAATATTAAATCTCCAGTAAATATTATTGGAAAAACTTATGTGGGAAGTATTGGTGGTACTAATCATGCTGCTCCTACGATGTTATTAGAGAATAGTGATGCTTCAGGAAAGGTATATAGAGTTAATACTATTATTGTTAGTTCCACAGGTAGTCTTGATACTGAAGTTTCTGTTCAAGTTCATGATGGAAGTAGTAGTGCTTATCTTGTAAAACAGGTAATTATTCCTCCAGCTACTGCCCAAGTTATTATCACAAAAGAAACATACCTTTATATGGAAGAAGATTATGAGATTCGTGCAGCAAGGACAACTGGTGGTAGTAATACTGCATCTATAACTATTTCATATGAAATTATTAGTTGAGATGATGTAAGTGTTATATTATTAATGATATTTTAATAAATATAAAAAATATAATATATTTTATTAATGTCTGAAGCGAATATTAGATCTATACAAAATATTACTGGAAAAACTTATACTAATAATGTCCCTGGTAATGCTCCAGTTTCTCATGATAATCCTGGGACATTATTAACAAATAGTGATGCAGATAAGATATATAAAATTAATACTATTATTGTTAGTTCCATAGGTGGTGGCGGTTCTGAAGTTTCTGTTCAAGTTTATAATGGAAGTAATAGTGCTTATCTTATAAAAGAGGTATATATTCCTCTAGGTACTGCCCAAGTTATTTCCACAAAAGAAACATACTTTTATTTGCGAGAAAATTATGAAATTCGTGCAGCAAGGACATTGGGTGGTAGTATGAGTATGAATGCATCTATAATTATTTCATATGAAATTATTAGTTGATCATAATTATTAACTTTTTTTATATTTAAAAGATGTCTATAAATGTACGAGATATTAAAACAATAGTATCAATTATTGGAAAGACATATTTTTCTTCTAATATTCCAGATGCTTATGCTGATGATCTTATAGACCTTCATTCTTTATATTATTCAGGAAATGCTCCTGGTAATGAAAAAATACTAGAAGTTCCAAACGAATATGAAATAGTTGATGACCAATATATATACCCTACATATAAAATTAATACTATTATAGTTGCAAATACAGGAACTTCTACTGCTACAGTTTCTGTAGGAGCAGTAGATGCTAATGGTAATGTATCTCATTTAGTATATAAAATACAAATTCCAGTAAATTCTTCTCAAATTATATCTACAAAAGAAACATATTTTTACTTAGAACGGGATAGTTCTCAAATTCGAGCATGTAAAGACTCAGGTGATTCTGTTTCTATAGTTATTTCATATGAAGAATTATGGGCACAACTTATTCCAACGTAATAATAAAAAAATTATATTTTAATAAATAATATATGGTAAAATGTTTGACTAAATGTCATAATGAGTATTCCTGTAGGATTTACTCATATTATATCTACAAGGGAAACATATTTTTACTTAGAAGAAGATTATGCAATATGTGCTGCTCAAACATCTAGTGGTGATGATGGTGAAATTCACTGCAACTAATTCTTCAACAACAACTGTCAAATTTATTAAACAGGTGGTAGTATAAAATGATTAGTACCGAAACTGCAGGGTTTGCAGCGTATAAGGCAACATTACCTAAAGAACCAGAAGGTGATGTAAAGAAAAGATTTGTTGTTTGTTGTCATAATATAGAAGATATGGATATAATTCATAATCTTTTAGTGTCAAATGGAACATCTGATACTTACATTCCATCTGATGAGAGTCAATGTGTTTTTAAGCAAAATATTAAGTGTAAAAAGGCAAGATATTTATTAACTCCAACTGAAGTTGATAGCATTAAAGAACATCCAAAAGTAAAATCTGTTAATATTGATGTTTCTTATTATGGAGGCACTTATAGGCAAGATCCTGTTAATCTTTTAGATGGTAATCCAGCTGCAAAATTTTATAGGTATTCATCAACTTCTAAACATTATAGAGGAGGGACAACTTGGGATGGATTGACTGGTGGTTTTGCAAATTTTCCTGGTGCGAACCCAATGAGTGAATTGCCTACTACTGCAACTTCTGCAGAATTAAATCGTTCTGGGTATCAAATAAAAAGATGTACTCAAAAGGCAGATCCTTGGGCATCATTAACTAAAATTAATAATAATGGCCCTACTTCTGGAACTTATACTGGTAAAACTTCTACTGTTGTAATAGAAGATAGGATACAGCAATATGGAGATGGAACTGGTGTTGATATTATTGTTTGTGATCAAGCAGCGTGGTATGGTCATGTTGAATTCATTAACGATGGGAATGGACCTACCAATTATATTGGTGGTAATGCAATTGATCCTGATGGTTTATGTGGTGTTTTGGACTTAGTGTTGGATGCTCCATATTATATTGATCCTGCGTATTTTGATGCTGATTCAAATCGAACTGTAATTAGATGGGATGGAACAAAAGTTCCAACCGAAACTGCTGCTATAGGTTGGTGGGAAAGTACTAGTAATAGATCTGCTGCCTTTTCGAGTGTAGATACAGTTAGTATCAATGTAACAGATACTCAATATACAAGATTAAGATGTAATGGAACTAATACTGCTCAACAAAGTGTTGGTTCTGGTGATAATCATGCCACACCATGTATGTCACAAGCATATGGAAAAACTCATGGATGGGCATATAATGCAAACAAATGGCATGTAAATATGGTTGGAACGAGTGGTATTAATGATGATGAATATTTTGATATGTGTAGAATATTTCATCAAAACAAACCACTTAATTCTACTCATGGTACTAGAAATCCAACTATTAGTAGTAATAGTTGGGGTTATCGAAATACTCTTCCTACTACTGGATATTATTGGCATAGACCTTCAGCAATTGATGGAACTGTAACTGGAGTATCTTATAGTAATATAGATCCTGATGGGGATAAGTATACGGGTAGTACTTCATCACCAAGATTTCTTACTAATTTTCACCAAGCTGGAATTAGAATGCCATTTGTTGATAATTATTCCTTGGATACTGGAGAAGAGATGATAGATGCAGGAGTTATCTTTATTTGTTCTGCAGGAAATACCAGACAAAAATTAGTTAAATCAGATCATCCCGATTATAATAACTATGTTTCTACTAGTTCTAATAGTAGTTCTCTCGCATCTACAGCAGGAAGTAGTAGTTTTTTTGATGTTTATAAAACAATTAATCGACAGGGGTATCCAGGACAGATAGGACAACTTAGTAATGGAACATATAGGACAATACCAATAGGAGCATTTGATGTTCAATATGAGTACACAACTGTAAAGGAAAGAAGAGCAATTTATAGTAATATGGGAAATTTAATTTCTTGTTATGTTCCAGGTGAGGATTCAATTGCTGCTGAAGATTGGTATGGTAACAATCCTGGTGATAGTAGACCTCGCTATGATTCTACTTATAGAATAGATTCAAGTTATAATATTGTAACATCAGGTGGAACACAATCTGCTACATCATATACTAGTGCATTTAGTGGAACAAGTTCTGCGTCTCCAGTAGCAGCAGGATTGATTGCTACTAAACTTCAGTATAATAGAGATTGGACATATGCAGATGTTTTGAATTGGATAGAAACTGATGTTGGTACAAATAGTGACATGTACACTGGAAGTGAAGCAACAACAGCAAATGATTCTAATTGGTCTGATCTTCAATCACTTCAAGGAGGGTTTGCTAGAATTCTCTGGGATGCTAATGTATCCATAAATATTATAAATCCTACAGAAATCCGGGCAAGAACTTATGTGAATACTTTAAGTTCTAATACCTATGAGTATCACACTAATCCATATGTAATAATATCAAATACAAATAATGGTAAGGTATTTAAAATTAATACTATTATTGCTACCAATAATACTACTACCAATAATGAAGTCTCAATTGCAATACGTGACAGTAATAGTGGTGGAGTAATTGCCCATATAGTAAAAAAATTAGACATTCCTCCAAAGTCTTCTCAAATTATATCTACAAAAGAAACATATTTTTACTTAGAAGAAGGTTGTAAATTGGCTGCAGCAAAAACAGGAGATACTTCTTTACTTATTTCATATGAAGTTATTAGTACATAGATATAGGTATGAATAATGTCAAATATTAAAGAACCTTCAAATCTAGGAGCAAGAATTAAAGTAGAATCTGAGATTGATGGTATTTCTCATGAGAATACTAATAATACAGAGATGCAAAGTCAAAAAATATTAGAAAATACAAGTTCTACATCAACCTATAAAATTAATTCTATTGTTGCTTGTAATAAAAATAATGTAAATTCTTCTTTAATTTCTGTAGGTATAAAAAATGCTAATGGTGTAATGTCTTATTTGGTAAAAAAAATGAGTATTCCTGTAGGATTTACTCATATTATATCTACAAGGGAAACATATTTTTACTTAGAAGAAGATTATGCAATATGTGCTGCTCAAACATCTAGTGGTGATGATGGTGGAAATCAGAATAATAATGCTATTTCTTTGCTTATTTCATATGAAGAAATTGTTACTTCATAGGAGTTAGAATAATGAGAATAGGATTATTAGGAAACCCAGATTCAGTTGGAATAGCAGATACAGGAAATGTATCTGATAGGACTTCTAAAGTCGGAATTGTAGAATTAAAAAATATTTCATCTAATGTTTTAGGTTTAATTGGAGATAAAGATAATTATAAAATTAGAACTAGAAGAAGTGGAATATCACGTCAAGAAGATAATGCAACTAAACAAGCATATTCTGATGATTTAATCAATATTGAATTAACGAATTATATTCATTATTTGACAGATTCTACTTCTGATGCAAACGATGGAAGACAACAGGGAGTGGATATTTCTTGGGATGGAAGAAAAATTTATGTATCTTTTGGTAAGTTTGATGATCCCTTTGTTGAATGGCAAGATCAATTAGCTGATAAATCACTTACTCGGACTGCAGATATATCAAGTAGTGGTAATTATAAAGAAACTGGTGACTACGACTATCCAGATACTCAAGATGAGAAGACTTTAGCGTGGCATCAAGTATACGATGAAACTTGGCAATCTAAGACTAGTTATTATCCTCAAATTAAAAGTATAGCATGGTCTAGAGATGGACTATATCTCCTTGGAGGTGGATACACTAAAAAGCACCGTACACATCAGGGTTTTAGTTATAATTGGATTACATGGACTCTTTGGTCATGGACTCAAATGGATTCTTCTAAACCATGGGATCATTCGCAGATAGGTGGAAGGTGGAGCCCTGGTGACCCTGGTCATACTACTTTGAATGGTGGTGAAGAACCATATTGGTGTCAAGATAATTATGAGACGGCCTGTTCTGGTGATGGTTGGATTACTGGAAATTATCCATCAGCGGACGCTAGGGAATGGGCTCAAGATGTTTCTTGGAATGATGATGGAACTAAATTATTTTACCTTGAATATACATATGATGATGATTTGGTTCCTAATATTACTAAATCAATTATTAGAGAATGTGCACCAACATTGAGAGGTGTGGATAATAGTGGTTATCAGACGCTATCTCCAAATCCTTACAAACTTGGTGATGACACTTATGGTGCTGGGAAATATGGAACTCCGGAGAATCTAGCAAAAACAAGAGCAGTGTTTAGTCAGGAAATTGGCTGGTACAACGGAATGGCATCTTGTGACGATAAGGAATGGGGAGGAGTAACACCTGCCCAATTTGGACCTACTGGTGCAGTAAATGTAGGATATCCTTATTATTCAAATTCATGGAATTATATTGGTATATTGTGGGACTATGCTACTACTGGGGCAATAATTCTTTCTTTTTGTTTTAGTAGAGATGGAAAAAAATTGTATGTTTTATATATGGATGGAAGTAATCATATAGTTGTATGTTATAAATTAAAAAATCCTTTTGATTTACTTGATCATTTTGGTGCAATTTATAACATAAATTTAGGAACATTAATTACCACAGGTACATCTATCACAAATTTCATGCGAAAAAAAATAAGAATATGGAAAAATGCAGATATATTATGGCTTTTTGCTACTACTAATGGTACTAATGAAGTAAAACATTATCAATTTCAACAAAAATTGTATTAAATTTTTGATAATGTATTATAATAATACATGTATAGTTTTTTAATTTAAATATGGAAATTTTCACAGTAAATGAATTTTATGATAGGTATGATGAGATTATTAAGAGAACTGAGAATGGAGAGTATTTTGGTGTTGTAAATGAAGATGGAGAATCTGTTGTAATAATGCCATATGATAAATATTGGAATAATAATTTTAATCATAAATAAAGTATAACTTTGTTAAGTAAATAGTAAGATGCCACTTAATAAATTAGATAATTTTATAAAGAATACTGAGGGTAGAATTCTTTATGTAAATCCAAGTGATCTTGATTCAACAGATTCAATCACTAATGAAGGAAATTCACTTGCACAACCGTTTAAAACGATACAAAGAGCGTTAATTGAAGCAGCTAGATTTTCATATCTAAAAGGAACTAATAATGATGTTGTAGAAAAAACAACTATTTTATTATTTCCTGGAGAACATATAGTTGATAATAGACCTGGTTATGCGATTTATAATTATACTGGTGGTGGAAGTAATGTTGCATATGTAACTCCAGTAGAAGGTGGTACTGGAACATCTGCAACAACAACATTAAATCTTGAACTTGATAGTAATTTTGATTTAACACAAGAAGATAATATACTTTATAAATTTAATAGTGTTTATGGTGGTGTTGTTGTACCTAGAGGTACTTCTCTTGTTGGTCTTGATTTAAGAAAAACTAAAATTAGACCAAGATACGTACCAAATCCAACAGATCCTAATGCACCAAGTAGTGCTATTTTTAGAATTACTGGTGCTTGTTATTTTTGGCAATTTTCTATTTTTGATGGAAGTACAACTTCAGAAGTATATACTAATCCTAGAACGTTTACAGAGCAATATAAATCAATACCTACCTTTAGTCACCATAAGTTAACATGTTTTGAATTTTGTGATGGTTTAAATGATGTTAATAGAATTAGATTTGGTGAATTAACAGATCTTGATATGTATTACCATAAAGTTGGTAATGCATATAATTCATATAGAGAAATTGAAAATTTATCTAAATTTCCATCTTCTTCTACTTCTTTTGCTAAAAGATCACCTGAATGGGAAATTGTAGGACCGTTTAAGACTGATGCAATAACTATTTCAAATGTAATATCTGGAAATGGAACTACTCCATCAAAAAGAGTAACTATAACTACAGCAAAAGCACATAAGTTAAATAGTGGAACACCAATTAGAATTCGTGGAATAGGAAGAACTATTAGTGATGATCAATTATTAACTGATAGTAGTACATATAACGTTTCTACGTTAGTTCAAGATGTAATTAGTGAAACAAAATTCACGTATTTATTAGAAACACTCCCTATAAATCTTAGTGCCTCTCCAGAATTACAAGATAATCCTACAGTTACTGTAGAAGTTGATACTGTTGATGGTGCTTCTCCATATATCTTTAACTGTTCGCTTCGTTCTGTATGGGGTATGAATGGTCTTCATGCCGATGGATCTAAAGCAGATGGTTTCCGTTCAATTGTTACTGCTCAGTTTACTGGTGTATCTTTACAAAAAGATGATCGTGCATTTGTTAAGTATAATGAAAAAACAAGAACATATGATAGTTTAGCATATCAAACAGTGCATGGTGGTGAATTATCTGCACAATCATCTTCTGCTAGTAGTAATAAGGTTTATCACTTAGATCAGGATGCACTTTATGGTCCTCTTTGGGAAACTAGTCATCTTAAAATATCAAACGATTCATTTATTCAGATTGTATCTGTTTTTGCTATTGGATATACATATCATTTCAATATGCTTAGTGGTGCAGATGCATCAATTACAAACTCTAATTCAAACTTTGGACAATTTGCATTAAAATCTGAAGGATTTAAAGTAACATCATTTGAAAAAGATGATCATGGATATGTAACTGGAATTATTGCTCCAAGGTCTATTGATGATTCAATAGTAGATGAAATAGAATGGTTATCTCTTGATGTTAAAAAAACAAGAGAAGTTGCTAATGCTGGTACTGATGGTAAATTATACATATATGGATTTACATCAGAAAGTGCTACTCCAATATCCTTAACTCAGGGTTATAGAGTTGGTGCAAAACAAAATGATATTTTATATCTTAGACATGAGGGTATTGAATATAGTGCTCCTATTTACATGATGGGAAATGGCGTTCTGAATAATAGTCATAAAATTAATAGAAATGAAAAATCTTATACTGTAACTAATATTATAAAATCTGGGGGAAGTTCTGGTGATTCTGGTAAAGATACAAATCAATTTTTAATTGGTACTAATAATCTTTCTACAGGTGAAAGAGTTATTATTACTAGTAAATCTGGAGATCTTCCTGAAAATATAGTTGAACATCAAGTATATTATGCAATTACTCATGCAACAGATCAAAAAACAAGTACTAATCAGGATGGTTTATTATCTGATGAGTATATAAAATTAGCAGCATCTTATACATATGCATTTTTAGGAGAAGGAATTAAAGCATATGGGGGAATTAAAAATAATGATTTAATTATTAATAGTAGAGTATCAGATAAAAATGCTAATGATATTGGATCTCCTCTTGAATGGGATTCTGTTCAAGGTCAATGGTATATTAATGTAGGATCTGGTAGTGAAATTTATAATTCTTTCCTTGATAGTGGTATTGGGTATGATCCAACAGGAGTTGATGATAAAAAATATTCGGATTCTACAGATTTAGCATTTGTTAAAAGAATTGCTGATGAAAGAGGATTAGATGAGAAAACATATAAATTAAGAGTTGTTATTCCTAAAGAAGTAACTAACGGAAAGAATCCAGAAATTGGATTTATTCTTCAAGATTCTAGTTCTGTTGCTCCTCTTACTGATAATGATATTCCATTTAGAGTTGGTTCTAGAGATGTTCTTAAATTAACAGATACAAAATATAATAGAAATTCAAGATTTATTAAAACTGCTGAAAGAGTAGGGACAGAGTTTCTTTATACTACAGAAAGACCTCATGGATTAAAAGTAAATGATGTTGTTATTATAAGAAATATTAAAGATAATGTAAAAGCAACTGAAGCACAATTTAATAGAGGATTTAATGGATCATTTGTAGTATATTCAATTAATAATGAATATGAATTCATGGTAAGTGAGAAAGATATTGCTGGTTTAACACATGCTCCTGGAACTATTATATCATTTAATAGAAGTGTTGCAAGTGAAATACCAACATTTTCTAGAAATGATCTTAAGTCAAATTTCTATATCTATAGAAATGATGTAATTTCTGATTATGTTCAGAATGAAAAAGATGGTATATACCATTTATACGTATTAAATGCTAGTAATATTGTACCTGGATTATTTTCCGATCTCAATTATTCACAAACTCCAGTAGATCTTTATCCACAACTTGATAGAGATAATCTTGATTCTAATCCATCTTCTTCTACAACATTTGCAAAAAGATCACCTCTTGGAGATGTTTCTACAAATAATTTAAAAAATAGTATTACAAGAGAAACATTAGATCTTTTCTGTAAAGATTTTAATGTTGGATTAAAAATTAATGATATATCTAATCCTACAACTACAACACCTACACTTACATTTACATTACCTCATGGATTGGGTGGTGCTGTTGGTGGTACTTTAACTGGTGGTAGTGATCATACTGATGGTACTTATTATAATGTAAAACTTTTTAATGATTCTAATCAAAGTCCATCACTCTGGAAAGGTGCAACTGGAAGAGTAATAGTTGATAGTGGTATAGTAACTGAAATTTTAATTCAGGAAGGAGGTTCTGGGCAAAGTGATGGAGATAAATTATATCCAGATATTTCTGTTATTGGTGGTTCAAGTGATGCAGAATTATTATTATCTACTACAACACCAAATTTAGGAATTAGTACTAGTATTGGTGATGTTATTCAATTAACAGGTGATAGTAATACGGAAGATTCTTATTATAGAATTAGTAGTGTAGGAGAAAAAACTATTGGATTTGGAAGAACTTCTGGTGATCCTACAATAACTAATAAGCAATATGCATTTATTACAGGACCTTCTACAAAAATTTCAGGTATAACAACTGGTGTTTCAGAAACTATTATTGATGGTGAAGCTACAATATCTGTTGGTGTTGTTACATTTACTACAACTCAATCTCATGGATTATCAAGAGGAAATTCATTTAGAGTTATAGATGCATCAAATAATAATGTTGGTGATTATATTGTTCAAGATAAACTTAGTCCTACTACATTAAATGTAAGAATAGAAACATCTAAGTTAACTAGTAGTGGTATTGGAAATGGTGTAGATAATGGTTATATTTTAAAGCAAGGAATGTCTTCAAATGAAGGTATTTCTGATATTAGAACTGAAAGTTATGCTTCTAGAGGAATTTCTTTCTATGATGGTGAATGTTTAAAACTCACTGCAGATTATGAAACTAATAGTACTGGGACATTAACTTTTAGTTGTTTAACTGGAGATTATGTATCTAATAGGATTCAACTTGGTGATTATCTTCAAATAAATGATGAGATTTTTAGAGTAAGTGGAAATGTTGATACAACAACAGCAGTAGTTTCAAGAGGATATTTTGGAACACGGCAAGGTGATCATAAGACTGGAGATTTAGTTAAGAAAATAAAAGCAATTCCAATTGAATTTAGAAGACCTTCTATTTGTCGTGCATCTGCACATACTTTTGAATATATTGGGTATGGTCCTGGTAATTATTCCACTGCATTGCCACAAGTACAGATTAAAACTTTAACTGATAGAGAAGATTTCCTTGCACAAGCACAAGAAAGATCTGCTGGTGCTGTTGTTTATACTGGTATGAACAATAAGGGGGATACATTTAATGGAAATAGTAAATTATCTGCTTCTTCAGGTGAAACTATTTCTTATGATATTCCAAAACCAACTATTACTGGTCAAGATCCTTCTAAATTAAGTGTTGTTTTTGATGAGGTAACTGTTAGAGAAAGAATTCTTGTTGAAGGTGGAACATCTGGGTATGTTTTATCTCAATTTGATGGTCCTGTTACAATGACCAGACAATTGAGAGTTAAGCGTAAAGCAACTTTTAATGGTCAAGTTAGGATTACTTTTAAGAAAGATGCTACGAATGAAAATACGGGTTCTTTAGTTGTTAAAGGTGGAATTGGTGTTGGTGGACATAGTTTTATAAGTGGGAAATTAATTGTTACTGGAGAAATTCAAACAGGTACGGGATTAATTCCTACGCTTGATTTTGGATCATATCTTGGAAAAGCGACAAGAAGATTTGAAGAAGCATATATTGGTGATATTAAAGTTGGTGTTGCAAACTCTTTTACTGCTGAATCTACTACTGGTGATTTTACAATTAAATCTGTAGGTGATGTAAATATTGATCCTGGTATTGGAAAATCAGTAAGGATTTCTAAGAGAGTAGAAATACAGGGTGATTTAGAAGTCAAAGCACCAGGATCTAGTGT
>Ga0209128_1002170_pt1 | contig 12836 bp, 9 predicted proteins | sample ETNvirnome_6_100_FD_184072 | JGI IMG/M metagenome (GOLD analysis project Ga0209128, IMG submission 184072) | Marine viral communities from the Pacific Ocean - ETNP_6_100 (SPAdes) (version 2) | ecosystem: Environmental > Aquatic > Marine > Oceanic | place: Pacific Ocean | collected 2013-06-19 | reverse complement strand
GGTGCCGTCGCTACGTGCATCCATCCACTCTTCCAGTTCAGGCAGCCCCAGGGCGCGGCGGCGCTGGTTTTCCAGCGAGAGCTGTTCGGCTTCTTGGGCTTCTAGCTCGCGTTGGCGCTGCTCCCGGTTCAGGCTGACGCTGGTGTGCTGTTCACGCAGCTGGCGAGCCAGCGTGGATTGGCGCTCCAGGTAGCGGAAGTTGGGGTTCTCTTTGGCGCGCTCTTCATGGCGAGTAATCAGCGTCGGCAGTACACGTTCCGGCTCGCCGTAGCGGCGGTACTGAGCGTTCTGTACGGTGTCCCAGGCCAGGGCGTTGTCCAGGCTGCTCTCGCCAATCCGCTCTGGGTCAATCAGGCTGGGGAAGGTGATGTCGGGCTCGACGCCGCGATTCTGGGTGCTGTCGCCAGAGATACGGTAGAACTTGGCGCGGGTTAGCTTGATCTGGCCGTGGCTAAGCTCGTTCAGGGTTTGAACGGTGCCTTTGCCGAAGGTCGATGCGCCCACCACAATGCCGCGGCCGTAATCCTGAATGGCACCGGCGAAGATTTCAGACGCCGAGGCCGAAAGGCGGTTCACCAGCACGGTGAGCGGGCCGTCGTACACGGTGCCTGCTTCGCTGTCGCCGTACAGCTGAATGCGGCCCTGGGCGTCGCGTACTTGCACGGTGGGGCCGCGGTCAATAAACAGGCCGATCAGCGAGTTGGCTTCTTGCAGCGCGCCGCCGCCGTTATTACGCAGATCTAGTACGATACCTTCAACGCCCTCTTTTTTCAGTTTTTCGATTTCGCGGGCTACATCGCGGGTGGTGCTGCGATACTCCTCTTCACCGGCCTGCCACGCATCAAAATCAACGTAGAACGTGGGAACGTTAATCACGCCAATGCGGTGAGGAGCGCCGTCGCGTTTAACTTCAATCACTTCGCTGTCAGCTGCCTGATCTTCCAAGCTCACCGTGTCGCGGGTGATTTCGACGATTTGCGAGCGGGTCATATCCACCGCCTGGGCCGGCACCACGTCCAGGCGCACCACGGAGCCTTTCGGGCCGCGAATCAGGTCGACGACGTTATCCAGGCGCATGCCCACCACGTTGACCATTTCACCCTCTTCCTGGCCAACGGCGATAATGCGGTCGGCGGGCTCTAGCACGCCTGCGCGCTCTGCTGGGCCGCCGGGAACCAAGCTGGAAACCTTGACGTACTCACCATCCGCTTGCAGCAGCGCACCGATGCCTTCCAGCGAGAGGCTCATCTGGATATCGAAGGACTCGCCCTGGCGGGGGGAGAGGTAGCCGGTGTGGGGGTCGATGGTGCCCGAGACGGCCGCCATCAGCAGACCGAAGACATCTTCCGACTCCGCTTGGCGTAAGCGCGAGAGTTGGCCTTCATAACGTTGGCGCAGGTTGTCTTCGATCTGCTCTGCGTCTTGGTCGGTGAGGGCGAGGGTCAGGGCGTCGTTTTTCAGCCGTTTGCGCCATAGCTCATCCAGCTCGCTTTCGCGGCTGGCCCAGGGAGCGTCTTCGCGGTTGACTTCCAAGCGTTCGTTGCTATCGAACTCCAACGATAAACCGTCGTCCAATTCGGCAAGCAGCCATTCCAAGCGGTTGGTGTGCCGCTCGCTGAGACGGTTGTAAAGCGCAAACGCATCGTCTAGGTCGCCGTCGAACAGCGCGTCGGCCATGTCGTCTTCGAGGTGGCGATAGGGTTCGATGTCACGGTTCAGTAAGTAGCTGCGCTGACCATCAAGAATGTCCAGATAGCGCTGGAAAGCTTCCTGTGACCACTGTTCGTCGAAATCAATATCGGCATAATGGCCATAGCGGAGGGCTTCCGCAATTTCCACCGCCGCTTGGCGTTGTTCGTCGGTCGGCGCAAGTTGCGCCAGCGCTGCCGGGCTGGTGATCACCAGCATTACGGCAAGGGCGACCGAGCGCGAAAGCGTTGCAAACAAGCTCATCAGTCAAGCTCTCCCGGATTTGTGTACACTCATTCTTCCCTAGACCCGCAGTCAGCCTATGAGTTGCGTAGGCCGAGGGGAGCATTGTAGCAGGTCATTTCCCCTGTGAGACTCAATCATTACTGTTATGAGGAATTCCATGTCCGAGGCTTTCAACGCGGAACGTTTAACGCGGCTGTGCGATTTTTTGCAGCAGTCGCCCACGCCGTGGCATGCCACCCAGAGCATGGCTGAGCGTTTGGAGCAGGCGGGCTTTACGCGCCTGGAAGAGACCGCGAACTGGCAGTTGGTGCCGGGAAAGCGCTACTACGTGACGCGTAACGATTCGTCGGTGATCGCTTTTCAGCTGCCCGCTGGTAAGTTAACCAGCCTGCGCATGCTGGGTGCTCATACCGATAGCCCAGGGCTACGCTTGAAGCCCAACGCCACCCAATATTCAGCAGGTTGGCTGCAGTTGGGCGTGCAGGTTTACGGCGGCGTGCTGTTGGCCCCCTGGTTTGACCGAGATTTGGGCTTGGCGGGCCGCGTTCACGTGCGCCATGCCGATGGTCGCTTGGAGAGCGTGCTGCTCAACGTGGCGCGTCCGATTGCGATGATTCCGAGCTTGGCGATCCATATGGACCGCGATGTAAATGCGGGGCGCTCGATCAATCCGCAAACACAGATGGCGCCGGTGCTGATGCAGAGCGATACCGCCAAGCTGCACGAACTGCTGGGGCAGTGGTTGGAAGAGCAGCATGGCCTACGCGCGGTCGAGGTGGTGGATTTCGAGTTGGGTTTTTACGACGTTCAGCCGCCATCACTGGTCGGGCTGCGCAAGGAGCTGCTGGCCAGCGCGCGGCTGGATAACCTGCTGTCGTGCTTCGTGGGCCTGGAAGCGCTGCTGGAAAGCGATGGTAGCCAGGGCGCACTGCTGGTGGCGAATGACCATGAGGAGGTGGGCAGTGCCAGCGCGTGCGGTGCCCAGGGGCCGTTCTTGAGCGACGTGCTGAAACGCTTGAATGCCCAGGTGGGCGGTGGCAGCGAGGAGTCGTTGATCCAGCTGATTCAATCGTCGCTGATGATCTCCTGTGATAACGCCCACGCGCTGCACCCGAACTTCCGTGATAAGCACGATGAGCGCCATGGCCCGGCCATTAACGGCGGCCCGGTGATCAAGGTCAATGCTAGCCAGCGCTACGCGACCAATAGCGTCACCGGCGCGCTGTTCCGGGACGTGTGTCGCGAAGCAGATGTGCCCGTACAGTCGTTCGTCACACGGGCGGATATGGGCTGTGGCAGCACCATAGGGCCGATTACCGCCACGGAAGTGGGCGTGCCGACCATCGACGTCGGGTTGCCCCAGTGGGCGATGCACTCGATTCGTGAAACGTCCGGTACGCGAGATGTGGATTACCTGACGCGGGCGCTGACGGTGTTCCTGAACCGCCCGACGCTCTCCTGAGCTAACCAAGAAAAGTCTAGAAACGAAAAAGCCCGCTGACTGAGTCAGCGGGCTTCTGCTATTGCTAGCAGTATTCGGTGTTGGTGGCTACGCCCTGATTTGAACAGGGGACCCCATCATTATGAGTGATGTGCTCTAACCAGCTGAGCTACGTAGCCGTTCAACGGGGGCGAATATTACCCAGAGGTATGCCGCCCGTCAAGCATTTGTTTCTTTTCTCGCTTATACATTGAAGCGGAAGTGGATCACGTCACCATCTTTGACGATGTAGTCTTTACCTTCCAAGCGCCATTTGCCGTTATCTTTGGCACCTTGTTCGCCGCCCAGCGTGACGTAGTCGTCATAGGCGATGACTTCAGCGCGGATAAAGCCTTTTTGGAAATCGGTGTGAATCACACCGGCGGCCTCGGGTGCGCTTGCGCCTTGTCTTACTGTCCAGGCGCGTACTTCTTTCACGCCTGCGGTGAAGTAGGTTTGCAGGCCCAGCAGGGCGTAGCCCGCGCGAATTACGCGGTCTAAGCCCGGCTCTTCCATGCCCATTTCGGAGAGGAACATGCTGCGCTCTTCATCTTCGAGTTCGGCAATTTCGGCTTCTAACTGGTTGCACACCGGTACGACGACTGCACCTTCTTCGGCGGCGATCTCTTTGACGATATCCAGGTAGGGGTTGTTCTCAAAGCCATCTTCATTGACGTTAGCAATGTACATAGTGGGCTTGAGGGTCAAAAAGCCAAAGCTTTTTACCTGACGTTTTTCGTCGTCATCCAGGCCAAAGCTGCGCAGCGGCTGGCCTTCGGCAAGATGCGGCAGGATTTTGTCCAGCACGGCTTTGGTGGCAATGGCGTCTTTATCACCTCCTTTTACCGAGCGCAGTAGGCGCTGGCTGGCTTTCTCGACGGTGTCTAGGTCGGCCAAGGCGAGCTCAAGATTGATGGTCTCGATGTCGGCGCGGGGATCTACTTGGTTGGCGACGTGGATCACGTTGTCGTTATCGAAGCAGCGCACCACGTGGGCAATGGCTTGGGTTTCACGAATGTTGGCCAGGAACTTATTACCCAGGCCTTCACCTTTGGAGGCACCCGCCACGAGGCCTGCGATATCCACAAACTCCATGGTGGTGGGCAGCACTTTCTCAGGCTTTACGATGGCCGCTAGCGCATCCAGGCGTGGGTCTGGCATCGGGACGATGCCAACGTTGGGTTCGATGGTGCAGAACGGGAAGTTCTCTGCATCAATCCCTGACTTCGTCAACGCATTGAACAGCGTGGATTTGCCTACGTTGGGTAGGCCGACAATACCGCAGTTAAAGCCCATAAGTAACTTCCTGGCCGCTAGGGCGGCGCTACCAATAAAGCGCCTGCCAAGTGTGAAAAAAAGCGCGTGCGTAACGCGTAGAGAATATGTGCTGAAAACGTGCTGCTATTTTACGCTATGTAGGCGGTTCATGGCTTTAGCCCAGTCGCCGGAAAGCACAAGCGGAAGCGTGGCTAGGCACTCATCCAATGAGCGCTCAATGGCTTCTTGTTCGGCTTTGCCAGGGCGGCCTAGTACATAGTTCACTACTTGGCGCGCCTCGCCGGGATGGCCGATGCCAATCCGCAGCCGATGAAACTGATTTTGGTTGCCAAGGGCGCTGATAATATCCCTCAGCCCGTTGTGGCCGCCGTGCCCGCCGCCGGTTTTATAGCGTGACTGCCCAGGGGGGAGGTCAAGCTCATCGTGAGCGACCAGTAGGTTGTCTGGGGTAAGCTTAAAAAACTGGGTTAGCGCTGCCACAGCCGCACCGCTGCGGTTCATAAAGGTGGTGGGGTTGAGCAGGTGCAGCTCATGGTCACCCACGCGGGCTTTGGCGTATAACCCTAAAAACTTTTTCTCAGGACGCAGTTCGGTGTGGGCGCTGCGTGCAATGGCGTCCACTAGCCAAAAGCCCGCATTATGGCGGGTGGCGTCGTATTCTGCGCCTGGGTTGCCCAGTCCTATAATGGCCGTTACCTGGCTCATTTTCCCACCTCCAACGGTTCTGGAAGATATATCGTTGACTCACTGGCAGCTGCTTTGCAGATAAGCAGGGTAGCGCCACGCTGCAAAAAAAAATCAAGCGCCGAAGCGCTTGATTTTAACATCCTTGGGCCATGCGGGCATGGCCCAGGCGGCACTGGTCAGCATACGCTGGCAGCACCTTTAGCAAGGCTTACTCGGCGCTGGCTTCTGCGTCGCCTTCGCCTTCTTCTTCGTCACCGCCACGTACTTTCACTTTGGTGATGCTCAGAATGGCGTTGTCGTGCTCTTCACCGTGGGACAGGTCAACAGAAGTGACGCCAGCCGGCAGGGTCAGGTCAGACAGGTGCAGGGTAGTACCCAGCTCAACGTTGCTGATATCCACTTCCAGGAAGTCCGGAAGGTCTTTCGGCAAGCAGCTGATGGCGACTTCGTTAGCCAGGACGTGCAGTTCGCCGCCTTGGTCTTTGATACCTACACACTTCTCTTCGTTCACCACGTGCAGCGGCACGTTCATGGTGATTTCGTGAGTAGCATCAACACGCAGGAAGTCAGCGTGGGTCAGCAGTGGCTTGAACGGGTGACGCTGCAGGTCACGAACAACCACTTGCTCTTCTTTACCGTCGATCACCAGTTTGATGACAGAGGAGAAGAAGGCCTCGTCTTCAATCGCTTTGTAGAAAGCAGTTTTTTCTACAGAGATAGACTGAGCACCTTTCTCACCGCCGTATACAACGGCCGGTACTTGTTGGTTCGCACGACGCAGGCGGCGGCTCGCACCTTTCCCCAGGTCGTTACGAACGCTGGCTTGCAGGATAAAATCAGACATGGAATTTGCCTCTTGGTTTAAGTAAGGAAATGCCGCCGTCCGCGACCAGACGACGACGTTTCCAGGGCCCCAGTTGGGGGCTTATAACGTCAGGCGTTAGTGGAACATCGCGCTGACGGATTCTTCGTTGCTGACGCGGCGAATCGCTTCCGCAATCAAGCCAGCAACGCTCAACTGGCGAATCTTTCCGCTACGACGCGCATGGTCGGCGAGCGGAATGGTGTCGGTCACGACAACCTCGTCCAGTACAGAGTTGGTGATGTTGTCGACCGCAGGGCCGGACAAAATCGGATGCGTAGCATACGCGACGACGCGCGCAGCGCCGTGGTCTTTCAGCGCTTCACCAGCTTTACACAGTGTGCCAGCGGTATCGATCATGTCATCGACGACCACACAAGTGCGGCCTTCGATTTCACCGATAATGTGCATCACCTGGGCTTGGTTAGCCTGGGGGCGACGCTTGTCAATGATAGCCAAATCAGCATTCAGCTGTTTGGCGATGGCACGGGCACGCACAACGCCGCCAACATCGGGGGAAACAACCACGAGATCGTCGTAGTTTTGACGCTCGATGTCGTCCAGCAGGATCGGTGAGCCGTACACGTTATCAACCGGTACGTCGAAGAAACCTTGAATTTGGTCGGCGTGCAGGTCCATGGTCATTACGCGATCAACGCCTGCTTTCACCATCATATCCGCCACAACTTTTGCTGAGATGGGAACGCGGGCGGAGCGTACACGACGGTCCTGGCGGGCATAACCAAAGTAGGGAACCACTGCCGTAATACGGGCAGCCGAGGCGCGACGCAGAGCGTCGACCATCAGGATCAGTTCCATCAGGTTGTCGTTCGTCGGGGCACAGGTGGATTGCAGGATGAAGACATCCTTACCACGCACGTTCTCATTGATCTCGACCGCGATTTCGCCGTCGCTAAATTGACCCACCGTGGCGTTACCCATACGGCTGTCTAAGCTCTCGGCAATCTTTTGAGCGAGTTCGGGATTGGCGTTCCCGGTGAAAACCATCAATTTTGACACGCGCAGCCACCTTTGCAGTGTTGGGGATCAGGGGAGAAAACGCAGATCAACATTAGAATTGGCTGGGGTACCAGGATTCGAACCTGGGAATGCCGATACCAAAAACCGGTGCCTTACCACTTGGCGATACCCCAGCAATAACCTAATGCGATGACCGGGCGCTTTCAGCAGCCCAGAGCATCTTGTAGGGGAGAGGTGTTAAGTCCGCGCGCGACCCATGCTTGCCAGCGCTGATTAGCCAGTTCAGCCACCGTTTGCGCAGCCTCTTGTGACTCAAAAGCTGCAAACAAACAGGCGCCAGTGCCCGTCAGCCGACTAGGTGCGTGCTGCGCGAGCCAGTCAAGTGCTTCCGCGATACGCGGGTAGCGTTTTTTGACGGTAGCTTCGCAGTCATTACGCCACTCGGCCACTCCCCCCTGCAGTGCGCGCGCCATAGTAATGGGGAGGCTGTCGCGTGTCAATTCCGGGTCTTGGAAGATTGCGGGGGTTGAGACGCTAATGCCTGGGTGGATGACCACAAACCACGGGGTGTCGAGGGTCGCGGGTGTTAATTTCTCGCCCACGCCTTCGGCCCAGGCGCTTTTGCCTAAAACGAAGACGGGTACATCGGCACCTAGCGCTAAGCCCAGCTCTGCTAGGGTGGCATCGCTGAGCCCAAGCTGCCAGAGCTGATTGAGTCCTTTAAGTACGGTTGCCGCGTTGGAGCTGCCGCCACCCAGGCCGCCGCCCATGGGCAGGTGCTTCTCAATTGATATAGAAGCACCAAGGTGGGTGCCGCTGGCCTGCTGCAACCGCTTTGCTGCACGCACAATAAGGTTGTCATCGTGCGCTACGCCATCCATCGATGTGGTCAGTTCGATAACGCCGTCTTGGCGCAGGTTGAAGCTTAGATAATCGCAGAGGTCGATAATCTGAAACAGCGTCTGCAGTTCGTGGTAGCCGTCTTGACGGCGGCCCACAATATGCAGCATGCGGTTTAACTTGGCTGGGGCGGGTAGAGTGAGTGGGCGGGGTGTTGCGGGCATGCCGGTTCTCTATTGGCTAAACGTATGTAAACGTATGAAAGAGGGCCGGCGCTTGCCAGCCCGAGCGCTCTATTCGGAGGCCTGCCACTGATTAACTACCAGGGTAATGCGTACATCGCCGTAGTTCATGACCAAGCGGCGCGGTAGCCACATACCTTCAGCCTGCTCCCAGTCACGGTAGTCAATTTCCCAGCCGTCTTGTTGAAGGTGGCTCGGGAAGCCGAGTTCGTCAGTTTCGAGCTGGTAGCTGGCGTGGTCGCCGGGCAGGCCGCGCACCCAGTCAGGCATGGCGCGCACTGGCAACGACCAGCCAAGCTGCTCTTCCATTAAGGCTTCCGGGGTTTCTGCTTCAAAACGGCCTTCACTGGTGGTCAGTGAGAAGCGACCCTCGCGGCCTTCCAGTACGCTGCGACCACCGCCAAAGGGGCCGCTAATCAGCATGCGGAAGTAGTAGGGGGTTTGGTTCCAGTCCAGGTTGGCGCTGGTGTTCTCTTCTGGAGTGCGTAGGCCCGCTTTGCCGACCAGGGTCCAGCTCTCGAACGCTTCCACATCTGCCTGTTGGCGCTCCCACTGGCCGGCTTGGCGGCCGCCTTCATCCGTCGGCGCTTGGCTGGCACACCCGGTAAGGGCAGCCACCGCCAGGGCGGCCACCCATAGGCGGGAAGAACGATAGAGTGATGCGGAAGGGGTGCTCACTGGCGCGCTGTTCAAAAAAGAAGTCAACATAACTGGCTCCATGTCAGTGCTGTCTATTAAGGGTAAAAACTAGCAACGGTAAAGAAGTAAGCCTTAGGGCGCGCTGGGTGGCGTAAGTTCAGGGTAACGCTCAAGTAAATCATCAATGTGAGGATGGTAAGTGGTTCGTTGCAGAATGCGTGCAATCAGCAGGCGCGCTTCGTCACTGCGTCCTAGTGAATGAAGCACCTCGGCTAAGTGCGCGGCAATTTCTTGGTCGGGCATCTGCGCGTAGGCGCTTTCTAGCCATGCCAGCGCATCGTCGGGTTTGCCGAGGCGGAAATACACCCAGCCCATGCTGTCTAATACCGCCGGGTTATCTGGGTCCGCTTCGTAGGCACGCTCAATAAGCTCACGAGCTTCTTCTAGTCTTCCGGGTAAGTTAAGGTCAGCGAGCGTGTAACCTAGGGCATTTAGCGCGTCAGCATTGTTGGGCTCGGTGCGTAAGATTTGCCGTAAGTCCCGCTCCATGCCTGTTAAGTCGCCCATCTCCCAGGCGCGCATGGCGCGAAGGTACAGCAGGCTAGTGTCATCTGGGGTGCGGGTAATTTCCCGATCCAGCAGGGCGGTGGCATCTTCTTGAAGCGACAACTCGTCCAGCAGTTGCACTTCTAACCTTACTAGGTCACCGAAATAGGCGTCGTGGCGCATGCGCTCAATGCGTAGAAAAGCGCGGGCGTCGAGTAAACGATCATCCTCAATGAGCATGCGAGCCGCCGCCGACCTGGCGGCTAAAAATTCATCACCTTCATACACTTGGCGGTAGTAGAGGAGGGCGTTGTCGACCTCTCCTTGGGATTGGGCAATAGCACCTAATAAGAAGTAGGCAATGTTGGGTATGTTCTCTTGACTAATGAGCGGCTGCAGCAGCCGGTAGGCAGGCTCGCTGTGCCCTTCTTCTAAATAGAGCTGCGCCAAGGCAATGCGTAAATCCTGGTTGCCACCGTGGCTCTCTAATAGAGCATTGGTTTGCACTTCGGCGGCGGTAATGTTGTTGAGGCGTATTTCTGCTTGGGCCAGCATTAAGATAAAGCGCACGTCGTCAGGCGCTAGGCTAAGGCCTTGCTGGGCTGCCTGCTGTGCGCCGCGGTGGTCGCCAGTTTCCAGAGCAAGGCGTGCTTTAGCTAGCCACAGGGCGGCTGACTCTGGCTCTTGCTGTTCTACTTCATCTAAATAGCGCTGGGCGGTTTGCGTTTCTCCCAGGGCAGCTTCGATCAGGGCGGTACCCAGCAGCACATCGCTGTGAAACTCGCGCTGGGAAACCTCCGGCTGTGAAAGATAGCTGCGTAGCTGCTGTGCTAACAGGTTAAGCGGTGCCTCTTCGGCGACGGCGATTTCAGCGAAGGGGGCAATTTCACCATTGCCGCCTGATTCAGCAATGGCTAGCCGCTGCTCTAGGCTATCCAGCCAGTCGCCCCGTTGGAGTGATAGTGAGGCAAGCAGGCGGTTGGGTGTTTCTGCCCGAGGGTCTAATTCACGCCAGCGCAGCGCGGCGGCTTCCATTAGTGCGGCATCATTACCAAAGCGTGCGGCGAACGTGGCCCGTTCGGCCAGCCCTGGTGACGTGTAGCGCTGGGCGGCCTCAAGATATCCCTGGCCCGCATAGCGGTAATCGCCGCGTTGTCCGGCCAGCTCTGCGGTTAGCAGGGTACGTAACCCAGCGGCATCCAGCCCGCTGGTAATAGGCGGTGCCGTCACCATTGGGTCTTCAACATGAGCGTTGGTTTCACCGTCAAAAAGAGAGGGTGACAGCTGGCAGCCGCTCAGTATCAGCGTGGCGGCCAAGGGCAAAAGTGGAAAACCCGAAAACGAACAGGGAATACCCAGTAGTGTTGCGCGATGGGGCATGCGTATCTCGATCAAGTGGCCGAGTGTTCAGCATAGCGGCTTGGTTGCCTGCGGCAAAGTGGTGTGCGCCAGAAGATGCTCGGCTGTGATAGAATGTCCCACCTTGAAAAAGAGCCGAGTCAGCGCAATTCACTTGATGAGCTGCTCTCTTAGACTTGTATTAACAAGCCAAGAAACCATGACCGACAGTGACGTGACGACCGATCCACTAGCGAAGACGCATAACCCATGACGCTTCTTGCCCTGGGAATCAATCATCGTACTGCCACCGTGGCTGTGCGTGAGCAGGTGGCCTTTACGCCGACGCAGCTGGAAAGCGCGTTGGCTGAACTGCGTAGCCTGCCACACATTAGCGAAGCGGCGGTGCTTTCGACGTGTAATCGCACGGAACTCTACTGTGTGACGGATGCCGCCGGTGAGCAGACTGTGCTGGACTGGCTGGGTCGTTTTCATAATTTACGCGTTGAAGAGCTCGCCCGCTGCGCCTACCACTACCACGACAACGACGCTGCTCGTCATTTGATGCGCGTGGCCGTGGGGTTGGACTCCATGGTGTTGGGTGAGCCGCAAATACTGGGCCAGTTAAAAGATGCTTATCAGCAAGCGCGTCAGGCCAAGGGCCTGGGTGGCGAGCTGGAGCGTCTTTTTCAGCACACCTTCGCCGTGGCTAAGCAGGTACGCACCGAAACCGGCATCGGTAAAAATCCGGTGTCCGTTGCCTATGCTGCCGTCAGCATGGCCAGCCGCATTTTCGATGATTTCAGCCGCGCCAACGCGTTACTGATTGGCGCAGGTGAGACCATCGAGCTAGTGGCGCGCCATCTTCATGAAGCTGGTGTCCGTCAGCTCACCGTGGCGAATCGTACCCGGGAGCGGGCCGAGCAGGTTTCATCGTCGCTGGGCGGTACGGCGATTACGCTGCCGGAGATTCCTGATGCCTTAGAGTATGCCGATATTGTTATCTCCTCTACCGCATCTCCGCTGCCTATATTGGGCAAAGGGATGGTCGAACGGGCGCTGAAGAAGCGTCGCCATCGCCCCGTGTTTATGGTCGATATCGCCGTACCCCGGGATATCGAGCCAGAAGTGGGTGAGCTGGCGGATGTGTTCCTGTATACCGTCGATGACCTGGAAGAGGTGATCGAAGAGAATCGTCGCCATCGCCAAGTGGCAGCCGACCAGGCCGAGTCGCTCATTGAGCACGGCGTAGGTAGCTGGCAGCATGAGCGGCGTATTCGTAATGGCGGTGAGGTGATTCGCGACTATCGCCGCCACGGTGAGGCGCTGCGCGATCAGGCGCGGGATCAGGCGCTTGAGCGTTTGGCAAAAGGCGAAGACCCGGCCAAAGTGGTTGAGCGCCTAGCGCATCAGCTGGCCAGCCGCCTAATGCATCAGCCAACGCTCACCATTCGCGAAGCGGCCTCTCAGGAAAACCACGATTTGCTTAGCGCCGCACCGCGCCTGTTGCTGCCACCGAAGCCCGCCTTTGAGCAGCCTGCGCCCCCGGCAAAACGCCAGAAGGATGATACGCCCGCATGAAAGAGACTTTGCGCCAACGTTTAGACAGCTTCTCCGACCGGTTTGAAGAGCTGGCCATGCTGCTGTCAGATCCTGAGGTGATCAACGACCAGCAGCGCTTCCGCGACTACTCTCGCGAGTACTCGGAGCTGGAAGAACTGGTCGCCGCTTGGAAGCGCTACCTTGAGGTGGAAAACAGCATTGCCGAAGCCGAGCAGCTAAGCCGCGACAGTGACCCGGAGATGCGCGAGCTGGCGGAGATGGAAATTCTCGACGGCCGCGAGCAGTTGGAAGCGCTCGACGTTGAGCTCAAGCGCCTGCTGATTCCGAAAGACCCGGACGACGGTCGCGGTGTCTTTTTGGAAGTGCGCGCGGGCACGGGTGGTGATGAAGCGGCCATCTTTGCGGGTGATCTCTTCCGCATGTACTCCCGCTATGCGGAAAAGCG
>Ga0209128_1002166_pt1 | contig 12848 bp, 13 predicted proteins | sample ETNvirnome_6_100_FD_184072 | JGI IMG/M metagenome (GOLD analysis project Ga0209128, IMG submission 184072) | Marine viral communities from the Pacific Ocean - ETNP_6_100 (SPAdes) (version 2) | ecosystem: Environmental > Aquatic > Marine > Oceanic | place: Pacific Ocean | collected 2013-06-19 | reverse complement strand
GCGAGCGCGTTCGCCACCGTATCGAGCAAGCCGGCGGAGGTCGTCGCTCCGGTCGGAAAAGCGAGCTCGCCGCTCTCGACAAACGCGAAATTGATTTGAGCGAAGCCGCCTTCCGCGCTCGATTCCGAGAGGTCGAAGGATTCGCAAACGACCTTTAGCCGCCCGAGATACGGATGTACGAAGACGCCGCTTCCCGGCTTCTCGGCGGCGGCGACGAGCTCGTCGCGGCGTCGCATGTAATCCGCGCCGATAACGAAGCCGGTTATCTGGAGCTCGCGCGTCCGGCGCCCAAGGTCTTCGACCGCCGGCGTATCCCGTTGTGGGAATTCATGCCGCGCGGTTCGGCGTCCGAACGAGCCGGTCGCCGCCGATACCTCGAACGGGATACCTCGGAACGCCGCCGGACGGAGACGGTCGCGCCAGGCCATTACGGCGCGCCTCGCGCCGCGTTACGGCGTCCGACCTTGCGCGTCTTGACCTTGATTCCGTTCCCTTTCGTCTTCGGCGCGCCGACCCGGACCGCGCCGGCGTCGCCGACGACGCGGATTTCGAGCGTCCCGTCGAAGGGTTTCGGATTCAGGAGAGCCAATGTCTCCGAGAGCCGCGCGCTCGAAGCGGCGTCGCCGCTCGCGCGGTTCGCCTCGACCGCTTGCGCGGCGTTCTCCGGTACGAAGCGCGAGGCGGCGTCCGCGCGAAAGCGTACCTCGTCGCTCGCCGAGACGGTTCCGTCGTCGTTGTATTTGAGCTCGCCGGCTCCGAGCGCTTGCAAATCGAGTTGTCCTTGCGCTTCTTTGGCGCGCCTCTCGCGCGTCCGGCGCTCTCCGGGCGTCTCTTTGTTCTCCAGGTGGGTTTCGATGCCCTTCGCGACCGCATAGGCGGCGAGAAGCGGAAGAGCGACCTTCGCGGCGGCTCCGAGCGCCGTAAAGCCGGACGCCGCGCCGGTAATGGCGGCGGCTCCCCTCGCGATGTTGACGGCGAACGAGCCGGCCATTAGCAGACCTAGACCCTTGATTACGTTTTCCAGCCCGCCGACCTTCTCGATTGCAGTCTTGACCGACCCGAAGAACGCTCGAACGTCTTCGACAACCTGTCTCCAGTCAATTTTCCGAAGCCAGTTCCAGAGGTTGCGAACGGCCTTCCCCAACTCGCGCATCACCTCGCCAACTTTGAGCGCCAAAAACGCTCGATTCTGGACGAGGTAATTTTTCATTCGGTCGGCGAGAGTCTTTAGCTCCGGACCTAACGAGACAGAGACCGCGCGGAAGAGACCGGAAACCGCGCCTTTTAGTCGCGTCATGGAGTCGACGTAATCCTCGGCGGCGCGCGTCGCGTCTTCGCCGACGACGAGACCGAGCTCGTGCGCCTCCTCGCGCGCCTTGCGGAGACCTTCCGCGCCGCCTTCCATGATTAGCGTCATATCCGCGCCGGCGCGCCCGAACGCCGCCGCCGCGAGCGAGGCTCGAACGGACGGGTCTTCGATTTTACCCATCGCGGCGGTCATTAGCTCGAAGGCGGTTCCAACGTCTTTAGTGTTTTTCAATTGCTCCAGGAAGACCGGAGCGTTCGCCTTTAGCAGCGTTTGGAGCGCGCCGACGCCGCCTTTCGCGTCGCCGAGATTTCGCGTGAATTTTACAAGCGCTTTGTCAAAGCTCTCATGCGCGACGCCGGAGAGATCGGCGGCGTGTTTCAATTCCTGATACGCCGTAATGTTGATGCCGGAACGACGGGTCAGCTTTCCCATCGTATCGAGCGCTCTTTGCTGGGAATCAACGAGCTTTAGAACCGCGCCGGCGGCGACGGCGGCTCCGGCGACGCCGAGCTTCGCGAGCCGAGCTCCGAGCCTGGCGACCGCCATCGTCGCGCGTCCGGCGGCTCGTCCGACCCTGCGAACCGCGCCGACGAGCCGCCGCGAAATGGTCGACGAGATACGACGGAGCGGTCGCGTTGCGCGGTCGACGACGCCGATAACCGTTTTGATGGCAAAATTACCCGGCATTGTCTCGCGCTAATCCCTCCCGAATATCGTCGAGAGCTCCGCGCCAATACGCGAGCTCGCCGGCGTCGAGCGTCATTATGTCATGCGGCGACCAATGGAAGACATAGGCGAGCTCCGCCGCTATGGCTCGCCGTCCTCTTTTCCCTCGTCGAAGCCGCCGACGAGGTCGGCGATGGCTTCGCCGACCGCGACCATATCTCGCGCGTCGATGGCTTCCGCCTCGCCTCGCGTAACGCCGCATAGCCGCATGACGAGAACGATGATACGCCCCAGGTCGCCCGTTGCGCGGTCGGACGCCGCAAGATCGCCGAGCGTCGCGCGACGGAACGAAAGCTCGGAGAGCTCTTCGCCGTCGCCGTACAGGTCAATCGGGTATTTGAGAGAGACGGACGCCGCCGGCTCGACCGAGCGGCGGCTTCGGTCGTCTTCGCGCACCCTGCGAGGACGTTGCATATCGGAGACCTCCGAGCTCGGTTAGAGCTCTTTTCCTTCCAGTCCCTCGAAGCGGACCGAGACCGTACCTTCGGAGCCGTCGAGCTCGAAAGCGGCGGTCGTCCAGGCTTCGCGGAGAATGTAGATTTTCCCGTTCGCCAATTCGACCTTTACGGTCGCGTCCGTAATGTCCTCGAGCTCTTCGACCGAGAGGTCGCTCGTTGTATGGAAATCGCCCTCGACGAACGGAACGCGCGGACGCTCGACGTAACCGACGACGCCGGACAAGCCGGCGCGACCTTCGCGCTCGAGCGACGTCGTCGAGACGGTAAGCCGTCCGGCGAGCGTATATTGCGTTCCATCGACCTTGACGTAAGCGGTTCCCGCAATCTTGTTTGCCATCGTCTTTTACTCCGCCGTCGCCGGGTATTGGAGCCGAAACTGTACCAGCGTCGCGACAATGCGAAGCTGATTCGCCAAGTCCGGCGGATAGAGGACGTTTACCCGGTTCGGGTCGCCGTCGTCGCGCTCGACGATAAGGTTCTCGACGAACGCATCGACGTCCTCGACGAGCGCGAGCTTCTCGAGCTCGAGGTATCCGGCGACGAGCTCGGCGCGAATGGTCGAAGGCGAAACGACCGCTTGGCCGGCTCCGAAATTCGTTCCGTCGTTTACGAGCTTATGGCGCGGATACCGGCTCTCGATTCGGCTTTTGAGGAAGCGCAAGACGTATTGCAGCGTCGCGAGCGTATTCAGGTCGAGGTAACTCGCGTCCGGATTGTCGAAGGCGTCCTTTTGATAGGTCGTAATCGCGCGCGTGATTCGGAGCTTGCCGCCGGCGACGTAACCGCAAGCGACGCCGTCGAAGAGCAAGCTATCTTGCTCGGTCGCGGTAAACGCATCGACGCGCGGCGTCGGCTTGACGCCGAGAAGCGGAAGCGTTTGGAGCGGTCGCGCGGCGTCGATTTTGAGCGAGCGCGCGCAAGCTCCGGCGAAGGCGGCGGCGACCTCTTCCGGCGTCGTCGGAGCCTCGTCGAAGCCGAAAATCGAAACGTGCGCGTCGTTCCGGAGATTGCCGGCGGTCGAAAGCGTCCCTTGCGTTCCGCGAAGCGCGGCGAAGCAATGCCCGTAAACCTGGCGCATAGCGTCCCATCGGTCGGCGAGCTCGGTCTCGAGCCTATCGAGCTCCGCCGTCATATTGTACGCCGAGACGATGTAATCATATTCGACGTCGCCCATCGCGGCGATTGCCGCTGTAAGCGTCGGGTCGGTCGCGCCGCCGGTATCGTCGCCGAGCGTAATCGCGGCGACCTCGAGGTCGGTAACGCCATCCGTTACGGTAACGCCGTCCGGATACGCTTCGCCGCCGGCGACGCCGAGATAATTCGTCCGGACGTCGATAGCGTCGCCGAGCGTTCCGTCGTTCAGCGCCGTAATATCTACGGTATCGCCGGCTCCGTCCGCCGCCGTACATGAGACGACCGCCGCGATATCGTCGTCGGCGAAGCGCGCGACGATGGCGGTAACAATCTCCGCCGCCGTATCCTCGTCCGCGACCGGAACGTCGATGCGGACGCCGCCGACGTAAAGGAAGACGGTTCCGGCGGACGTCGCCGGACCGGCGACGGTAATGTTCGCCGTCGCTTGCGTTCCGGCGGCGTCGTCCTGCGGAATCGCCCAAACCTCGCCGAACGGGTCGTTCTCGAAGTAGCGGAGCGCCATCCGATGAACCTGGGAGCCTTCGCCGAACAATCCCGCCGCCTGGATGGCGTTCGGAACGAGGACCGGCGTATCGGCGGCGGCGGAGCCGGCGGCGGTTTGCTGTCCAAGTAGCAGCGTCTTCGGCTTGTCCGCTCCGCCGGCGGCGGCGCTATTGTCGAGCTCCGCCCAAAAGAGCGGAACGCGGAGCGTCGAGGGTACTTGCGAGAATGGAATCGCCATCGGTTAGACCTCCGCCTTCGAGCTCGCCGAGCTCTTCGTCGTCTCTTTCGGCTTCGAGCTCTTCGGCTTCGAGCTCTTCGGCTTGCTCGCCGCCTTCGGCTTCGAGCTCTTCGGCTTCGAGCTCTTCGGCTTCGGTTGCGGCTCGCGTTCCGGCTTCGGCTCGTCGATGCGGACGAGGTCGCCGCAACGAAGCCGCCGCGTAAAGTATCGGTCCATAGGGACCGACGCGCCGCTCTCCGGAATCGGCTTCCGCGAATTCGCGCCATGACCGGACGGATACCGAACCGTACGGTTCCGCGCCGGCTTTACTTGCATCGTTTCGAGCTTGCTTCGCATCGTTAGAGCTCCAAATCCTCGACGATTACTTCGGCGTCGATGTTTCCGTCCGGCTCGTCGTCCTCGAGGAAATCGACATCGACGGCGACCGTTGACAAATCGTCCGGCATCGCCGGATTGTACTGTATACCGCATGTTACGTCGAAGGCGATTCGCGCGAGACCTTTTCGCTCGTCGCCGGTCGCGTCGAGCGCGATATCGACGTCGGCGGTCGCTACTTCCTCGAACGTCGCCATAAAGACCGGGTCGGTCAAGAGGCATTCTTCGACGGCTTCGGCGAGGTCGTCCACGTTCGCGGCGAGCTCCGCGTCCGTCGAGCCGACCTCGAAGCATTCGATAATGATGCTATGCCGGAGCTTTTGGACGATTTTCGCGCCATTCTGGCGCGCTTGCGTTCGCGGTACGAAGACGTTTATCGCCGGCATGAGAGACGCCGCGAGAGCGGTCGTTCGGCTATCGTATATCCGCGCCGCCGGAACGATGGCGATAACGGTCGCGTCCGCCGCGAGGCGAGCGATAACGTCGAGCCTGGCGGCTTTACGGTCGGCGCTCGCGCCCATTAGGCCGGACCTGTCAAAAAGAGCTTTACGCCGCCTCGTCCGTCCGGCTCGAGCTCTTCGACCGTCCAGGTACCGACGCCGTCGATGGTCATTGTATCGCCGGCGAGCGGAGCCGTATCGCCGTCGTCCAGGTCCGCGAGGCGGACGTCGAGAACGGGACGACGAGCGGCGAGCTCGACGTCGGAGCCGCCGGCAATGACGGCTTCGTAAGGTCTATCGAGGATGGCGTCGAACGAGAAAGGTCCGCCGCCAGCGGTCGGCGTATAGACGACGGCGCTCGAGAATTCGTCTCGAGCCGCTAGGATTGCGGCGTCGGCGAGCTCCCAAGCCATAACGGCATTACGCCAACACCATCCATTCGAGGAAGAGTTGCAGACGTCCAGCGGTCAAAGCCTCGACGGCGACCGTAAAGTCGATGTCGCGTCCGGCGGCGGCGGTCGCTTCCGAAGCGTCCGCCATTTCGCCGGTTTGGATACCGTCGAGGAAAGCGCCGGCGTCGAAGGGATTCGAGCCGTCGTTAATGGCGACGGCGGCGAGAATGCCGGCGACGTCGTCGGTCTCGATACCGATGGAAATCGTCGCGGCGTCGGTCGCCGACGTAAACGTCGTCTCGACGCTGTACCAGGCTTTGACGATGCGCGCGCCGGCGGGAATGTTCGTCGCGACCGACGTAACGCCGATGGCGATACCCGTATCGACGTCGAGCTCGATAACGCTCGTCCGCTTGACGCCAGGCGCGACGGCGGCGGCGAGCATCACATCGACGTCGGCGGCGGCGGCGGCGACGGCTTCGACGCAATAGCCGATAAGCGGACCGAGCGCGGTATGCGAAACGTCGGCGTCGCCGCCATCGGCGTATACGGGCTGACCGACGACGAACGCGCTCGCGGCGGCGGTTTTCGTCAAGGTGAAAATCCCGCGCGTGAGGAAGACGACGCTATCGCCGTCGTCGCCGTCGCCGTCCGCTTGCGCGATGCCGACGAATCCGCCGCTCGAGAAGAGCTCGCCGCTCGTCGCGGTCTCGCCGGCGGCGAGAGCGCGCGTAACGCGGTCTCCGGAAGAAAGATAGCTTTGCATTGTCGATGCCTCCGTTTCGGTCGTCGCTTACGCGCCGTCGTTCTTGAACATTCCGCGATGGTCGATAACGCCGGCTCCGAAATCGAGCCGCGCTTTGACCTCGACGCCATCGACCTCGAAGCCGGCGCGCGTTGACATCTGGACGCCTTCCTCGCCGCTCAGATACGCATACTCGACGGTATCGACGCGGCTCGGCTCGGCGAACATGTACCACTCTTCGTCGCTCGCCGCGTCGAGACGAGGCTCGGCGATAGGCGTCAACGCCCGAATCCACTGCGGCGTAACCTCGCCGGTCGTCGCCGGCATGAACAAGCCGAGCTCCTGATCCATGACGAGCTCGAGAGCCGCCGGAAAGACGAGGAATTTCGGCGCGAGGTTCAAGAGCCGCTCGTCGTCCAGGTCGGTTTGTAGACGCATCGCCTCGCGACCTTCGGCGATGCGCGCGGCGGTCGGCGCTCCGGCGAGCGCGGCGAGGTTTGAATGGTCCGCGTGGAAGATGGCGGTTCCGTCCGCCATATTGCCGTTATCGGTAATCAAGTCGTAAACCGTGTCGCTCTCGAGGTCGGCGGCGGCGGCTCCGTAGATTTGACCGACGCGCGAGAAGCCGTCGAGGTCGTCATTGATCAGCGTTTGGCGCGTGATCGCGATGATGCGTCCGAAGGTCGCCAGGTTGTACGTTTCCTGGCTCTCGAAGGTTCCGCCGGAGGTGAATTCGCCGCCCTCTTCGACGCGCTCCAGGGCGAGACCGCCGGACAACTGGATCCGGCGAATGGTCTTGAAGTCGTTCGCGGTCGTCCGGCGCGCCCATGCGGTGAACGTGCGCGGAGCGGTGTCGTATCCCATCCGGAGCGATTTGTGCGCAACGTCGGCGAGAAGGTTCGGGAAATCGTCCGTCGAGATCATGCCTGGCGACATGCGGACGGAAAGCCCGCGCATCGCCTCGTCGGCAATCCGACCCGTCGAGAAGAACCGGGTATCGACGCCGCGACGCTCGAGGCAATCGCGAGCGATATCGATTAGCGACCGATGGCGGTATTCGGCGGCGACGGAGCCGCTTTCGACCGGGAAGCGCTCGGAGCCGTCCTCGTTTCGGATATGGCCGAACGCTCGCGCGAGCAAGCCGTCCACAATGCCGGCTCCGCGCTTCTCGCTCTCTTCGCGACCGACCGTAACCGTCGAGCGCGCGGAGCTCGGAGAGCTCGCGTCGTCGGCGTCGGCGGCGGCGTCGAGCAAGCGAGCTCGAGCGGCGTCGAGCGAGACCTCGACGTCGCCGAGAAGCTCGGCGCAAATCGGAGCGTCGTCGAGGCGGAGCGTCCGAGCGGCGAGCCGGATTCCGGCTTGCCGAGCTTGCTCGGCTTTCGCGCCGGCGGCGCGGCTCTCGGCTTCGATGCGAGCTCGCTCTTCGGCGGAGAGAGCTTCGGGCTTGGAATCGGACATTTCGGAGACCTCCGGTTGCGGATGCGAAGCGGCGAACGCTCGCGCCGCGCGAATGGATGCGCCGCTATCAGCGCCGATCGGAACCTGCGAGAGCTCGAAAGGCTCCCAGGACGTCGCCGTTCGCTCTTCGAGAATGCCGGCTTTCGGGTCGGCTTCGCGCGTTACGGCGTTCTCATGGATTTTGAAGCCTACCGAGACGTTCCGGAGGATTCCGTTCGTTACGGAGCGGAAGCGCTTCTCGGCGAGCTCGGAATCGTCGAAGCGGACGCGAGCGCGACCTTCGCCGTCCTCGACGACGACGCTTCCCTCTTCGATTACGCCGAGAACGGAATCGTTCGACCGGGAATTGTGCGCGTCCAGGTATGGCGCGCGACCCGAATCGAGGAATTCCGTCAAGACCGCGCCGTCGTCGAGCGAAAGCGTTTGGTCGTATTCGACAATCGAGAAGCCTTCCCATCGATACCGGCGGACCGACGCTCCGGTCGTCCATACGAGCTCGACGGTCCGCGCTTCCGCGTCAACCGTTTCGGGCGAAAACGCCGCGCGGAGCTCGAGCGGAGCCGGTTCGGGTCGTTTGTTGCGTGCGATCGGATTCATGGCTTCGCCTTTGATTTACTCGGTTCGGTTTCCGCGCGTCAAGTAGCAAAAAAACCCGCGTTTTCGCGCGCTTGCGAAATTCTCGCGAAACATAAAGCGGCTATTCGTCCGCCTCGTCGTTTTCCTCGTCCGTCTCGTCGTTTTCCTCGTCCGTCTCGTCGTTTTCCTCGTCCGTCTCGTCGTTTTCTTCCTCGTTCTCGTTCTCGCTCGAGCTCGAGCTCGCGGAGACGAACGGAATCGACGGAAAGGACAAGCCGCGCGCCTCGAGCTCGTCCTTTACTCGAACCTGTTCGTCGAGGACGTCTATCCAGTCGAAGCCGCGCCGCGCCAGGATATCGGGAAGCGTCGCGGTTCCGCTTGTGAGCTCCTCGAGGTCGGCTTTCGCGTCCTTTGCTCGGTCTACTTCCTCGAAGCGCGGCGTCGCCCATTTGGCGCGGTATACCGACGCCGGATTTTCGACGAGCGGAAGCTCTCCGGCGACCATTGCCGCCTCGACGAACCATCGCCAGACCGGTTCGCAAAGCATCGGAACGACGAGGTTCGATTGCAGCGCTCGAACCGTCCGCCGAAACTCGATAAGGCCGGCGCGGATGCTCGAAAAGTTGACCTTCGACAAATCGCCGGACAAGAGCTCGTAAGTCATACCGACCGCCGCCGCGATGCTTTGGAGCTCGGCGCGCTTGTATGCGTCGTAACCGCCGACCGTATGCGGTTGATTGAAGCGAACGTCTTTCCCGCCGCGAAGGTATCCAATCAAGCCAGGCTCGAGCGTCTCGATAGGGTTTCCGTCCGCGTCTTCGACCTTCGCGGAGATACCTTCCTCTTCCTCTTCGTCGCCGACGATGAAGGCGGCGACGCAAGCCTCGACTTTCTTACGGACGAGCTCGGCGTCTTCGTAATCGTCCAGGCATCGGAAGCGACGCATCGCCGGAGTAAGCCAGGGAATCCCGCGACACTGTCCGGGCCGGAGCGGCTCGAACAAATGCGCGACGTCGTCGGAGCGGACGCGGTTCGAGACCCTTCCCGCCGACGCGAGCGCGCCGACCGTCTCGCCTGGATGGCGCGTCAATAGGTGATAAGCGCGGATGCGCTCGAGCTTGTCGAATTCAATTCCCTGGACGATGCGCGTTCCGTTCGCGCTCTCCGAGCTCTTCGAGCTATCGATAAAATCGGCTTCGAGGATTTGGATTTGTAGCGGAACCGTCAAGCCGTCCAGCGGACGCCGGCGGCGGCGGCGGACGATAACCTCGCCGCTCTCGAGGAAGCTCCGGACGGCGAGCGCTTGCAAGCCATAGAAGCCGACCGGAAGGCTCGTCGCGGCTTCCCGCTCCCATCGCTTCCAAAGGTCGTTTACCTTCGCGTCGAGCGCCGCGTCGCCGGTTTGCGAGCTCGGTCGGATTCCCTTTCCGACGATGTTCGAGCAAAGCGCGCGGATGGCGGCGGCGGCGTATGCGTTGTTCCGCAGGAGGTCGCGCGACCGTTCGCGGAGCGCCTTCGACGCGGCGGAGACCTCCGCGTTCGCGCTCTTGCCGGTCGTCGTCCAGTTAGTGAAACGCCGACCCTTTCCCGCGCCTTCGTATCCGCGACGACCGGCGGCGAGCTCGAGCGCCGGAGCTCGAGCGCCGAACCATGTTCGCGGATTCCACCATACGAACGCGCGAGGCGGAACGAACGGCGTCGGATTGTTCGTCGTCATTACTCGATACCTCGCTTCGTCGTCGCGAAGCCGGCGACCTTCGGACGCGACGAGCCGGCGAGCTCGCGTTTCATCCAGGCGAGCGTTTTCCGCATCGCCTCGAAGCTCCGGTATTGGACGCGCTTATCGCCATGACCGACCGCCAGGACGCCGCGCCGCATGGCGCTCTCGAGCGCGTCAATTTCCGCTTGGGTTACGGCGGCGATAACAGACCTCCGGAGCTATCCGAGCCAATGGTCGCGCCGTCCGAGCCATTTCTTCCGCGCCGCGCCGGCGCGCCTCTTCGGGCGTTTTTGTCCGTTCTCAGGCTCGACGCCGTTCTCGATTTTGTCAAGAGCTCCGGCGATTGTGTTACGTCCGGCGCGCCATCCGGCGAGCGCCGCCATCGCGTAAACGCGAATATCGAGCGCCTCGTTCCGCTTCCCGCTCGGCAAGCTCCAAAACTTGACGGCGAAGCCGCGTCGGTATCGGGTCTTGAGCTTTTCCGCCGTCAATTGCTCGAAGTAGTCCGGAGCTCGCGAGCTCGGAAAGTGACAGAATCCCGGACCTGGCTCGGTTTGGCGAAGCCTTGCATACGTCGCCTCTTTCGCGGCGTCGATGCCGATAACGAAAAGGTCGATATTCCCTTTGTTCCGGCGCGTCGGCGTCTTCGGCCATAGCTTCCGGTCGCCGGCTTTACCCTTGACGCCCCAAACGCGGCGACGTTGGCGAGGCTTTACGAATTGGTAAGCGTTCAGCGTTTGAAAGCCGGTATCGATGCAAGCCGCCGCGATGCCGAGCTCGACGCCGTTCGCGAATTTGTATTTCCGCGAGAGCGCCGCGTCGAGATTCTGCCATAGCTCGGAGCCGCCGCGCGTCTTCGGCGGGATAGACGGGTCGCCGGCGATTACGACGTAATCGACGCTCCATGATTCCTCACCCAAACCCCAACCAACGACCTCGATTTCGACGCGGTCGGCTTGAATGTCGACGCCGGCGGTAAGGACGCCGATACCTTCCGGTAGCTCCGGCGCTTTCGGGCAATCGGGACCGAATGCCTCGCGCCTCGATAGAAGGTCGCTCTCGTCGACGCTCTCGCCGTCGTCGATGTCCCACGTTTCGCCGAGCAGCGTATTCAGGAAGACGCGGAGTTTCGTCCGGTCTTTGCCGGCGTCGCGGAATTTGGCGGCGAGCTCCGCCCAAGAAAGCCAGGGACTATAGAGCGAGCTTAAATGGAAGCCGACCGCTTTCGGGTCGCGGCGGACGTCGAGCGCGTTCCGGAGCTCGTCGGCGGCGTCCTCGTCCGCCGGCGTCCATTCGCCATGCTCGAGCATCCACGGTTTTCGATAGTGTGGTATCCGCTCGGAGCAAGCGGCGCATTCATAAGCCGCCGTCTCCGGCTTGCCTGGCTCCCATCGGACGAGCCGCCACTCGAGGACCTGGAAGACGCCGCAAAACGGACAGGGGACGTCGTACCGCCTTTGATCCGTTCGAGCGTACTCGGTCTCGATGCGGCTCGACCCTTTGACGGTCGGCGTCGACACTTTCAAAAGCTTCCGATTGTGGAACGTCGCCGTCCGCCGCTCGACGATTGCCAACGGGTCGCCCTCGCCGGGTATCTCTTTCGGCCAACGGTCGATCTCGTCGGCGAGTAGGACGCGAATCGGCGAGCTCGCGAGACCGACCGGCGAATTCGCGCCGAGAATGAACAAGACGCCGCCCGGAAATTCCTTCGAATCGAGCTTGTTCGCCGATTGCCGGCTCTTGCGGTCGGCGACGAGCTCGCGGAGCGCTTCGCTCTTCTCTATGAGCGGCGTTATCCGTTGCCTCGAGTAGCGGTCGGCGGCTTTGTCGGTCGGTTGGACGAGCATTAGCGGAGCCGGCGCATGCGCGATATAATAGCCGGCGGTATTGTTGAGCGCCTCGCTCTTTCCGACCTGGCTCGCCGAGCATATTACGACCGTCTCCGCCGGATGATTCGGTCCCATCGCATCCATGATTTCTCGGAGGTACGGCGTTCGGCTCGTCCGCCAGGGGCCAGGCTCCGCCGAGCTCCGCGAATCGAGGACGCGGTAACGGTCGGACCATTCCGAGACCGAGAGCTTCGGCGGCGGACGTATCGAGCTCGCGGCGATGGCGGCGAGCGCGCGGAGCGCCTCGCTCATACGCTCGCCTTCGCGATGGCGTTCGCCGCGTCCTCGAGGACGGAACGAATCTCGGTCTCGAGCCGCGTCCGTACCTCGTTCGCTTCGGTCGCCGCCGCGAGCTCCGGCGCGAGTCTATCGGGCAAGACCTCGAGCCGGCGGCGGAGATTGCCGAGCGTCTCTTCCCATAAGCCGGCGACCTCCGCGAGCGGAACGAGCTCTCGCCGGAGCTTCGCGAGCTTGATTCCGGCGAGCTCCGCCTCGCGCCGCGTCTTCGCGGCTCGCGCCTCTTGATAACCGCCGAGAATCGGAGCGGCGCTCGACCCGTTCGTCGGCGTCGGCGCGCTCTCGCGTTCGCTTGCTTTGCTCCGCGTCCGCTCGCGGAGCTCGACGAGCGCGAGCTCGGCGTCGGCGACCTTCCAGCGCTTGCCGACCCGAACAATCGATTCGCGTAACCGCCCGTCCTGGACGGCGCGCGTAATCGTCGCGTTCGAGACGCCGGCGAGCTTCGCGAATGCCGAAAGGTCGAGCGGTTTTGTTTGACGCGGCGCGTCGTCTTTCTTTCGTTTCTGCAAACTCCGACCTCGCTATGTCGCGATTCCGTAAACGAAATCGATTCTAGCTAACAAAATAATGCGCCGCCGCGAGTAACC
>Ga0209128_1002163_pt1 | contig 12856 bp, 22 predicted proteins | sample ETNvirnome_6_100_FD_184072 | JGI IMG/M metagenome (GOLD analysis project Ga0209128, IMG submission 184072) | Marine viral communities from the Pacific Ocean - ETNP_6_100 (SPAdes) (version 2) | ecosystem: Environmental > Aquatic > Marine > Oceanic | place: Pacific Ocean | collected 2013-06-19 | reverse complement strand
CTCATGGACCTCAAACCCCACCACGGTGCCCTCGATGTAGCAAGCGCGCTCACCGGTGAGATCGCGGCCGCCCGGGCGGTCACTGAAGTCGAAGGAGCGAACCTTGTTTCCAACCTTAATCATTATACTCTCCCATTCCCCTTTCCTGGGGACATCTCCATTCTACCATAGTCCGGCAAAACTTACACGGAGAGATATGCGAAGATGGGAACAAAAGGTATACATCTGAATTCGGGTGTCAACCTTTTGTTCCCATCTTCGCATGTTCTTGTTGTTCAGCGTGTGCCTGCGCGGCGATTGACGCAGAAATACAGCTCGGAGGACGACATGTTGGTCTCTCCGCGGATCTGATCCAGCGCGTCGTCAAAGGCAGCGCCATGAATGAACAATCTCACTAGGTGTATAAATGTCTACGTCCAGCTGTTAGTCACGAACGTCTCCGAGCATGCGTAATTCTAACTATCCCACTCTGCGTGATACTTAGGAGAAGCGGAGGGTAAGTAGAATGGACAGTCTTGAAGAAACCAGATTTAGACTCATGGCAGAAAGAATTCTGGATGAAGAGTGGGAGAACAACACCGTCTGCCAAGAGAGAATTTCTCGCACACTATCAGGCATAAATTCTATCCGCGTGAGACAGTTGAACCCCACTGAGGAATTGCTGGTAGAGGGCTTTGCCATGGACACCGTAGTGGATGCCCTGCAAGCACTAGTGAGCGGAGCTGCAGAATACGGCATCGCAATTCCAACTGTCGGAACCGGAACACCTGTCGCGATGGGAGCGGAAACCGCCGTCGACGCGCTCTTCGCGGCTGAATCAGTTGCTTCGGCTGTCGGTGCTGTGGCGGGAATGGGCTCTGTACTGGGAGAAGTGGGAGATCTCGTCAAGGAAGCAATGAAGCTGGGCGGTGTACTCCAGAACGGTGATCTGGACGCGTTTTATCAAAATGTCAACGAGCTCGTGGCCAAATTCCTCAAGGCAATGAGAGAAAAGTCAGGAGATGCGGCCGAGGACATCATTGAGACGATGAAAACAGTTTTAGAGAAATTTCTTGACGCGATGACCGATCCCATTGTTAAAGCCGTGAAGATTGTCATTCCTGATGCTGCCATCGGCTTGGGGGTGGGCACAGCAATTCGGGCAGCACTGGCGGCTCTCGCATCCAGTCCGTTCAGTGCCGCTGAGACGGCGCTTGATATTTCGAAGGACCTGCAGGATTTCATACTCAAACCGGGAGTGGCCATCGAGTTCCTCAAAGAAATGACCGCGTCTCTAATTAAACTGCTCGAGCAGGCAGCAAAGAAAATTGAAGACACCGATTGGCTCGAAACTTTTGCCGCGGCTGTGGCGATGCCGATCGGCTCGAGCGCAATAGTGGCGCTCAAAGCGCTTGGTCCCACAGGTCTTCCCAAACTGAGTGACCTGATAAAGGAAAATCTACCGGCGCTGGTAGATCTGGTCGAAACTATCGTCGACACGCTCGTGCCCGCTGTGCTTTCCGCTATGGCGATCTTTCAAAGTCTAAACAGCGGCGACTACAAAGCCGATGAGAAAAGCGCAGAGGGTGAAAAGACCGAGGATCAGAAGCAGGTGGAAGAATCGGCACGCAGAAATCGCCAGCTTAGGGAGAGCGCAATGCACCTTGACGGCCTCGCGCGCAGAGAAAGGTTGTGGAAATTACAGGCGGATTATCGACGTCGTATCTAGCGCGACAATTCTCTTATTCTGCAAAAAGCTCTATCAGAACCTTCGCCATGGCGCCTGCCATCACCGCGGAGCCTAGTGCCGCTGGAGACGACTCCGCGTCCTCCTCATCCATGACCCCTCCGGTACCCATAGCCGCTCTTACCTTTTCAAACTCGCCGGAGAGCGTTGCTTTAATTGCGTTGTACGCGTCGGCGCCGGCAGTGCTCATCTGCTCACGGAGCTTGTCGTTGTCCATCTCGTTCAGAAGTTCGGCCACGTAATCGAGCAAGTCCTCTGATGCGTCTTGCATATTTTCGATCTCGTCGACAATGTCATCCAACGCGTCCTCAACATCGGCCTCGTCGCCACCGAACATCCCCAGTGTTCCGACCGCCTGCAACGTGTTAAGAATCGTCTCATCGATCTGTACACCTACACCGGCGAGCCTCTTTTGGCTCTCCTGCAGGTACTGCAATTCTTTCCGCGTAATACGTGTCATGATGTAGAACTCCTGTCACCATAAGTATCGATTAAATCTCCGGACTGTGTGAAAATTAGTTCGTCGGCACAGCCTTTCCCTTTGCTGATATCGACTTGATCACTGGGGACTTCTTCTTGTCACTCGCCTGCATGAACACTTCCACCTGCAGGAACTTTCCCTTGGCATTCTGCAAATTCAGCGGCATCTGCGCGGGCGGATAGGGACCGAAGCTCTTGCTCCACGACGCCTTCTTCAGCTCTCCCAGGCTGTTCCCGAGCCTGTACCTCACCTTGATGTGGGACTTGGGGGGAAAGATCGCCTCGACGTCGATCTTCTCCCACACGGTCGTCACCTTCGACTCCGAAACAGTGCCGGACCAGCCCGTGTAGCCGAACATGTGGGAGAAGTCGCCCTTCGGTGCGGTGTAGTTGTGGAGCGTGTAGCCCGTCATATCAGAGTAGGTGTACGGACCGCTGCCCACCTTGTACTCGCCGATCACCTTGTGTTTCACAACGTCGACTTTCGATGCGGTCCCCTTCGACTGATTGACCGCCCAGACGTATCCATCGTAGTCCACAGCAATTCCCACTGGATATCTGCCGGCGCCCAGAGCAATGTGCGCTACGGTCGTCAGAGTCACCGCGTTGATCTTCGCCACTGAGCTGGTCTGGTCCAGCGCAACATAAACATGGCCGTCGTTGCTGGTCGCCACGCCTCGGGAACGATTGTTGTGACTGATCGGATTCCACGCGCCGGTGAGCGGGTCGTACCGTGAAGTATAGTTGTTTGTGTTTGCGATCCAGATCTTGCCGAACATGTCCACGTTGATACCGTACGGGCTTCCCTTGCCATTGCCCACCTTGGTGACCACCTTCGTCTTGGGATCCACACGCAGCAGCTGACTGCAACCCCGCCCGGACACCCAAATTATGCCCTGCTGGTCGATTACTAGACCGTACGGGTTGCAGTTTATGTTAATCATGTTGACACTCGCTCCCGTCAGTGGGTGCAACCTGCGCAGTCTCTTCGAGTTCCAGAAACCGATCCAAGCATAGTTGTCCTTATCGACACCGGCGGCGCGAGCGACAGTGGCCCCATCGGGGTAAACGATAAATTTTATGCACTCGTCCGATTTGTAGGGCAGCATCTCGTTCGACTCGATCTGTCCGTTGCCGTTGGTGTCCTGCGATGTGTCGATCACACCGTTGCCGTTCTTGTCGACACAAGTCTTCTTCTCGCTGATGATCTTCACCACGCCGCCGTCGCTGCGACATCCGACCCAGACGTCTCCGTCCAGATCCACCGAGGTGCGAGATGGACTGCCACACACTTTGTATCTGCCCACCTCCTTCCCAGTTTTGGTGTTCAGCTTGGAGACAGTCTTCTCTGAGGAATTCGCGATCCAAATGTGGTTGAGATCCACGCTGGACTTACCGATGTCGAGCTCAATGTACCCATTCTTATTGATCTTCAAACCTTTCGAACCGCTAGTGTCGAACGGGTTGCCGTAGTCAGGTCCCGTTTTCTGCAGCGTGCAGGACAGATCACAGGTGCCACAGCTGGAAAGGACACCCTCGTCGATCAGACCGTTGCAGTTGTTGTCCACAGCATCACACACTTCAGGTGTGGGCAATGTCTCTCCCTTACACTCGCTCCAAAAACCTTGCTTGCAAAGCTGGACACCCGCCTGACAGACGCCCTTACCGATCCACTCCGCCTGTCCGGTGTAACAGTTGGCCGCAACACCTGCACACGGGCAACCCGGATAATTCAATTTGGTGCAATCGGGACAGACCACCGTGAAATTGGGATTGTTGTCGTCACAGTCGACCCCGGGTGAACAGTTCTGTCCGTATCCATCCCCGTCTCCGTCCGCACACTTGGGCTTCACGGGTCCTGTGTCTTCCTTGAGAGCGTCCGCAGTGTCCTGTCCCACCGGCGCGGCATCTGGTTGGGACGGTGCATCGGAATTGGTCGCGGCGTCGCTCTGTGGGACATCTCCCACACTGTCGAGTGGGCTGGATGCATCCTTGAGTTCGTCAACATCCGACTTGTCTGCCTTTGTGTCTAAGCTGGTGCCGGCCGCGGAGTCCAGGTCTCGACCAGAAATTGAATCAGGAATATTGTAATTGAGTGGTTGCTGTGTAGTAGCTCCTTCCTGAGACATGGAACAGGCTGCCAGCATGACTGTGGTGAGAAAAAATAAGCATCGCATAAGAATTAATTATCAATTCTTCACCCCTTTTTCAATTTGAAGGCAAAATGTTTCTCTGCCCCTACTTAAAATAATGGACATTGATCCGGTCATTGGAGCGTATATACTTGGGGTGGTTGCGGGTATCGTTACTTGGGAGCTGATTTACCGCGTGATCAAAAAATATGGAAATGCTAACTAACATGGGTTTCAATACATCTAAAGTAAGAAAACAGAAGGAAATAGAGGAGGCAGTTCAGATCCTCCTGCAGCGCATGGACTCCTTAGACGACCACATCATCGCGCGAACCGGCAGCAAAGCCGGCTCAACAAAAGTAAGTTTAAATCTCGCCCGAGCTATTGTCAGAGAGCAGGATTTCGTCTCTGTCAAGGCGGCCTGCGCTGCTTTGAAATGGGTGCTTGGAGAGTTAGAAACTTTAGATTACTGATGGTTAAATTATTGAAATGGATTTTATTGTTTCTAGTTTTATTATTTCTTATTTCGTTTTTAGTAAGCTGCTCCGTTGAACACAAGATCCCGCCGATTAAGGTCGAGAAGATCGAGGTTCAGCACAAAATTTCACCAATCATCGTTCGAATGCCGCGGGGAGAAGAATTCTTCAAGGCAGACCCAAACTGTAAGTTCATAGATCAGATATCTCAAGCGGATCTGGGCGCTTTCTACAGTAAACCCCAAAAGTACATGTACGACTGCTGTACAATAGATTTTTCAACAACCAAGAATACCTGCATCATGGAATTCTGCGTCAAAAAAAATGATGCTAGTCGTGGATGTGTTCAAATCAAAGAGGGGTGTATACAGTGAAACGCTCAACCAAACTACGACGAATGGTGTGCGTTGTTACTGTATCCCTGTTAATCATGTTCGCGGTCTGTGGCCACGCAAAGAAGAAAGCCAGGTTTTACGACTTCAGCGATCAGCTGATCAACGGTGAAATCAAGAAGCCCGTCACCCTCTACATGGAGTCGAGGACGCGAGCCAAATTTGCAAAATTGTTACGACTGAAAAGGTCCTTTGCGGGCGCGTTAACTCTGAGCGCGCAGGACCCTCTCTTGAAGTAAAGCGTTCAGCGGTCGTGACTTTCGGCACCGGGTTTTGAGCTGTGTGTCTTCATCGCGTCATCACCTGCTTCCTGTAGAATTTCAGCGGTCATGCGAAAGTCGTGGCTGGCGCGTTCTAACCGATCGGCCACACCGTTGACGCAAGAAGTGGCGATCTCGAGGCACGTGGCAGTCCACCAGTAGGGCGACTCCCTCATGTCCCGTGTGATTTCGCGCAGTACAGCTCGGTGCTTTGAAAAAATCATCAATCATCTCCCTGGTGTTCGACGACCTCGACCTCTCCTCGATCTCGCAGTGACGCATCACCGCGGCGAAGAATTTCGATTGTGTCTCGATACCTCAGCTTAAGTATCTTGAGCTCCTTCAGCTTCTGCTGGTCGGGAGGCATCAGTATCCTCGAGCTCGCCAGCTCGTCCACCTCCTCGTTCAGCGCATTGTGTTTCTTCACCAGATTGTTGAAATCCTCGTTTCCGATCATGTTTTCTCCCGTGTTCACATCAACGATTCTCCGCAGGCGATCGACCGCGCAGAGAATCCTTCACAAGCTCCCGAAGCAATTTACGTGCCTCGAGCGCGTTCTCTCGATTGCTATTTCTGATACCCATGTTTCGAGAAAGCCACATCAGATTCCCGAGCTTTGTCGTGTCGCGACGACGTGCCGGAATATCGAAGTGTTGTGTGAGATCCTGGAACTGTTTGTGCTTGTCGTCCATTAGGTCTCTCCAAGCGCACTCACATAGTAAATGCCCTTTCTCTAATTGTAATTCTAAAATCTCAAATTTTCAGCAGCGCGAAATTTCGCCAATTACCGATCTTCATCGGTTCACCTTCTCCAGCACCACACCGCGCGCGAAACTTCCGCGCATACACTTTTTGATGTGTGCGGCCGCCATCACATCGTCGAAGTCGATGCCGTTGATGGAGACAAATGTCCGGACCACTTCCAACATGTCGGCAGCCTCGTCGAGGCATGGGTCCTCGATGAACTCGTCGACCTCTTCGATGATTTTCTTTCGAAGGAACATCGTGTGCTCCTCTCGGTTCTCAACGTTTCGCCACTCGCAGGTCGAGCCGTCTTCCTCTATAATTTTCGGAATGAAATCTCTAACCAACTTCACTGATCACCTCCAGATAAGTGTCGTGCTCTTCAGTCGTAGTTCCGTCGCCCCACAGCACCAATGCAACAAGCCGATGTGGATATTGCGGGACCATCTTGACCGAGAGAGCAAGGCCCGGATTCACCCGGTCGCTGGACTTAGAGAGAACCGTCGTTTTGAACTTTACCAGATCGCCGACTTTCATTGATTACCTCATCCACACATTGCCTTGTCTTTCCAGTGCATAAAGGATTCGCTTAAAGCCTCTACGAATTCCGAATCAGACATTTTGGTGTTTGTTCCTCCATCAGAACCAAAATGATTATGCATCAAAACCATCGGATTAATCGGCATCTTTACCTTGGTTGGCGATGCATTGATCGAAATAATCTCCCAGTTCCCGGTAACGGCCTCAAGTTCATTATCACCGTCCTCTGCAAGAACGAGACTAGAATATAGGACCACCTCGACACTCTTGGCCGTGGCCTTTCTTTTCCCACGTGCCACAAGAAATTTCCTAGGACTCTCTCCTGGTTGACGGGACTCGAATCCTCCTGAGAGCTCGTCTCCTGGCTCAAGAAATACAACACCGGAATAAAATCTATCAACAGGCACATCAACGATAACTACATCATCACGATAGCTAGGCCGGCGAGTATTCCAGTTTTGTCGCACCATATCGATTACCTGGTCCCATGTTCCCTCGAAATGGGAGAATCGACTGTCTCTTGTCTGTCTTTTTACGAACTCATTTACTATAATGTTCACTGATCACCTCCAAGTCTTTCGAGTCGAGCGCATCGGGCAGCCCGTCGGTCCAGCACACTGTCACACGATCTCGTATGCCGTCCTTTGTCGGACCGAATCCGTCGACCATGTTCCCACGAATGCACTTTCCACGCGGGAGCTCCCTGTAGATTTTGAACGCCTGGCGGGCGCCGTAGTAGTCCTCGTCGATCTCTTCCACAATGCCGATCCGGCCTGTCGAGATTTGACGAATCAGGTCACCGACTTTCACTGATCACCTCAATGTCATTGGCCAAGTCCTCGTCATCATACCAGGCCCCCTGCTCGATGGCTTCTTTCCACCCACCAAATTCCTCAAAATGCGTGAACCACACCGTAAAGAACTCCGCGTTCTGTGAATCAATCTCAAAGACTAACCCAAGACCGCCGCAAGGCCAGCCCTTATGAGAAACCCACCTAACCAGGTCACCGATTTTCACTGATCACCTCCACTCCGTGGCCGTATGTCGTGCTCTCTTTCATCGGCACGCCGGGCATGATCTCATTTCCGGTAAGCCACCAAATCACCCATCGGCTCATGTGGTATTCCGGCTTTTCTTCGATGACAAGACCGAGCGCACCATTTGGCACGCCGCCGCACGCAGTCTCTTTGCACACCCTTACCAGGTCGCCGACTTTCATTACGCAGCCACCTGCTCTGCAGAATTAACCTTTCGGCCCATACCTTCCATGTTCAGTTCGGGCTTAAGCTCGGCGATGAGCGCCCTCTCTCGATCGTGCACGGCCTGCTTTCCTCGGACCACCTCCACGATGTCCCTGAAGAAGGCCCCGGGGCCGAGCTCGCGAATCGCGTCGCAGAGCAGGGTCTTGTGGTTGTAGACCAGAGCGTTCCGGCAGTGAGACTTGAATCGAATTTCCGCTGTCTGATTTCGGGCCTTTGCACTGCGGGAGTCACCCCGGACGAAAGTCACGCCGATGTACCGCTCGCCCGTGGGGGCTGTCAGCTGGTAGATCAGGTGGTATCGATCTGATCGTCTTTTTCGAGCCATGAGGACTTCCCTCCTTTCATGACCATTATACCACGGCGTGATCTGCCTTACACGAAACACAGCCCTAAAACAGAAATGGGGGCGGGCCACAACGACCCGTCCCCACTCCCAGCGCTCTATTCGAGTTAGCTAAGTTTAGCTGGCCGAACTATCAACGACCGGAGCATACCCGCCGAGCTCGCTGTTCAAGAAACGCTGAAGGGCACCCGCCTCCTTGACGGTCATCTTCAACGACGTGGTCGACAGACTGTACTGGTCGCCGCTCGAGTTGGTCGAGATCGTGACGACGTTGCTACCGGCCTTCTTGGCGGTGAGGTTACGGCTGATATCGAAGCTGAAGCGCTTCGTGGACTTTGACTTAATATAAGACATGCTTTTTTCTCCTAGATTTGTAAGCTATGTGTGCTGCAGTGTTCTGCAACTAACATAATCATAAAAACAGAAGGGCAGATGTTCAAACAATTTTATGAACTTCTTTGCCTGCGGATCTTTACGACACCACCTCGAGAAGCTCGCGCTTGACGTAGGCGTTCTCACCGGTCACCGTGCAGAGCAGGTGGGCCATTCCCGGTGTGGGGTTGCCCCAGCCGAGACGCACTCGGCACCGGGCACGAAGAACCGTGTAGACCCTGTCCCTGTAGAGGCGAACGCCATACGACTGCGGTGGCAGCTTTGTCTCACCTGCTGAGGTCATTCCCTTGGACGCGTCCGAGTTGTACCAGGAACTGGTCTCTTCTTGGGTGACCGGCCGGCCAGCTTGGACCACACCATTCTCGTCGTTGTGGTGGTTTGAGAGCGGATAGCGACGACCGCCGCCCTGCTCCGAGGTGAAGCACTTGTCGGCGTTCAGTTTGACCAGATTTCCCTTGCGCATTTTGCGCCTCCCTGCCCCTCTTGGGGGATGTTTCAAATGTACAGTCACAGAATGTGCTTCGGATGGGTGAGGTACCGAGATGTGATGTCCTGCCTGGTGTACAACATCACGTAGCCGTTCTCGTCCACGAACTCGACGCGACACGGAATTCGCTCCTCGGTCCTCCACCTCACGAAGATAACCTCCTGGCCGGGGACATACTTCTCTCCGCTGCGGACTTTCTCAGTCGGGTACGTTCTCTTGGCGCTACCAGCACTCTTCTTTCTTCGCATCCTTTTTCTCCCTGGGCACATCCGCCACCAGGCGACTGTTACCATGTTTATCGTACAAACACGTATTGTGCAGCTCGTGTGAGGTCATTTCGAACATAGTCCCATCCGATGCCATGAATGTCAGGATCCACATCGAGGCCATTCCGGAGTCCTTTCTGGCGACCAGCGTGCCGAGGGTGCCTCGCACCATCCACACCTGTCCCAGATGGTAGGCCGACCGTCTCCGCGCCACTTACGCCGCCATGGCTTTGGGCTGCTTCATGTAGCACACCGTGTCCAGCTTGGCCGGGTCGAATATCAGCTTCGTGTCCGGCACCAGCAGCCAGCAGCGCTTCATCTTCGAGGGCTTGGGCTTCGCGGCTTGGCCGTCGGTGATGACGATGTAACCGTCGAAGCGGTGCCGATTCTTGTTGGCGTGAGCGGTCACGCAGTCGAAGCAGGTTCCGCCGCTTCGGGTCCGCGAGGCCTTCGGGGTCTTGGACCGCTTCCAGAGCAGCTCGCTCTTCTCGTCCACCTCGGTGTCGAAGTGGAAGGTGGTGAACTCGGTCCGTCGGGCCAGGTTGCGAAGCTCGGCGAAGGCCAGCTCCAACTCCTTGTTACCCACCGAGCCGCTCTGGTCGATGTAGACCGCGATCGAGCTGGTGTATCCTCGTTTCGGAGCGGTGGCCAGCGGTCCCCATTTCGGGTGGATGTGGACGGTGTTTATTCGGTTCCAGGTGGTGGAGCGGGTGCCCCGCCGGCTGGTGCCGCAGAACTGCTTCAGCAGGGAGCGCCAGTCGACCTCTTTGGAGACCATCTCGCGGAGCGTGGACCGCATCGAGGCACCCACCGAGCCCCACTTCCCGGAGCGATCGGCCTCTTTGACGGCTTCTTCCACGGCCTTCTTGATTTTGCCCTTGACGAGATCCTTCTCCTCGTCACTCATCTCGCCCCAACCGTCGTGGTTGTCGAAGCCAGGAATCTTGGAGGTGCCGCTTCCGGAACCCTCACCACTGCCCTGGCCGTCACCCTCTCCTTCACCTTTGCCAGAGCCTTTGCCAGAGCCTTTGCCCTCTCCTTCACCTTCGCCAGAGCCTTTGCCCTCTCCTTCACCTCCACCAGAGCCTTTCTGGCCTTCGCCTTTCTGGCCTTCGCCTTTGCCTTGAGCCTGGTCCGCAGCCCCTTTGTCCGCCATGATCTTGGTGAAGTAGAACTCTTGGGACTTGTGCTTGGGAAGTTTCACGATCAGTTTGCCCAGCGGCGTCTCCGCGAACTCCTTGTCCACTTGGCCGGGAACCAGACCGCCATCGGGCAGCTCATCCTCGGGGATGTCAGAGTTGATTGCCAGGTCCGCGGCGATGTTGGCCACCCCGTGGGGTTCCAGACGCCGGCTGGTGCAGTGTTCGAGGGCCAAGTGAAAGCACTCGTGCTTGAGCAGCCCCTTGACGTGGAGGTTCGAAAGCTTGCTGATGAAGTCCGGATTGACAAGCATGTGGACGTCAGCATCCTTCACCATCACGCCGGCGGTGGGAATCTGCTTACCGAACTCAGTGTTGACTTCGCGCAGGATGTGCGCGAAGAACGGCTCGTCGAACATCATTCGAAGAAGGTGAGGCGAGAGGTCCTTCTTGGACTCAATCCGCCTTTCAACTGCCACTGCCATATCTTCCTCCACACCCCTTTCCCCGGGGTCACCCTTATTATACCACAGCGAAAGGAGGCTTACACAAAAACAAAATCAAATTCCCCCGCCCTTTCGACCCTCGTTAATTGTCGGCCGGCCGTAATCGTCTGAGAGCCTGAAGACGTCATCGAGATTGGGTGTGGAGACCTCGAGCAACTCCACGTCCTGTTCACTGGAAGCGGCAAACCTGTGAATCGCCCGAGGAAGAATGCGCCAGATGTGTCCCTCTTCGAGATCGACAATGTTGGACTCGCTAGAGTCCCTCGACAGATCCAGTTGCAGCGTGCCCTTGTGCACATAAACCGTCTTGTCCCGGTCGGTGTGAAACTGCATGCTCAATCTGTGCCCAGCTTTGATGAGCAGCCTCTTCATGGCGTACTTCTCAGTGTCGACAATGATCATTTCTTTTCCCCAGGGTTTGTCATTGATTTTCATTTTTTCTCCTATCCGAACCAGTACCACAGAATGTAGAACCACCGCAGCTCAATATACACCAGAGCCAACACCGTGACCACAGCCGCGGTCTGTAAAAAATTCCATGGATGCCTCCCGTTTTCTACTCCGTGATCTACCATTTCTCAACATACAAATTGGTCGACCGCGGTGGACAAAGCGCCCGAAGTGCGAACCAAGACCATTCCGCTAGTATGCCCTTAAACCAAAACGTCAAACTCAGTAGCACTGTATAGTGCTCTCGTGTTGTGTACATCGCTCACTTCCCATTCTTTTCTGCACCGATGCCGGGTGCACCAAATCGTTGGTGGCCACCCGCAAGTAGGACTCAGGATCTTGCGTCACAGTCGTGTCGTCCCAGTACACGGTCACCCTCGACATGCTAGCGCCGGCGGTCGGTGATTTCTTGTAAAAATCTGGCTCGACCATAATGACCAGGCCCAAAAGCGTCGTTGCGAATGACCAATCGCTGACAATTCCCCTGACAGAAACCAGGCTTCCAACTTGCATCTTGCAACATTATAACACAAGAAACAAAACAATACATGAAATTAACTTTCGAGCCGAATTATTTCTCTGATCAGCGCCCGAAGTCGAGCCTCTGAGAGAAACTTCTGAAGCCGTCGATCCATCTCATCGCGACCTAACTCGTCAGTCAGTTTTTCCCAGCGGTAAAACTGGGAGGGGAATTTTGTCGCATCGATGTTGGGCTCGATGGTCTCAACCGACTTGATGGCCTCGGGAGGAATTGGGTCTTTGGTATAGACAGCAACGTCATCGGAGTAGTCGGGATCCTTCTGCGCGTCGAGGACGTAGGATCCATCGATGGTCAGCAGCACGGGCTTTTCCGACTTTGAGACCGTTCGGGCGACATCCGAACGCTCCTCGTCGCCCAGGACATCGATCTGAAAACGCACACGCTTTGCGATGTTGGCATCTTTTTTCGCCCTGCTGACTGCGCTGTTTCTGTCGGTGAACAGAAATGTGCGTGCCGGATAACTGCGGCCGCCGGCCGGTTCACCAAATCTACCCGTGCTTACTCGACCGCCTCGGCCACGCGATTTGCGAGGGACCAAACCGGTCTGTTTGATGCTCTCCAAGTTCTTCGGAGATGTGATGTGGTAAACATCACCGGTGATCTCAACCTCGTCGGATTCGATCTTCATGAACCCCAGTCGCAGCATGTAAACGTTGCTGTTGGTCTGCCAGACCTCTCTGCCCACGTGAAACCCCGTGGATCGTGCCCAGTCGTCTAT
>Ga0209128_1002162_pt1 | contig 12861 bp, 12 predicted proteins | sample ETNvirnome_6_100_FD_184072 | JGI IMG/M metagenome (GOLD analysis project Ga0209128, IMG submission 184072) | Marine viral communities from the Pacific Ocean - ETNP_6_100 (SPAdes) (version 2) | ecosystem: Environmental > Aquatic > Marine > Oceanic | place: Pacific Ocean | collected 2013-06-19 | reverse complement strand
TAAATTCAGCAGCCCAATCATCAAAATAATTCTGTTCAAAATTATCCTCATGTTCACCAAATTGTTCAAATGGAACGAACACCGTACCAGGTCTGTAAGGTGGATCATTTGGAAATATATTTGGTTGTATCCTAAATGACGAAGCAATCAATCTTTCACCTGGTTCTATATCATCGTATAATTTCAACAACTCAATGTCTTGATTAGGTCCTACCCAAAAATCTGAATGTAATATATTTACAAATTCGGTTTTTACTTTACTAACACATAAATCAATACCACCACCGATACCCCGTTGTTCTTCATTACCCGTTTCTATATAATATTCTATACCTAATCTGTCAGCATTTTCTGCTAACCACTCATTAGTACCATCTGTACAATTCTCAGCAAATATAAAGATAGGCATATCATTATAATGACAATTCTGTCTAACTGATTGTACCGTTAATTTTAAAAATGGTAAATTATTAAAGGTTGGAATTACTGATGTTATTTTATGCATTCTCTACTCCTCTCATATTAGCAAAAAAGTTATACCAATACATACACACATTTTCATATGAATACATCTCTACTACTTTTTGTCTAGCATTATTGATAATATACTGATAATCTTTGAAATTGTCAAGCACTTTATGTACCATTTCATTTAAATCAGACCAGTCGGGTTTTACGGGAACATAAGTTTCCATAGATTTAAAAAAGTCTGGCTCAGTAATTACTTTACTCATATCTGGTTTTATTAACAAACATCCCCATTGAATTAATTCTAAATCCCTATAACATAACTCACCCATACCAAATGGTGACAATCCAATTTTTGATCTTTTCATTATCTCAACAAATTGTTCTGGTGATGATTGACCTTTTACTATACCATATGTTTCACTTATATAATCTAATGTATCCCAAGCACCTTTTCTATGTTTAGTATACAACACATCACTTTGCACTTCGTGATCCATATTACCATTATCTAATATACCTTGGTATATAGCACATACATCTATATCTCTATCTGTATTACTCATTTGCATCTGTTGTAAATGAGGCCAATTATGAGCAACATTATAACCAGTAAGTTTCATTCTATCATATACATCATTTGGTATGTCATAACCCCTGTCTAAAATACTACCTTTACCGAAAAACCATTTATTCAAAGTTGTTTTTTCTCTGTAATCTTTTTGAGACAATATTTGTTTCTTAAACAAATATTTAGCATTAGATTCTATAAAAACTTCATATACTCCCATAATAGAAGTCGAATCTCCTCCGTGGAACAAAAAATAATCTCCTGATTTTTTAGATAAATTCTCTATGCCATAATCTACACTTTCTTGTAGTGGTAGAGATAAATTAACAAACTCATTAGCGTGAACAAACTCATAGTCGTAATCATCTGAATCGGTTATGTCTATACTGTAATCTCTTAATGAATCTTTAGTATGAATCAACCCACTAAAACATTTCATATTATTAGAATCTGTTAATTTTACTTTTATCACGATAGTAAATCTATATCGTTAGCAACCATTCTACTCACCATTTCTTCAAATGAAGTTCTTGGATGCCAACCTAACACCTCCCTAGCTTTCGTAGAATCACCACACAATACAGCAACTTCAGCTGGCCTCATAAATCTCGGATCTTGTTTTACATATTTATCCCAATCTGTTATACCGACATGCTGAAAAGCTACATCTAAAAACTCTCCTATGGTATGATCTACACCAGTCGCTATGACATAATCATCCGGTTCATCTTCTTGTAACATCAACCACATTGACTCTACATAATCAGGAGAGTATCCCCAATCTCGTCTAGAGTCTAAGTTACCTAAAGTAATATGATCTTGTAATCCCAAATGGACACGAGCGACACCATCTGTAATTTTTCTTGTAACAAATTCAACACCTCGTCTTTCTGATTCGTGGTTAAATAGAATACCACTTACATTAAACATATCATAAGACTCTCTGTAATTTTTAGTAATCCAATGACCATATAATTTAGCAACTCCATAAGGTGAGCGGGGATAAAATGGTGTATTTTCATTTGCTGGATTTTCTATCATTCTACCATAAAGTTCAGAAGTAGATGCTTGATAAAACTTTACCTCTTTTCCATACTCTCTTATAGCTTCTAACACTCTTAACACTCCAAGACCTGTAACATCACCAGTTTGTTCTGGCGTATTCCAACTCTCACCTACGAATGACTGAGATGCTAAATTATAAACTTCATCTGGATCGGATTCTTTTAAACATCTAACCAATGAATTTTGATCTGTCAAATCTCCATTTATAAAAGTTATCTTACCTTCTAAATGTTTAGTGTTGATTCTATTTGGACTTGAAGTTCTCCTTTCCATACCATATACTTCGTATCCCTTTTCCAACAAAAAGTCGGCTAAAAAACTACCATCCATTCCATTGATACCTGTTATTAATACTCTTTTCATTTTGACTCCAATATCTCATTTAAGTCATTGTATTCTTTGAATTTACCTTGACCTGTTATTAACTTTTGTATATTTTCTTTTGATAGTTTTAAAAACTCTTGAAAATTGTTATTCTTTTGATTGATGAAAGAATGTGGATTATTCTCATTCTTTACATACAATCTCTTCTGTGAATGTCTTCTAGCATGAACATGCAATACATTCTGACATATAAACTGCATAAAGTTCTGACCTAATAGTTTCTGACACATTATCGATAAACCCTCATCATCATTATATAATAAACACGATGGTATATTAACACCAAACTTAATTAAATCAGATGACAATACTAAACAAGCTCCACTTATCTTAGGTTGTTGAATCATCCCAAAATCAAACTCATCAGCCTTAGCATTTATCTCATTCATAGTTTCTATTGGCAATTGTGATTTTGCTTGATTGGGATTCAAATGCCCATTATCATCATCTATAAATTTTAAACCTCTATAGTCAACATGAACTAATGGATCCCAAGAACTATCCCACATCTTTCTATCAGCAAAACTCAGCAAATACTTGTGGATATTCTGCTCATCTGTATACTTTGCTAGGGTTTCTATTACTTGAAACGCCTCTTTAGGGAAGAAACTATCTGTTTCACCCCACATCACATAATCGACTTTTTTACAATAATTGTAGTTCAAATCTCTTCTGTAATCTGTATGAAAATAAAATTCATCTTGTTTTACAATTCTAGTCTTTACAAAATAACCTAATTGTTTTATTTTATCAACACCAATATTAAATTTTTCTAACAATCCATTATAACCGTCTATTGATATTTTAGTATCATCTATTTTTTCAAAATGTTCTAATAGATTAAAACATAAATCAATAGTTACATTTTCTTTATTTTCTACAGTTTCCAATAGATTTACCATACCATCAATAAAATCAGCATACATCTCAATCTCAAACCACATCACATGAGTTCCGATTACATATTTTTTATTCAGTTTAGTTCCCATATAAATACTCGTATGTTTTTTTCATCCAATATAAAGTCAATTGATCTTCTTTATTATTTGGTATGCTGTTATATTGATATATCCAACCCCACTTTGTAAAAAGTAAATCTTCACCTAGTAATTCTTTTCTTTGCATATCACACATGTTGTATTCGTATGGTAGCCATTTAAAATCAACACCTCTATCATGAATTAGAAAATTTACTGGAGTTTGGTCTGTTCCAGCGTGCCACTCCCTTTCAACTTGTCTTAACATCTCAGCGTTTTCATTGTAAAAATCTATGACTTGTTTGAAGAAATCTCTGTGTGTATCATTTACAATTACAAATCCACAATCAATGTATTTCCAAAAATCCATCACGTGACCATTAAAGAAATACTTACCATAGTTTTCAATGCTTCTGATAATCCAATCGTAACTACCCTCGTTGTGAACTCCACACATTTTTCCCTCTGTCATCTCAAAAAAATTAGGACAATCAGGATGAACAATGGTATCGGCATCAACCGAGAGTATTTGGTCATACTTGATGTCATTAGCATCTAATATGTCAAACAAATAATATCTTTGCCAACAGATGTTCATCTGCTCTTTTGGTAATAACAAATCTGTAAGGACAAATAATTCACAATTATTTTTCTCACACCATTTTTCCCAACTTTTTATTGAATATTGATAAGGTAATCTCCTTGTGCTAGCATATCTACCCTCACCAGCCAAGTCAATATCCATTGTAAAAACTATGTTTTTCATATCAACAACTCGTTTGGAAAACTTTTAGTTTCAGTATTCATATCTTCTAATAACTCTGTGTTTCTCTCTCTAATTAACTTAGTAAAATTACTAATGTTATCATAACCATCTTCAGTCCAAGAATAAGGATGTGTTAATAATTGCATTTTTTGTGGCACATCCCAATAATCAATATGAAGTGGATGACCATATTTCCATTTGTGATTGGAATCTGCTAGATAATGAACTCTCAAATCATTAGGTTTATCCCCACTAAAATAATGAAAGAACTCTTTAGCATAACAATTTATTTTATTAGGTACTTGAACATACTTTTCTAATATACTAGGATTACTCCCACATCTATGAAAAGCATATCTATCAACTTCAAACCCATAGTAGTATTCCAATGTCTCTATATCCTTTGATATATAATCGACCAATTCATCATCTTTCATCTTCGGTGGATTCTGATGTAATCCAATATGATGTCCAAGTTTTTTTATTTCTTGTATAGCCTCAATATTCTTTTGAGATAAGGCATTATAAGTATTGTTTCTTAACTGAACTGTGTAAGTAGATTTTACACCCAACTCATCGATTTCGATACGAGCCATCTTTAATGCCCTATCAATTGAAAATTCTATGTCGTGTCTTAAAACACAAAATTTAGGCATAACATCAGTTATGTACACATCTAAAAAATCTACTATCGGTAAATGTTGTTTTACTAATATAATTATATTTTTATATTCAGTATAACTAAACATTACAAACAACTCCCTCTCTACCAAGTAAAACCTTTCCATTACCAGTAGTATATCCTTTGTCTTCACCGATGTATTTTTGAATACTAATCTTACCATCTCTAACTGATTCATCTATAGCAGTTCTAATTGTTTTCCCTATCTCACCGTTGGGATATAATTTTTCACATACATCATCAAAAATTAATGTTGGTCTATTTAGTTTTTCTAAACATCTATTGATATCAAACAAAACCTCTTCATGACTATGACCAGCATCGATGTGCACTATGTCAGAATAAGGTAATTCAAAGTCAGCATCATACACATCTTTTTTTATAAACTCCACATTGTCAACATCCTTACAAACATCTTTAGCAATATTTATATTTTGTTCACTTCGTTCAACTGCTATAACTTTTTTAAACAATGAAGCATATACTCTTGTAGTATGTCCTCTGTTACAACCTAATTCTAACATAACCTTGTCTTTATGATTATCAAATGTGGTTATCAAATCTTCTTTAAATTTTCTAGATGTGGTATCTTTATCATCTAATTTACTCTTTACCTTATTTAAAAAATGATTGCTATCGTAATTATGTTTTACCAAATCCCAAACTTGTGTCATAACATTGGTTCTCTGGTCTTTTGGTATACCGTTAAATACCCAATTATGAGCATGTTTTATAAACAAAGGCGTTCTATCTTCATTTAACTGCCAGTTATATCCGAACATATCTTTACGATGGATATGCGTTAACTTAAAAGTAAATGGTAAATCTAAATTCAATTCAACACCGTTTTTTTGAACCCAATAATTCAATGGCGTTTGTTCTGTTCCTTTTCTAACTGTTTTATCTTGTAACTCCACGAACTCATCAACATTGTTAAGATACAAATCCTTGAACTCTAAAAATATATTTTTATGTGATTTATTAAATATTATAACACCAGAACTAAAGTAATCATACTTATTCAGTTCATATGAAAAGAAATCTTCATAACCTATTATACTATCGTAAACCCATCTAAGATTATCTTTCTCTCTCCAAGCAGTAAACTTGTGATCTGTTAGTTCAAATACATTTGGCATATCCCATTTAGCCATACAAGTGGCATCAACTAAAAATATTTGGTCGTAATCAATACCAGCATCGTCCAATAAGTCAAAACAAAATATAGATTTTTGCCAGTTAATTCTAAATTGAGTTAAGTCATCTTCTATTGGTTTTTCCATTGGAAAGAATACAACATCATTTTTGTAACACCAATACTCCCAAGTCTTACGGCTGATATCCATCCATTCCCAACCTCCATATTTTTCAGCATATTGATTGTTTTTCACACCAACCCAAAATACTACATTTTTTTTCATATTACAACCCTTATTGCATCATAACACTCAGCATATTCACAACCAATACGATTTTTTACCATTTATATGTCTCCGCATACCAATTTATTGTTTCTACTATTCCATCATAAACAGATGTAAATTTAAAATCAGTTATTTCTTGATTAAATTTATCTGTAAAATCTTTGTTTTTAATAGTATCATATTTACCAGACCAAATAACCTCACCTTTAAAATCCATAATTTCCGCCACTATATTTACAATATCTTGTAATCTATGCGTTGTGCCTGAGTAAAATACGGTTGGTTTAGATGGTGATAAAATAATTTTATTATTGTAATATTGTTCAATTAAATTAACTGCATCTTTTACATACACAAAATCTCTTTTATAATTTTTATCACCTTTTAAATTTATATTTTTATTATTTAATTTAGCTAGATAACATTTTTTAATTATAAAGGGTATAAATCCATTAAATTCATCAGAAAATGGACCAAATATATTTGTTAGACAAAATACTTTTGAATTTAAACCATATTGTTTTTTATAAACTTCTGTTAAGATATTTTTTATCCTATGATTGTGAGTATCTGATGCTAATTCACCTTTATCATCGATAAGAGCATTTATAGATGATACTACTATCAATTGTTCAATTTTTGTTTCCATTGAAGCTTTAAAAATATTAAGACTCATTGTAACATTATCATTAAAATAATCGGCTGGATTAGAATATAATAATTTTGAACTTAATTTTTTACAAGCTGAATGTATAACTAATTTCGGCTTGAATTTATCAAAACATATTTTTGTTCTTTCATAGTCTAATAGATTTACATCTATACTGGACAATTTTATTCCTTTAGTAAAATTAGAACCAAGTAAACCACTACCACCTAAAATTAAAATATCATTATGTTTCATTACTAGTTTTCCTCTTTTTACTCCCAATTACGAATATCTGATTCAAGATATTTACTATAATCGCCTAAATTTTCTTTTTCTTTAAATTCAGTCCATTTTATAGGCCCGCTAGTCTCTTGAATGTATTTTGCTTTCCTTATTACATTATACATTATAGGAACTTCTCTCATATTTAAATAAACCTTATTATCCTGACCTTTCATTCTTGCAGTACCATCAACTTCAAATGTCCACGGTGTATCTTCAGACTTAATTACACTTTTTAACCAATCTGTTTTCCAAATAGCCGGCATCAAAGAAGTTTGATAATCACTATATTTATCAAATTTATAATACGGATGTACTGATGTTTCAAATCTGTATGCTCTAGGTGTATGCACATCTATCATAACTTTATTTCCATTATTTAATTCTAAAAATTCAATCTGCTCTTCAATGAAATCTTGAGTGATATCATGTACAAAATAATAATCAATTAACATAGTGAATACGTATGGTGTTTTTATTTTTTCCAAACCACATAACATTCTTTCACCCCACAAATCCTTTCCGAAATCATCTCTCAACAATCCTGGAGTAATGAAATCGAAGTTATCAGCTTTAAATAATTTTGTTTCTCCTACCACTACATTATGTGTATTTAACAACCAATATTTATTAAACAGCTTTTTATAATCTTCCCACAAAAAAGAATAAGAATCATAAAAACAAGTTAATGTAGATATCTGTGAATGTTCCATTTTTTTATCTCCCTACCAAACGCGGCCAACCACGTTCTTTTGCATGTGGAAGCCAACATTCATTAACTACCACCCCAGTAAGTCCCTTTTCTGAATTTTCCAAAAACTGTCCTTCTTGTCCACCCCACTTACCATCACCACCATTATGTTTATTATTTTGATTAAAATATTTATCAGTTTCAAACCTATATTTTTCATAATGTTCTTTTGTCATCGCAAAACAAAAACCACTTATGGTTGAGTGCCAATCATCACAAGATTTAATTTGAATACCACTCATAGGTTTATCTGATTTTTGAGTACATGGAGGCAACACCCCATCTGTCAATGGTCCATAAATTATATCTTCAGCTAACTTTTCACCTGATATTGGAAAATTATTATAATGAATAATAAAACGGATAAATGAATTTATTGTTTCATTAAACCATTGATCATCACTACAATTAATAATTAAATCACATCCATCTTTATATGCTCGATATATACCGTTATTCCAAGCACCAGTAATACCTTCTTTAATTTGATTGTCGATTCTTATATTTATCGCATTTTCAGGTAATATCAATTCATATGTAGATCCATTATCCATAACATATAAATTAAAGGGATAATGACAATATTCATTCAAGGTACTACAAAATTTATCTATAAATTGTCCACCATTTGACCTATTTTCATCTGAATGATGTGCTGTAACTACAAATCCTATTTTCATTATTTTATTATCCTTTTAAGTTTAGATATATCCATAATCAAATTAAGTGGTGTAGTTTCATTAAAAACCACAAACTCAGGTTCAACATCTTTTTTAGTTTGTTTTGCTAATTCATACATTGACATTACTTCACCACCTACATTAACTATTCCACTGGCATCATTATTTATTAGTTTAATTAATCTTTTTACCTGCTCGTCTACATAATCAAAATTACCTATTTGATTTTTCCAAGCTTTTTCATATGGAAAAGGTTTAGGTTTATGAGTTGACCGAATCAAAAGATAATCTCTCAACTTTAGTTGAACATAAGCATCACCTAATAGTTTTGTATAACCATACCAATTACCACAATGAACTGGAACATCATCTTCACTAGCATTTTGTTTACTATGAGCATACACATAATCAGTAGAAATATGGATAAGTTTTTTAGATGTGTTTGATGATATGTAATCTACTAAATCAACTACACCCTTATAATTTGTATTCCAACTCTCTTCTCTATTCCCATCATAAGTATTAGTATATGCAATACAATTTATAATCTCATCATATTCAAACAAATGGTCTTTATATGAATCTATAACTCTAAAATCAATACCGTCTTTTTTTCTACTAATACAATCCCATCCAGTTTGTTTTACTAATTCAGTACCTAACATCCCATCACCCAAAATTAATCTATCTTTCATACACTTCCTCAATAAATTTATTCACCCAATAAATTACATAATCAATATCATCATCTGTCATTCCACTATGAGTAGGTAAAGAAATTAATTTAACCCACTCTTTTTCAGAAACAGGTAATTTTTTATTATCATCTTTTATTAGCTCATATAAATGTAATGGTTTAAAATGTACTGATGTATGTACTTTTTTATCTGCTAAATAATCAATTAATTGATCCCTACCAATACTTGAAAACCCAGAAGCATCTGGTGCAAAATTATATCTCTTTTCTGGTAACCTAGCACAATAATATTGAACTGTATCAGAATATGCTGGTCGTTCTATTACTGAAGATAATTCTTCATTATATCTTTTTTGAATATGTCTACGAGTATTTAAAAATGTTGGTAGTTTTTTAAGTTGTGATAATCCAAGAGCTGCTATAATGTCAATCATATAGTATTTATACCCAAGTTTATTTACTTGATAATCCCAAGCGTAACCTGGTCGTGTTCCACTTTTATCTGCTGCCCTACTCCAAGTTGAACTAACACCAAACCATAACATTTCTCTAATCTTATTTGCTAACTTATCATCATTAAGTGTAATCATTCCACCATCACCAATCGGTAATGTCTTTACTGCCTGAAATGACCAAACGGCAACATCACCCTTTAGTCCTGCACCTTCAGTATAACAACTGTGTGCACAATCCTCAATAATAAATCCACCAAATACTTTTCGTATCTCATCAATGGGTGCTGGAATACCTGCCATATTAACTGCCACACAAACTTCTGAATTTGGTTTCTTCCATTTCTCTACTTCTTCTACAGTTATATTTAAATTTACTCTATCCACATCTACTATATTAGACGTACAATCATTCCAAAGTGGTATCTCAGCAGTTGCCACGAATGACATTGTTGGATTAATAACATCAACTCCCTTAAATCCCATTGCCTTCATTACTAAATCTTGACCATGAGAATTACTCGTAACTGCTATTGCGTGTTTTGTTCCCACAAGTTTTGCAAATTCTTCTTCAAACTCTTGAACTTTAGGGCCCTTTCCCCACCACCCACTTTCTATTACTTCTCTTATGGCCTGGACATCCGATTCATCTCCGTGGGGCCCTAATACCTTTAAAGGATTTTTTCTAATTTTCATATAATTTCTCCCAATTTTTTCCTTCCATGACTTTAAGCATATAATTAACTCTTTTACTCGATGTATGATATTTTAAAATATGGTCATAACCATTATTACCTATTCTAATACACTCTTCCTTATCTTGTAAATAATAATCTAATTTCTCTCTAAACTCATCTATAGTTTCATAATAAACACAAGATTCACCATCAACAAACTTATGTGGATATATAATAAATGGCTTTTGGACAAAACAACAAGTTTTATTCGATAATATTTCCCACATTCTCCTACAACAATTTTCCGCTCCCCAAGCACTAATACCTATATAAGATTTTTTAATAATTTCAAAATAATTTTCACTATCCAACCATTTACCTACAACGGAATTAAAAAATCCAGTATTATCCAATTCATTACAATAACTATATACTGGTTGCCTTAATCCTGTTTCCACATGCCCAGCATTACCACCAAAACTACAATAAAAATCATATTCTTTTTTCATATTACTAAATTCATCATTATTATTAAAATAAGAATTTCTAGCTCCAATATAACATGGTATTATTTTACTACGTTTTAAATCATCTTCATGCACCGCTCTTTTAAAATACCACTTACATTTTTCATATAATTTTTCATTAATTCTTGGCTCATTTATTTTAGGAAAACTTGTCCAATTATATTCACTCCCATCAATATAAGCCGTAATTTCTGGTCTATTAATCTTATCTAATAAATAAAATTTAGGTGATGGTACTCCATTATAACCATGTTTTCCAGCAAATGCAAATATATAATCAGCATCTTTAGAGTGTTCAATAATTTCATCATCTGTATAAACTTTTTTTACATTATTTCCAAAATCTGTTGCTATAACATCTACTCCAATATCATAAAGGCCATCTATAATAAAAATAGCTAATGTATCCATTTTTCCGTTTGGTGTTATTGCAACTATTTTCATTTAACTTTCAAGGTGATAAACTCACATCCTCTATTTACAAACTCTTGATTATTTTCCTTGATATAATCAAAGAAGTTCCATGCCAATACCAATATATTATCTGGTGGATTCTCATCTAATACACCATTTTTACCTTGAATCGGTATTCTTACTCCAGGTAACAACTTACCATGTTTTAGTTCATTATCTTCTATAATATAATCAATGGAGTTACTATCTATTCCATAATAATTTAAAACAGTTGTAGCCTTTGCTGGTGAACCATAACCTACTATTGACTTACCACCATCTTTAAGAGTTCTAATTTTAGAAATTGAATTCTCTTTTAGTTTCTCTACTTTTTGTGCAAATTCTTTATAGGTTTCTAATTTATCTAATCCAAATTCTTTTTCTTTCTTTATAAATTCAGATACAGATGAATTAACGAGATGACCTTGAGTGCCAACATAAACTCTTATTGAACCACCGTGGGTATCAACATTTTCTACATTTGAAATTTGCAATCCAAGATTTTTAAAGAAATTATTAAGTGATAAAACACTCCAATAGTTATAATGTTCGTGATAAATATTATCAAAGGTTACATCCTTTAATGTATCATACAAATACTGAACTTCGATTACAAAATGACCATCCGGTTTCATTATCTGAAATGCATTTCTAGTAATCTGTTCGAGATTATCTGAATGTGCAAATACATTAAATGCTGTTACTAAATCTGCCTCTTGTTTAATCTGACTTATAGTAGAATCATCTTCAAAATATCCATTGATAGTTGGAACTCCATTTTGTTCTGCAAGATAGGATAAGTTCTTTGCTGGTTCAACTCCACATACACTTATACCTTTCTCTTGAAGTGGTTTTAGAAATACTCCATCATTACTACCAATATCAACCACAAAAGAACCTTCTTTTAAATTAAATTGTTCTGTAAGTGAATCAGCGGCATCTGAAAAGTGTTTTCTAAATACTTCAGTTGTAGATGAAACATAAAGATACTCGTTAAACATTTTCTCTCTTGGAACTGAATGAGATAATTGACAATTATAACACCCTGGACAATAATTCATCTGTAATGGATATAATTCATCTTCTTGATTTTCATCATTCAATAGATTATTTGCAAGTGGTGAATTCCCAAGTGATACAACACATTCTAATCTTGAATTGCCACAACTTCTACATTCTGGTTTATAATGTTCTAACAATTCTACTCTCATTCTTTCATCTACTAACTCATATGGTATTGTATGTTTACCAAAACTGTCGTGTTCTCTTTCACCATTCACGAGGTTCAAGAATAATGAATCTTCAAGGAATACCATCGTGTGTGCCACATTTGGTTTTGTAACTACTACATCACCA
>Ga0209128_1002157_pt1 | contig 12888 bp, 9 predicted proteins | sample ETNvirnome_6_100_FD_184072 | JGI IMG/M metagenome (GOLD analysis project Ga0209128, IMG submission 184072) | Marine viral communities from the Pacific Ocean - ETNP_6_100 (SPAdes) (version 2) | ecosystem: Environmental > Aquatic > Marine > Oceanic | place: Pacific Ocean | collected 2013-06-19 | reverse complement strand
AACGTTAGCCCTGAAGAAGCATGGGTTGCTTTCAATGATGAAACTACTCAAGCAGATGCTCAGGAAATAATTAAATCTGCTGAAGAAAGAGGGGCTGTAGAAGCTGGAACTACAGATGCAATGCTAGAAGCAGCTGGTGAAACTAAACCAGCTAAGCCTGTATCTCCATCTAAAGTTGCTGAGGCAGATAAGAAAAAGAAACAACCGGATGATGCAAGAAAGCCTACCTATACGGGTTTTAGAAAGAGCAGGTCTGGTAATTATTGGACAGCCAAGATAGCTAACTCACCGGCTAGAATAGTAGAAGACGAGGTTGGGGAGTTTACTGCTGTATATAAGGGAGCTTCTTACCCAACTCCATTCACTAGTTTTGAAGCTGCTAAAAGACATCTTCTAGAAACGCATGGGACACCAACAGAAAGGAAGAAGATTAAACGCCCGAAGGTTCTTGAGACTAAAGTAACAAAAGAAAAAGAAAAGAAACCAGCTAGAAAAATTAAGTATGCTGAACCAACTGTAAATAAAGCAGGGAAGACAGTACAAATAAAGTATGAGCCAGATGTTGATGTGAATCGACCATACATAAGGCACTTTGAGGGAGAGCCAATTAGCAGGCATGAGACTAGGCCATCTGCTATGCATGGTCTCAGCACAATGGATGAGGCTAAAGCTGCAGAGGTTATAAGAATACAAGAGGCTAGGATAGCTAGGCTAGAAGGGAAGGCTGTTACCCAAGCAGAAAAGGATGCTAGGGCTACAGGTAGGATAGAATCAGCTAGGACAGCAGCAGAAGACTTAGGTGGCTCCGTAAGGGAGATAAGAAAGTTAGATATAAACCAACAGCCCTTACCGTCTGCAACGCATACAGTTATTATAGGTCAGCCTAATGTAAAAACTGATTCTCCAGGTGAGACTAGGTTTGTTAATGAGGTTTTAGAAGAAGAGGACATGCACCCAGTTACTGTCTCTTATGAGGTAAGAGAGATGAGAACTAAGGACAGGACTAGACCACAAAGATTTTCAGAAAACGATACATCTAGAGAAAAGTTTAATACTTTTACACCATTCGTAGCAAGCACTAAAAAAGATGCCCTTGTATTAAGCCAATCTATCTATGCTAATGCACAAAAATTCCACAGGTTTTTGCAGAACGAGGTATCCTTACAAAGGAATCCCATGTCTCTAAGTTTGGGATTGATAAACGATGCCGAGGCATTTGAACTTCAGAAAGCTTACCAAGGCCTTATTAGGCAAGAAAAAGCAAAAGAAACCAGAAGGAAAAAGCTTACTACTGAACAGAAAAATAGTATAGAAAGATGGGAACAGAAGATACAGGACTTGCAGACTGCTGACGGCAGATCATTTAAGTCTACTATAGTTCCAGGAGAGATGGGTGAAGTAACTCTTGATTCCTTTAACGACAGCCTGCAAAAATGGATTGATCAGCTTGAAGATACTAGAGCAGATACTACTGCCTTAAGAGAAGTACTGGCTAATAATAAAAAAAAAGTAGATGAGCCGTTAGAAGAGGAGATCACCCCAAGAGGGGCTGTAGTAGAGGAAGATGAAAGGGTAATACCAGAAGATCAAAATCCAGATGATACACTTTACCATGTAACTAGAACTGAAGATGTAGAGTCTATTATTGAGTCTGGTATAGAGACTTATGGCGGCCCTAGAGCAGCTACAAATTGGTTAAATAAGGCTGGCGCAAGGCTCGGGAAAGGTGAGATATACTCGTTTGAAAGTAGGGAGGATGCTATTAGATGGGCCTCTTTCATGGAGTACGACGAATACAAAAAACATGATACAGGTAATATATCTATTGTATCCCATAAGAGGGGATCAGATTGGTATCGAGACGAGAGGTCAGGCCTCACTGGGCCTCAAGGAATTGCCAGAGATGAAGGTGTTGATCCAGAAGATATAATAGAATCTCAGGTTTTTGTTTTTGGCAATATGGGTGGTGAGACTCAAGCTGTTGTTGGAGCAACCTTTAAATCTGAGGCAAAAGTTACGCCTGGCAAAGCTGCATCTTTAGAGACAAAACAAACTATAGATGATTTCCTTTTTAGTCTAGAAGAGGATGCTGAAAATATTCAGCCAGAATGGATGCAAGAAGTTATAGATATAGATAATGCAAGGGGTGATCCTGATGAGAAGATGATAGGGTTGGGTGATAAAGTAATCCCTGCTTCTGATTATTTTAACGACAAGCTTGATGAACTAAAGAGAGAAAAGCCTGAAATAAAAGATGTATTTTACGTAGATGAGGATGGCAACTGGATACTAGAGGCATCTGAAGATTATAGATTAAAATGGACATTTGATCAAGGCCCTGTTATACAAGAAGAGATTGATTCAGAAGAAAGTGATTTAGAGGAAGAATTAACTGATCTAGGTTTTACCATAGGCGATCCGAATGATTTATTTGCTGCTGTTGCTGCAGCTGAAGCAAAAGGTACAACTGTTTTAGAAGAGCAGGCGAGGATTAGAGACCGCCAACAGTATACAGAAGAACAAGAAGCTATTGAGGGGGCTGAGAATGTTATTCCAATAGATAGAATAACTGATAGAGAATCCTTTGAAGAAGCTTTAGATACTTTCGATAGCAATATGCATGACCCAGAAGATGATACTTTTGCTATAAGTATGATGGAACAAGAAGAAGAGGCAGGGACTTACATGTCTTTTCTTCAAGAGGGTATAGCTAGATTTCCAAAGGTAACACTTCCTGATAGTTTATTTTTAGACGATGGTATTCTTAGAGTTAACCGTGACCTTGTTCCAGCAGGGGAAGTAGTTCCGTTTGAAAAGCCTGTAGGTCTAATGGAAGATGTAGATAATGACCTAAAGCAGATGCAAAAGGATAGAGACTACCAGTTATGGAAGGAAAAAAAGGATAGAGGCAAACAAAAGACAGAGGATAAGATAGACCCTGATTATATCCTTGAGAATGAGAATCCAGCAGAGCTTTATGCCAAGCTATCTGCTACGTTATCACAAGGTGGCTACTCTGCCACTGAAGTTAAAAGTCTAGCAGCTAATATTAAGGCTGCCAATCCAGGCTTTAAATACAATCCCAAAGGAAAGAAAGCAGACATTACCGCTTCCATAATGGAGTGGTATACCAAGCCTATGGATGAAGGGTATGTTGGTACTGCTGAGGAGCAGAGAGAGTATGAGGATAAAGATAACGATGATATCACAGAGTCCAGAAGGCTAGATTCTAAACCAGACTTTCTATCTCCAGATAGAGCAACATCAACTATAGGCAAAGCTGTTAATAATATCTTTGGGGAAAGAATAGGTAGACGTATGCTGTCGATAGGATTTATTAACTTAATAAACTCCTCAACAGCAAGGGAAATGGGGGCATCCTCTACCGCACAGGCATTTGTCTCCAGAAAGAACGGGGCTATATATTTTATATCAGATAGGATAGGTTCTGATATGGATGAGAGCTCTATAAGAGGACTTATGTTCCATGAGTTAGGGGTGCATCTAGGAAAGGATGTATTCAGTGGTACTGAGTGGAATACAGTTCTTAACGAGGTCTATAATCTTAGTAAGGCTAATGATCCTACAGTAAATGCAGCTGTCGCTAGGGTAATGAAGGCCTATGATTTTAAGTATATAGATAGTGGCCCACCATTTGCTCCTGGAAAACCCCATGTTAATTTTCAAGGTAGGCGTGAGTTTTGGGAAGAGGTTCTTGCCCATGTGGTAGAGATTAAACAACCAGGCCCGATCATCGTAAACAATAAGCTAACCGATAAGATCAGGAATGCATTTAGAAAATTCTTTAACAAGATTTTCAAGGCGTTTGGGGGTTTAGGTAAAACTTATGTTTATACAGGCACTGAACCATCCGTTACTATAGATGACCTAGTTAATTTGGTTGGCTATGCTACCACTCAAGCAGGGGTTACTGGGCTAGAAAGACATGGCGATTCAAAACTAATGTCTAAGTTTAGAGACAAAAAGAGAAGGGAGTTTTTAGAAGGTTCTAAAGTTAAAGATCTTATGTATCATGGAACTAAGCGTGACTGGACTCATCCTTTTATAGAGCAAACTGAATTAGGTCTTCACGTAGGTACAGCATTAGCAGCTATTGAAAGAGTTACAAAAAGACGACACTCTTTTCTTGAAAAAGACCAGATTCCTTATGGGGATGTTGAAGTAAGGGCTTTCGAGCCAGGGTGGGAGCGAAAGATATCTGATAAAAATTTAGAAAATATTTATCTTGATTGGGGTGAGTTATCAACGGAGACCCTTTCGCCTGGAACATCGTATCCAATGGGTAGGAGGTATACAACCTTTTATGATTCTGCATCAGTTAAGCAGGGATATGTAAACATACAAAATCCTATGTTTGTTAGTGTAGACATAGGAGCGTGGGATACTCCATATGGTTGGAACAACGAGGCTCTTAGGGTTTTGTCTGGCGACACGCCAGCATATCTCGGCAAAGATGGCACTAATAAAAACATAAAAAGTATTATACCAGCGGATGAGGATGTATGGGTTAAGATTTCTAACTTGGCTAGAAAACATATGCGTGTTTCAATGGAAGAGCTAAGCTGGGTTCAGCAAAGTGGGAAGACATTGGGAGAGGAGTGGGGAATATCAAAGGGTGATGCCTTTGCTATTGCTGAACCGAGAGACTTTGAGAAAAAACTTAGAGAGCTTTTAATTTCAGAAGGCTATGATTCTATAGAGTATACTAATGACGCAGAAGATGCTGGAAGAACAAGCTATATCTTGCTTAGTGATAATCAATTTAAATCTATTGATGACTTAGCTTATGATTCGGGGGTTAGTATCTTCTCTACGAAGAAGGGTATATCTGCCACCACTAGCTCCAACATACAGGAATCCAGAAGAGTTGAAAGGGAATCATTTAAGGAGGTCGCTCTTAGTAGGATAGGAAATGCCAGGGCTAGCTCTATATCTAACTGGATTCAAAGGCGTGTAGAGCCTCTCATGACTATACCTGGGTATGATATGCTTGAGACTGAGAGGATGCTAGCTAAGGGTAGGATAGGAGAGTGGGCTAATACAGGCAGGATTATATTTGACATCTTAAACAATGCTAATACCGCAGAAAGAAAGGCTATCTTTAAATACTTTACTACTCGTGACGCTGATCCTAAAATGCTTTCTGATAGGAAGGTTGAGTTTGCTGAGAGGCAGACTATAGTTAGGGGAAGAACACCAGGGGATAAAGATGTAACTAAAACAGAGAGCTTAAGGGATAGGGTTGTAAAGACTAAAGAACTTATTGCTAAAATGGGGCAGGATTTAGTTGATGAGGGATTTATAAGTAACGAACAATACAGCGAGTGGAAGGAAAGGTATTTGCCTAGGGTATACCTAGAGCATGTCTTGGGTGGAACTGATAAGGCTGGCTTTGGTTTTAGAATGTCGCCACTTACTTATACCAAGACTAGAAAAGAACATGAGAAGTTCATGAAAGACTTGGTGTCTGGTCGCATAGACGATCCAGCTTTCCTTTCTTCTAGGTATGTGTCGATGGCTGGTGCTGACATGGCTATAAAAAGCTACCTTGATTACATTGCTAGCGATCCAGGAAATAATAAATGGGTTCTTCCTGGCCAGATCATGACGTTCAAGAAGATGAAGGGCACTGCTGATTACTTTAAAGAGTTAGCTAGGGAGATTGATTTTCGTGCTGGCGTAATGAAGAAGAAAGATCCAGCTAAGGCCAAACAAATGGAGGCCCTCTCCTCTGAAATGAAGGAAGAAGCTGAGACTGTTGACTCAAGGTTAAGGGGGGTGGATACTAGTAAGTACACAAAAGTACCCGACTCTCCAAGGTTTGGTGCAATGCGTGGCCTTTATGTAATGAAAGATATCTGGACAGATATAAATGGGTTAGGTATAGCTGGCAATCCAGCGTGGGGTGGTCTTCTTAAGTGGAGTGGTAGGGCGCAGAAGGTATTTAAATACACCAAGGTGCCCATGAATATACCAACTCAGATTAGAAATATTATATCTAATACTATATTAATGAATGTATCTGGTACGAATCTCTTTAAGATTCCAGGTGTAGTAAGTAAGGCTGTGTATGATGTGTCTCATAATGGGAAGTATATGCAACTTGCCAGGAAGTATGGCTTGGAAAGTACTACGTTTGCATCTGAGGAATTGGTTAGGATAGATAGGGAATTAGCTACGGTAAAAGCTAGGGGTAATTCTTTTGATGGGATGTGGGCTAGGCTTAGTGTATTCTTTGATAAGTATCTTGATGTAGGTGGTCGTGCTTATCAAAAGAGTGAGGTACTATTTAAGGTTGCTAAGATGATAGACCTCATGGAGAATCATGGTAAGGGTGAGGCGGAGGCAGCTAAGCTAGCTAACGAAGCGTTGCTAGACTATAGTAATGTATCTCAGGGTATTAGAATGCTGAGAACTATGCCTTTAGGTTCTCCATTTATTACGTTTAATGTTAAAGCAGCAGCTCAGATGGTAAGGAATATTAAACAACATCCTCTTGCTACCGCTAAGTATGCAGCTATCCCGTATCTATTTGCAGAGATGTTCCTATCTCAGAATGATGATCTTGATGACGAAGATTGGGATGCATTGATGGCGTTCTTGCCTGATTATATGGAGACATCTTTCAGTACTATGGTATTCCCTACCAAGAATGAGCAGGGTAAATGGGAAGCTATTGATATAAGTTTCTTCTTGCCTTGGGGTGCTCACTTGAACCTGGCTAAGGATATGTATAAACAGGAGTGGGGAAATGCGGTATCAGGTACTGGCATGTTCGCTGGGCCTTGGGAAATTCCAAAGGCTATACAGCTTAACGAAGATCCATTTACTAAACAACCTATATGGAATGAATTCGATCCTGCTCGTCAAAGGTACGAAGATATATTAGGTTACTTGGCATCTTATATGATACCTCCAATGCTTATGCCTAGAAATAGAGCTGGTGATATTATTACTGGTGGTGGACCGCTAATTAAAACCATGATGGCAGCTGATTTTATTGATGGTAATGTGGGTAGAGATGGTCTTCCAAGATATACAATGCCTAATGCTTTATTGTCTTGGTTTGGGGTTAGTATTCAGCAGTTAGGAAGGCAAGATGTAATTAAGAAAGGATACTACAAACAAAAAGATCTAGATAATATAAACAAAAGATTTTTAAGAATGATTAATGAGCCAGCTTATGCAGGTAACAGTGCTGAGGCTATAGAAAAGAGAAAAGAATTGAGAGAGCAATACAGGGAACACTGGCTAAAGAAATATAAAGAGAGTATGGAATGGGCAGAACATTTAAAAAGCTTGGAGAAGCTTTTTAGTGAAGATAAAAAAACCTAAGCTAGTAGAAGTGGAGTGGTTGGATATATTCGCAACCTCTGGTTGGGAGAAACTTGATGAAGTTAATCCTCCTGTGCTGCATACCTATGGTTATCTAGTGTTCAAAGATAAGGATACTATTAAGGTTGCGTCTACTAAGGATGAGCACGGTGAGTGGTTTGCAACTCATGCATTTCCTAGGGGATGTGTTAAAAAAATACGCCCCCTTTCGGGGGCGCTAATTGAATTACCCAAGAAACAAGTACACAATAATACCACTAACAAGGATGTAACAAAGATACCAGGATAGTAGTTCTATTATGGTTCTGAACATCTATCATTCCATTTTTCTATTGCTTTCTTTTCCTCTCCTTTATGCTCTGGATTAAAGAAGAAGCTTATCTTACAAGGTAAACAACCTACTAAGAATGTTCCTATCTGACTTAACCCACCACAGAAAGGACACTTCTTTAATTTGCTCATTAATATTTCCTCGTTAGTTTGCGTTGAGTGATCGAATGTATCTCGTCATAATAACCTTCTCCATCCAATCCTTTTAGTGAAACCACTCCTCTCCACCAGTTATACTCTGTGTCTCTGCACCAGCTTTCAGAGTAGTGTGGATGTGAGTAGCACCCTGCAGATAGTCCGAAGATTTTTTGTCCATCTGGTCTAGTTTGTTCTGCATGATTATACAAGTGTGAATGTCCTTGCACCGCTGAGCAGTGCAGTTTAGATACTAAATGAAACCCTACATGAGTTGAGCTTATAGGCCTACCAGCTATACCAGATGTAAAGTAATGAGAGAACATAATATTCTCTATTGAAAGACAACTCTTAAATGGTGTTACCTTCCATCCATACTTTTCATATTGTAAGTCACTTAATCCTATTGCTCCTTCCAATTCTGGTGCTGAGTTAACAGCTCTCTCTATCCTATCTTCATGATTGCCAAGACACATGTGTAGCTTGGGCTTGTATTGCTTCTCCTTCCTTTTTCTTTTTGATTCATTGAATTTTTTTATAGGTGCAAAGAGTTTTTCTTGTGCATCTATAACAGATAGGATGTCTTTCTTATATCGTCTACCTTCAAATCCTTTGGTGCCTTTATCATAAGATGATAAGCTAGGCATATCTCCAAAGTCTCCTAAGCAAACTATTATATCTGGTTGTTGTTCTATTATAAAGTTACCAAGAGCTGAGAATCTTTTGTTGTCATATCCAGGTGCAGCATGACAGTCAGGTATAATCAGTAAGTCTTTTGGTTCCTTATTTTTCATAGTAATGTTTCCATAGCATGTTTAACTATACTGTGTGGGTACTCCTTGCGAATGCCTAAAGTTACAACATTATTATTAAGAGAAACAACGTGGTGGTTGTTGCTCGATCTACGAATAGTTGCACCCTTTTTCTTTAATAATTTTAAAAAGTCTTTACTTTTAATTGGGTGTTTCATATTGCACATATCCCTGTCATGCATTGTTCGTCACTGTTATCCTCATAGATAACACCTCTCTTTGAATGAGCTTCTTCATAATCACAAGCGGTTATTGGTTGGCCACCCCTGCTACCTTCAGGGTAGAGAGTCAAGCCTCTTAGACCATGTGCATACTTAGCTACTACACTGGAAAACTTTCCTAGTGTATCCTCGTTATTTAATTCGGAGCCATAAGGAGGAAGATTAAGAGTAGAACTAATAGCATGGTCAACATACTTCTGTAATTCATATTGAAACTTTATTCTCCTTTCTGGATCAGCTGCTAAATCTATAGCTGATTCTATCTCATCTTTATTAATGCCTTGATCTATAAGATTCTGAGCAGCACCATCTATTACGAACTGATGTTTCCATTTAGTTCCTTCCTGTAAGTATCTCCTTTTATAAGCCACCGCGTAGATGGGTTCCACTCCCGAGGTGGTGCCAGCTAATATTGAGATTGACCCTGTCGGGGCTATAGCTCTGTATCCTTTAGGCCTACTCAAGAAGAACCTATCACAGTGTTCATTGGCAGCCTTCTCAGACTCATCTCTATAAATCTTAAGCCACTTCTTTAACTCATCATTCATCTCATATTTATAACCAGACTTAAGTAACCATTCATGCATTCCCATTAAGCCTAGACCTAGTCGTCTATTCTTTTGCCTAACTTCTTCTACCTTTGTATAAGGTAGGTGTGCTCTTATAGTTCCGCATACTAGAAATTTAGAAGCCACGTTAACAACATCCTTAAATTCTTCTAGGTTTTCTATGCGTCCCATGTTGATACTTCCTAAGTTACACACGTCTGAGTCTGTCGAACTTGTTATCTCCGTGCAGGCGTTACGCAGAGTTTCGTTTTGTTTCTCTCCAAAGTTAAAGCTAAACCCTGGCTCTCCTGTTATCATGGCCTGCTTACAGTTCTCTATAAAAACATCAGGCATCCTACCTTCTCGTATCTCTTTAAGAAATTCATCGTCATAATTTAAAGAGATGTTCATCATATCAAGTGGTGCGGGATGGTTAAAATCATTACGCTTAACATCTGCTAAGGATAGATCTGTGCCCGGAACCTTAAAGTCGTGCCAGTTTTTAATCCTTAGAAAATCTAATGCGTCTTCATGTTGCCAGTTTAGGGAACCGTACATAGCTGATCGCCTCGACCCCCCTTGCATAACATTGCGACCCACCTCGTTTATGACACTTAGGAGAGGCAGTGGTCCTGAAGCTACGCCACCCGTCCTTCGTAGTGGCCTCCCACTTGGGCGAGCAATGCTTACATCTACACCAATACCACCTCCTGTCATCAAGCATGACATGGCTCTTTGTGTTACTCCTGACCATTCTTCTCTTGAATCCTCCATTAATCTTAGTAGATAACAGTTGTTCCAATAGCTGGCATCTCTACCTGCGTAGTAAATATACCTACCTCCTGGTAAAAATTTAAACTCTGTTATAACTTTAATAAGATAATCCCTATCTGACTTAGACATAATAGGCATATCTTTTCCGTTGCGTGTCCCGCATACATCGTTAACAATGGTATGCGCTCTATCTCTCCATGTCTCAAAAGTATTAGAGGCATATTTATTTCTGAATGTGGTTGCTCCTAGTTCAGTGTTGAATTCAGTCATTTATATCTTCCTTGTTAATGCCTGTGCTACCAAATCCTTTCTCTCCTCTTTCATAATGAGAGATTGAGTTGGCGTTTAAAGATGGCGTTTCGTATTTGCTAAATACTAGTTGAGCAATTCTATCTCCTTCTGATATGTCGAATGGTAGATGCCCTAAGTTAGCGAGCAATACTTTAATCTCCCCCCTGTAATCAGGATCTATAGTTCCTGGGGAATTTAAAACAAACACCCCATACTTACTGGCAAGGCCACTCCTTGATCTTATCTGACCTTCCATTCCTTCTGGCATTTTTAACTTTATACCAGTACCAATTAGCTTCCTATCTAATGGACGTATAACTTCATCTTTAGTAGCAAAGAGATCATACCCTACTGCCATTTGGGTAGCCCTTCTAGGCATAGAGTAGTTATCTTTAGTAGGTTCTATTATAACATAGTCTTTAGGTTCATACCTATCATACTTTTCCAACATTTATGTACCTCTCTTTAAGATTGTTATCTTGTGCATATTTTATATACTCATCTATAGTTACACCAGAATGCTCTAGGAATGTTTCCTCCCATGATTGAGTACTTTCTTCCGAGCCTTTCTTTCTACTCTGGTATATTACTCTAGCTAGTTTATAAATAATCTCGTCAAATAGTTCTCCTTTAGAATGGTATGTCATCAGCTGTTACTTGTTCAGCTATGTCAGACACGGCATTCTTGACTTCAGGTGATACCTCTTTCTTATATTCTGGAGGAGTTTCTACTTCTTTGTAAGCGTCAGGACTATTAATCATCTGTAACATAAAACCTTTTATGTCTGTAGTATATTTTTCCACACCATCTTTGCCAGTGTATTTTCTATAATCAATTGATCCTTCTACATATAAATTAGTACCTTTAGTTACATAAGAGTCTACTACATCTGCTTGTTTACCATAGAATATTACCTTATGCCAATCAGACTTCTTATACTCTCCGTAACCAGACTCAGTTACCATATCTACTTGTGCAATCTTGTTACCATTCTTGGTTGATCTAATGGTTGGATCTTTCCATACGTAACCAAGTAAGATAGCTTTATTAACTCCCTTCATAATGTTTCTCCGGCCAGTATTGTTTAACGTTCTTCCATAGGGTTAGTGATGAACTAAATATTTCCCAGTACCTTTCAAAGTTTTCTTTATCCCACTCATGGAATACTGTTAGTCCTGGGTCGGTTGCGCTAATAAATATATTAGCCATTCTCCTAACGCTAGCTTCTCCAGTATCGAGGTAGCTTTTTTCTACACCAGTTACAGCATATGCCATAAGCTGGTAAGCCATAGACTCATAAGCTAACTGTTTATGATCAGCTCCAAACTCTTTTGTCTTAAAGTCTATTGCCCATTCATCAGATATTAAATCTACCATACCACCATAGCCAAGCTTCGGTTCAGAGAATGTAACCTCTGATTGCCACTCCTGTTCACCACAGTTTATATCTAACAAGGACTTAACAGAATTAAAGATAGCCTCGTCTTCTCCCCTAGGTTCTTCCTCCTGTTTAAAAGATCTCTCTAACATACCGTGAATTCTTGTGCCTCTTTCAGAAGCTTCTTGAGATTCTTTTCTAGAGTCAGCGAGAATTCTTTTTGAGTACTCAGAATCTGTTTCATTTATATATCTTGGTAGATTAATGGCGGCGTTAATAGCCTTATTAATTTTCCATTGATCAAGCCCAGGTTTAGCTAGTATATCTAAGACAGATGTAACTGAAGGCATCCACCCATGTTTTCTAGCATCACGTAGGGTAGACGCCCTAAGCTTACCGTTCTTACTAGGCACATAGTGTTGAGGGTTTCCCTCTCTATCATACCAATGCATTACTTTCTCCTATTTCTCTGCTGTATGTAACTTAGTTACTGGCGCTTTCTCTCTTTCCTCAAGCAAAGCATCGTATCCCTCTGGTGTAGCCCATGATGCAGGGTTTCTATTACTATCAAATGCTTTCTCATGGTATAGATAACGCCCTATTCCCCATGTGTTTGCAGCCCTTACTAAAGCTTTGCTTATTCCCCCTTCTTTAGGTTCTATGTCAGTATCTCCATGCCCATCTGCTTTAGTTATCCATTCATCTCCCACTCTACAAGCCAAACTACATATCATTCTTTCTCCTAACCATTCATATGCAACTTGCCAATTATTAATTCCAAATACAGAATCTAATCTACCCATAACATCTCTTGCATCTATGTAGGATAGATCTTGGTTGCCCCTTCCTTTTCTCCATTTTACTTGGTTCGGTGGGAAAGGACGCTTAAGTTTTTTCTCTATATCCCTTACATGATCAGTCATCTTTTTCCTCTCTTTGAAGTTTAGATTTTTTCTCTAGGTTATCCAACCATTCCTCATACTCTTGTTCGTACTGCTCTTGTTCTTCCAGTGTCATCTGCTGTTGCTGTTGATCTTCTGTT
>Ga0209128_1002156_pt1 | contig 12903 bp, 18 predicted proteins | sample ETNvirnome_6_100_FD_184072 | JGI IMG/M metagenome (GOLD analysis project Ga0209128, IMG submission 184072) | Marine viral communities from the Pacific Ocean - ETNP_6_100 (SPAdes) (version 2) | ecosystem: Environmental > Aquatic > Marine > Oceanic | place: Pacific Ocean | collected 2013-06-19 | reverse complement strand
TATTTATCTGTTCCAAAGCCATATTTTCTAATAAGATCTTCTACGTGCGCTTTTGGGTATTTTTTCTTATATTTTTCTATAATATGTTCCCTAGCTCTTTTAGTCATATCCTTTTTCATTTGAGCGGTAACCCTCAATCCAGGACTAGATTTAATTTTTTTTCTAACTATTTTCTGAGCCGCACCAGCTCTTTGCTGTGACCTTGATGGTCCCTTACCTTTTTTGGCAGTGCTTTTTGGTTTACTATATGCCATTTTATTCTCCTCTCAAGAGTTTCAGTTCTATCATAATTCCAGCTTTTTGTATAGCCAATTCTTCTAGTTCACGTTTGTAGATCTCTACTGGATCCCCTTGAATATATGTCACCAATGTAATACCTTTATATATCTCTTTACTGTATTCGATCATGCTTAATTGATCAAAAAAGTCATTATTTACGTCGTATTGGAGGCCCTTATCCTTATAAAAATCCTTGTTTGAGTAAGAATCTAGGCTAACGACCTCCTTAAATATATCGCGTGGATCTATGGATACTTTAATTTCTCCTACATTCACGTCTTTAATCTTAATTTCTTTGCTGACTTCTATGTTCTTGGTTGTAATTCCTCCCTCGTCAGCGACATCTGTTTCTGTAATTGACTCTTCTTCATCCTCAACAGCCTCAGGTGAGCTCTCTTCAGATTCCGGCTCTTCTTCCACTGTTTCTTTATTACCTTCAGAAGATTCTTCATCCTCTTTGGGCTCTTCCATAGTGTCGTCATTTTCAGCTACCTCCATTTCTTCTGCCTCTTCACTAGGCATTTCCATAGTATCTTCTTCTGTTTTCATCTCCATGTCAATAGTTTCTTCTTCTACTATTTCCATTTCTTCAGGTTCTTCCTTGACTTCTTCCATGTTTAATCTATCATCCTCAATTTCCATTTCCACAAATTCTTCTGGCATTTCGTAAACAGAAAATTCTTCTTCCATTGTAAAACTATCATCAAAATAAAAATCTTCTTCCCATGTAAAATATTCTTCTTCGAAAAAGAATTCTTCTTCCCATGTAAAATCATCTTCAAAATCAGGAATATTTTCTTCTATGCTTTCTAAATCTTCTGTAACATCCTCATCAATTAAATCTATGTCAGTGTAAGTCACTGATAATGTTACATCATCTATATCAGGTCCTAGGTGACCAGAGGTATATCCTACACCTACATTTTTTATAGTTACTTTTATATCAAAGTCAGTTTGTGTGTTAGTTCCTTGCACATATGTGTCAGTGTAGTTGTTGTACTGGTTGCAATTAGAAAAACCACAGTCTGCTGTTGGTATAATTCTTGTTTGTGTTGTAACACTACCATCAGCTCCTGTTATTTTTTGTTCTAAAGTTACAGTGTTGTTGTAGTTGTTCCAAAACCATATGTCAGCACCCATTGTGCTTGAAAACCCATTTTGTATTTCTTTCTGGTTCATTTCTGCATCCGTTGATAACGTGACGCTTTGGGATATTTCTGAGTCTACACCCGCTGCAAAAGATCCACCAGGTGCGTTGTTAATAGTTCCAGAACCAAGATCATCATGATGGTTGTCATATCCTGTTACATCCCAACCAGTTTCGCTGTACTGTGTGCCAGTACCAAAAGTTGAGTTGTTAAGTATATTTCCTGTAGTTACTTCTACGCTATTCGCCGTGCATGTTAACAGGCACAGTGTCAATAACAGGCTCGATATTGTTAACTTCATTTTCTTCCTTTAATGTAAGCAGTTCTAAAGCAATTCTCTCTGCTTCTATTCTTTCTTCTTCTACAGCTATTCTCTCTGCTTCTATTCTTTCTTCTTCTGCAATTTCAGCGTCTATTTTAGCAACTACTTCTTGTTTCGCTAAATGTTCCTCATAATCAGGCCTAAGTTCAGGGTATTTTTTCCACATTTCCGCCGCCTGTGGACCTATCTTACCCTGGTATGGGCAAGGAGTACCAGCAGCTTCCATTGCAGCAAATACACGTTTATCTTGACACAGTACAGCAACACTTGCAACTTTCATGCCGAAATCTTGGAGGACCTTGGCTAATTTTATACGCTCGCAGTTTTCATCGACTACGTGCTTGCCCCCCGAAAAGCCAATGACCCCACTAGAAATAGAACCACTAATACCCATAGAGCAAACATCTTGAGACATACTCGAATATGACGGGGAGTTAGCTGATGGAGGTGGTACATCTGCCCCATTGGAAGTAGATGTAGTTGTCGTTGTTGATGTTGTTGTGTTCGTTTGTCCGTCGTTATTATTCGTGGTAGTACTCTCATACCCACCCGTGATATTTGTGTTCGAACCTGATGTATTAGTTTGCGTATTTGTGTCATCTGCAATTACAGGTTTAGCCCATATTGAGACTAAAATCAACGTCACTAATACTGTTATAATTTGTAGCCAAAACTTCATTCGCCCTCCAGGCTATGCGCCAAATTTCGTTCCTTCGTAATTCATACCTTCTATAGGAAAGGCATCGAAAGGCAAGCAAAATGCATCAATTTTAATAGAATCTTTATATTCTTGAGATCTATCCTCATACATATTTAAAAATTCCGCCTGTGCATCCACGCACTTTTCTTCAGTTGGGTATATTATTCCATTATATTTTACTGAAGGTGCATTTGGTGCTGACAATAATATCAGCATAAACCATATTTTAATCACTGTGTCCCCTGAAATAGTTTTTTTCAGGGTGGTATTGTAACCATTTTTTAAATTTATACCAGATATTTCTGATTCTTGTTGCCATTTTGTTCTCTTTTTTAATGGGACCCTCACTGCTCGAATGAGCAGCAAAGAGAGTCCACTGGGTGAAATGAAGTTGAGAATTTAGTTATACGTTACAAGGCGTTACATGTAAAGTTTTTTCTTGACACGTTTTTTGGCGGAAAACCTGTTAAAATAATGTTCTTGTAATGTTTTAATAATTATGTTATAATTAGTTATACAAAAGAAGAGTATATCAATTGCAATTGATATATCCTCCTGGCTGAACAACAATCGCAAAGTTGTAAAGCATAGGGCACCGGTAACAATGTCCAAATGGATTAGGGACTGGAGTTTTAGTTCTGAAGTACTCGTTAAGTTTAGGAAACTTGATTTGTCGGGAAAAGGTTGAGGGTGACCACAAGATAATCCCTCGGAGGCTTTTGTTAGAAATAAGATATGATGAGTTTAAAAGCATACAATACATGGTTAAATAAAGCCAGGAAGGGTGACCGCGTTACATATTACCGTGGATATCTAGTTGAGCCATACTTGCAACCTATTTCACCAACAATTGATCGTGATAGAGTTACAAGATTAGGTAAAGAAGTAATTAAAACTTACGATGCTAATTTAGTCACATTGGTTCAGAAGAAACATGCTAAGTTTGACTATGAGTATATGGCGGTGCGCAAATGATTTGGGCATTGTTTTGGTTCTGTTTAATTCCTATTAAATTTTACTTTGCATATGTAATTTTAATATGGATTTATAAAACATGGTTAGGGATATGAGAGATACAACTTGGTTAATTATTTTTGGCTCAATTTTAGTTATTATATTTATATTATGGACAACTTAGCAAGAGCAATTAGAAAAATTGATGCCTACAATAGAGGTAAAAGAGTTATGGTTACTAAGGTAGCAACCACGCTATCTGCTGATAAACTTAAGAACAAAAAATATTTTGATAAGGATGGAATATTAAAAACTTTCATTCGCGTCAAAGCAACAGATATAGGTGATTTATGAGTGACTTTGATAATTACATAATGGATCACTATGAATCCCAGGAGGAAAATATGGTAGAAGAAAAAAAGCCACGTCTTACATTAGAGGAAGGACAAGCTTTATTAAAAGTATTATTAAATGATGTTAAATACGGACCAATAGGGTTGGTAAAGGCAAAATTAAAGATGGAAGAAATAACAAAGAATATACAATATCCAGTTAATGATATAGAAAGATCAATAAAAGATAATGGTTAAAAAACCTGATTCTAAATTACTGGAGCTTGAGAAGAAACAGCAGAAGCGCATCGAGGATTTAAAAAATAATCCTCGAAAGCAACAGTATGTTCAAGAAGAAAAATTTAAATTAGGACAGAAAAAGATGGAGGAATTACCTGATAACACTAATCCTACTGTTACATTTGAGCGTCCACAAGAAGGACAAATAGAAAAAAGAATTGGTGGGATGGATACATTCCATGTTGAGAAGGGTGAAGAAAAAAATACCTATCAAATCACAACTAAACGAGAGTTAACTTTTCAGTACATGATTCGTGCTAAGAGTGAAGAAGATGCAATGATTAGAACACTACGCTTTGTTAGTAAAGATGGTAGTGGGCAGCGTGAAGACGTTAAACGTCCAATGTACGCATCTAAACCAATAATCCGTGAGTGGATAGAAAGTATAATAAAAATATCATGAACAGTACTTGCGAATTAAAAAAACTAATCAAAGATATTGTAAGAGAAGTACTGAGAGAGATTAAAATGGAAGCTGATGAATCAAAATGGGACAAGGAACTAAAAGAAGAAATGGAGAAAAGCTATGGCGGAACAGATCCAGACTAAAAATTTAGAATGAATATAGATTTTTGGCATTGGTGGATTTTATCCATGGTAACTATTAACACGGTAATTAATTCTATTGTTTTTATAGTTGGGCGTAAATTTAAAAAGGTAAAAAAGAAATGAAACTACCAGGCAAAGTAAAAATTGGGTACCAGGATATAACAATTGAGCGTGAAACAGCAACGTTTCAGAAACAATCAGATTCCTACGGTGAATATGATCACCGTAAGAACGTTATAACTATACAGACTGGATTGTCCCCACTTGATGAAGCTAATACAGTAGTCCATGAGGTATTGCATGGTATAGCGTATATCAATTCGCTCACCGCCAGTGGCCAGCCGCTTGACAGTGAGAACAAGGAGGAGGTAGTTATTAATCAATTTACAAATGGCTTGGTACAAGTACTTAGGGATAATGAATGGCTATTAACATATTTGAAGGATAAACTTAAATAATGAAAGAAATAGAAAAGAAAACTTATGAGATCAATCTATGGAAAGACAAGAAGATTGTCGAGAAAGTTGTTAAACAATTTGAGAGTGAGGATCAAGTGTTAGAATATATTAAAGAGAATTTTGATAGACAACCTGAACCACAGTATCCACAATTAGACCCAGAGCGTGGTTATGTAAGGCCAAAAGCTGATGATCACATTATTACGTGGTCTAAAATAACTACATATGTTAGAAAGAGAGCTCCAAATAGAATGAAATTGGATGAAAAGGAGCAGGAACTAAAGGATACACTGAATAAATCAATAACAAAAGAGGTTATTGAAGAATGGGGTAAGGAAGAAATGCTACGCATGGTTAGAAAAGAGTATTGGTCACACCCTAATGCTAAGGGACAAAAGGATTATAAATAGGTATTGGCGCAGTATTATGGGTAATATAAAAAAAAAGAAGGGTTTGACACCTAAACAAATGAAATTTCTTCAAGTAATTCAAGCATTTATCGATGCGAATGGCTACTCGCCATCGTATGAGGAGCTTAAACAATTAAATGGTATGAAATCTAAGAGTGTTGTGCATGGATACGTACAAAACCTAAAAAAGCGCGGATACCTTGATGATATACCGTATTCTAAGAGAAGTATTGTACTACTATGATTGGTATTGTATTGTGCGCTGGATGCTAAAAAGTTTTTTTATTTTTTCTATCCCGGGATTTTGCCAATACCGTAATACCAATTCCCAATTCTCTATATGGAGTAAGGGATACCAGGTATTACGGAGGTATTACGAGTTCATGGTAAAAGGGTCAAATTATTGTATTTTGGAGGTAAAATGAGTGAAAAAGACATATATAACAATAAGTTAAAGCGGTTAGAAGAGGTAGGCCTCCGTAATACCATCCGTAATACCAGAGATATGGCATTGAAACACCCACGAGGTGAGGATGGATTGACTGATAAACAACGAATATTTGTTGAAATATTTGTGGCTAATGAGGGCAGAATGACTCCAACAGAATGTGTAAGACAATCTGGGTATAAGAAAGAACGTGCTTCAGTGACAGCATCTGAGTTATTAAATGTTAACAAATTCCCACGTGTTGTCGCTGCAGTGAGGAAGAAAAGAAATGAGCTTGCTGATACTCATAAGGTTGAAATGAGTAAACACATACAAGAGCTTGCTAGATTACGTGATAAGGCACTTGGGGATAAGTCTCATAGTGCTGCAATTAATGCTGAAAGATTACGTGGTCAAGCTGCAGGATTATATGTTGAACGTAAAGAAATTAGAACAGGATCAATAGATGATATGTCACGTGATGATGTATTAAAAGCATTAAAGGAATTAGGTTATGACGGAGAAATTAAAAAAGAGGGTAATCAAACTATTATTCAAGTCGAAGAGAAATCCAGTGGCGAAAGAATTAAAGACATCAGCCCAGTACAAACAGAAGATAGTAAAGAGCAAAAAGAAGTATGACCGTAAAGACGGAAACAAACTTCTACAAGAGTTTCAAGAAATGTTTGGAAAGTGGGACTGAAAAATACATAATAACACGTATTGAGTCTTACGTCACGCCAGGATTCCCTGATTGCTTGATATACCATAAAGATATTGGATTTTTTACTGTAGAATTGAAAGTAGTGCGGCGTAATAAGAAGGGTATTGGAAAGGTAGCAGTTTCACCTCTACAAATAGCTTGGAATACACTCCATGCAGCCCATAATGCCCTCTCATTTATCTTGATCTACGACCCCGGGAAGAGGCTCACTAAACTCTTTCCAAGCGCCAAACTCCTAGAACTCCGTGATAATGACTATGACTCAGTGGACGGTGACCTGTGGACTGGTGTGCTGGGCCCGGGCTGCAGTTCAGAGTTACTGAAACTCCTCAAACTCCGCAAACTCCCCTAATATATGAGGTCATTGGTCGGCGGCCCTCTGCTGGTTCTGGAGCGCCCGGCGCGCGCTGCGCTGGTCTTTGGCAGCTGGAAAATAATTAAATGAGATGTTGCATTGTGGATAACTTTATGGTATAATACAATTAGAAGTAGAAGTTGAAGATCAATGTATTAGGAATTAGTGTAATGCTAGTGATGTACAATCGTAAGGTGAAAGTCCTAATGAATTTCTACTTCTAGAAATAGAAACCATAAGGAGTTAAAATGGATAAAGACTTAATACACGTATTAGAAAGAATTGCTAATGCAATAGAAGAAAGTAATGACACATTAAGTGCTATTGCTCATCACTACGACAGCGTTGTTCCAGTAATGAAGCGAAATCAAGTTCGTGCTGAATTACACGCAGAAGAAATGGATCGAGGATTTGCACAACAAGTAAAGGATATATTTAGACCACAAGAGAATTAGGCAAACTCCCCAAACTCCATAGATATCCACAGGTTGTTGATAACCTGTGGATAACTCGTGCTGGCGCCCGGGCGCGATCCTTCTAACGCAAACTCCCAAACTCCTGACATATTGGCAGATTTCCTAGGTTTTTGGTTTTGACGGCAGTAAAGCACCGGGGGCGCGCCGGGATTTCCTTGACAAACAGAATGGCTGACTTCCGCCAAAATTTAGGGTTGACGAAGCGTGGATGAGCTGGTAAACCTGAAGGTAGAATGAGAAAGAGAGGTACATATGGACTGACTAACACTATTTATACCAGTAAAATTGGCGGTTTTCTGCCTAATATTATACTGGGCAGCTCGGCATTACTTCTGAGCTGCAGCCCGGGATTCCAGGCAGCTGCAGCTGCAGGATCCAGGCAAACTCCCAAACTCCCCAAGTTCCAATGATGCAGATTGTTGGACCTTGGGGTTGGGACGCACCGGGCGCGCCGGGAGTTCTTTGGAGTGAACTGGAAATGTTATCCACAAGAAAAAGAAAGATTGGGTTGAGATGAATTACATTTGATGATATAATGATGATAGTTAAAGCATGATGATATAACTTCTTAGTTTAAAGAGCTTTAACTAATATGGTTACCAACCGAGGCAAGATAAACGGAGATATTCGGCTCTTGCCTCACAAACTCCCCAAACTCCCAAACTCCTTGATTCGATCATTACGATTAGTTGTTGTCCAGCCCGGGCCCGCACGGGCAGTTCGCTTCAGGAAAATAAAGTTCAATTAGCTATTGCATTATATTAGAATTTGGTGTACTAATTGAATTAGAAATAGAAAGGTATTATATGACTAAATCAATGTTTCACGACATAGTTAAACAAGGTTTCTTTAGTATTAAATGGCTAAAGAATGACGGCGAAGTAGGACACATTAAGACAGGTATCATTGGTAAGAATGGCTATAGATTTACCAAGAATGGTGAAGTAAGAGAACACCCAAATTACTTACTTGTATTTTGTGTTAGTAATAAAGGTAAGCACGGATGGGCAAATGTTAATCCAGACACAATACTTGAAATCAATAACGTAAGTTATCCACAATGAATATGATAACATTAATAATAATGGTTTCAATTATGTGGGTTATTATGTATAGCTTTATTATAACAATTAGTTAAACAAGGAGAAATTAGAATGACTAACAAAAATGAAATAGTACCAGTTAAGTCAGTTAATAATATTGACATAACACCTGTATTCAATGAGATTATAGAATACGCAAAAGATCAATCAGCACTTGGTAGTCTTGAAACTATTATTAGTTCTGTTCCAACTAAAGATAGTATGGACTGGAAACTAATTAGTGGTGTTCTTATGAATGCCACAGTTGAATGGGTTGTTAATAACAAGGACAATGACAATGTCAATGCGATTGAGTTAATAACACACTTACAAAAAGACGTAGGGTATCTACTAAAGAGATTAGGTTTAGCTTCATAATATCCTTGTTGCTAGTAAGAGGGGCTACTAAATGTAGCCCCTTTTTTTATGCCTAATACACAAGATGTAGTGGTGCGACAATTTGTCGCGCCCGGGATGTAGTGGGTGGTTGTGGTTGGTGGTACTACATGTAGTAGGCTGGCGCCCGGGACACTATAGCTCCGAAGCTCCGGACCCCCCAACCCCCCCCTTTTTCGAAAAGCATGCTTTGAATTTTGCGGAGGCAAGTTTGAGAGTGACAATGAACCAAAAAAACGTTATAAAAAATTTTAAAAAAAAAATAGATGACTCTTCTATGAATAATTTAGGAAAATTAGACACACAGACTTTAAAATATCTTTTAAAAAGTAAAATCCTTGAGAAACAGGAAGCATCACAAAAAGATTTTTTAAAATTTGTAAAAACAGTGTGGCCCGAGTTCGTTGAAGGAAAACACCATAGAATTTATGCAGAAAAATTAAATCGCATTGCAAATGGTGAACTTAAAAGGCTTATTGTCAATATGCCACCAAGACATACAAAATCAGAATTTGCATCACACTTATTTCCAGCATTTTTTATGGGTAGGCATCCAAAGGCCAAGCTCATCCAAACAACGCACACAGGCGAACTAGCAATCAGGTTTGGACGTAAGGCCAAGAACATGATAGAATCAACAGAGTATGAAAGAGTTTTTCCAGACGTCAGGTTGGCAGCCGATTCAAAAGCTGCTGGACGTTGGGAGTCAAATCATGGCGGTGAGTACTTTGCTGCTGGTGTCGGTGGTGCTATCACTGGTCGTGGTGCTGATTTGCTTATTATTGATGATCCTCATTCGGAACAAGACGCTCTTAGTCCTTCTGTGCTTGAGTCCCATTATGAGTGGTATACTTCTGGCCCTCGTCAGCGTTTACAGCCTGGTGGTGCAATAGTACTAGTTATGACTAGATGGTCTGTTAAAGACCTAACTGGAAAGCTACTAGAGGCCCAAGGTAAAGACGACGAAACAGACCAATGGGAAGTTGTAGAATTTCCTGCCATTATAAAAGATAAACCCATGTGGGGAAATTTTTGGTCCATGAAAGGATTGCAAGGCGTCAAGGCTTCCATCCCACTAACCAAGTGGCAAGCACAGTGGATGCAGCAGCCTACTTCCGAGGAAGGTGCACTTATAAAACGTGAGTGGTGGAAAACGTGGGAGAAAGAAAAGATACCACATCTTCAATATATAATACAATCATATGACACGGCGTTCTCTGCAAAAGAGACTGCAGATTTTAGTGCAATAACAACGTGGGGTGTATTTACACCGAAGGAAGGTGACGCGCCGGCCTTGATCTTACTCGATGCAAAAAGGGGAAGATGGAACTTTCCGGAGTTAAAATCAATTGCACAAGACGAATATAAGTACTGGGAACCTGAGGCAATCCTTATAGAAGCGAAGGCGAGTGGTTTACCGTTAACTCATGAGTTGCAAAAGGCAGGAATACCTGTTATAAATTATACACCCTCAAGAGGAAATGATAAACACTCGAGGGTAAACAGCGTGGCTCCTTTGTTTGAATCAGGAGCTATATGGGCGCCCAAAAAAACGTTCGCTGAGGAAGTGATAGAAGAATGCGCAGCATTTCCTTTCGGCGATCACGACGACTACGTGGATTCTACCACGCAAGCACTAATGCGTTATAGACAAGGTTATTTTATTGGGTTAAAAGATGATTATGAGGATGAGGAGAGTGTCAAGATTGGCACGGGGAGAGAATATTACTAATGGGCACAAAAGTAGCAGAAGATTTAAGGAAGAAAAAAAGTGAAGGGACAAAAGTTTCTAGAGATCTAAGAACTAACCCTCAAACATGGGGTGAGTATTTTCAAGATAGATGGGATACACTTCCAAGAAGAACTTCAGATAAGTTTGAAAGATTAGGTAAATGGAAAGACGACTTTGATAATCTTTATGCCAACTATGGGCCTATACGAGAGCAAGACATGCGTGATCAATCATGGGGTAGTTGGTATTCACCGCGTGAAGGATTATACGATTTAACTGGTTACGATTACGGTGGAAAAATTTCCGATACTGCAGCAGTACCACTTAACGCACTTTCAGAAACATTAAAATTTACAGGAGCAGCATTAAAAGGAGTTCCACAATCATACAAAGGATTTGGTAAAGGTACAGGTTACGGTTTTGATATAGCGATGGAAGGTATGCTTGGAACACCAGCAATGTATGAAGATAATCCAATGCGTCATACGTATAAAGATTTACAACCGTATGCAGATAAAGCTTGGGATAAGATTGATGATCTAATGACGGAAGATGCAGAAAGATTAATAGATGAACAAGTAGATGCGTATGCAGATTATGATACGTTAAAATATGAATATCCTGAAATGACAAAGGATCAATACAAAGCAGAAAGAGAAAGAATAAAAAACATGATAATAGCAGATAAATATTATGGTCAAGTAACTAATATAGCTGCTAAAAATTATGTAGATGATATGATGGATCAATACGGAATTTATAATCCTGACTTATTACATGGTTCATCCATGTGGAAGGATATGGAATACATGGGAGAAAAAATGGATCTTGGTGCACTTGATCCATTAAAAGAATACTTTATGGATTTTGGTAAAGATAAAACTTTTGATTATACATCAAAAGACGCACAAGAATATTTAGCTACACCAGAATTTCTAGGAGAAATGGCATTTGGTATGGGAATACCCTCAGCTGGTAGAGCTGCATTAAAGTACGGAACAAAAAAAGGAATACCATCAGTATTGGAAAGAGTAATGTTAGAAGCATTACCAGGAACACTTAACCCTAAATTTAGTGGTGGGTACAGATCTACTATGAAAAATCCGTGGTTAAGAAAACCAATTAATTTTCTAGATGCTTCACGTAGTTATGGGTCACAGTATTTTGCACCTATGGTTATTGGTGAAATGATGGACGACTAATGTTTGCAAAACCTATTTTTAAATACATTGCTAAAAAAGGAATGACTAAAGGGTATACCCCTAAGCCCAAAAAAGTTTTAGATTATTACGAATACGAAGGAAAAAAATTCTCACCTAAAGATTTAACGCGAGTACAACGAAGAGGAGAAAAAGGAAAACTTATCACTGGACTTATACCACGTCAAATAGAAGAAGCACGTATTGCTGGTGTAAATATTAAACCTTTAACAAAACCTACAAAACCAAAACCATCTGATAAAAAACTTGAAGCTCTTAAAAAATATGATGCGTTATCTGATGATGAACTTCGTTATTTAACCGAAGAACAATCAAGAGCAATGGGTGTTAGCCCTGAAATGTATTTAGCTCCATATAGACAAAAAAGATTAGGTCCAGGACTTAATTACGGTGTTAAAACTAAATTTACTGATGAAATGGGAAAACCAGTTTACATGACAAAATACGGTGATGCTGTAGAAGAGTTAACTTCAAAAAATACTCAAATAGTTAAAGATACAATGTTAAAAATTAATAAAGCTATTGACACACCAATAAATGCAGGGTCTAATTTAATTAGACATTTAGGTAGAATGCTTTCTCAAGCAAAAGCACAAAAAAAAGTTTCACAAGATCAAGTTATACAAAAATTTTCACAATTAGATGCTCCTTGGTGGGGTAAATTTTTATCTAAAAGAGGAAGGATTAATAATAGAGAAATTGCAAAAGCAAAAGAACTTGGAATAATAGATAAAAATGAATTGTGGGAGATCAGTCATATAATTAAGGCATCTGATGATCCAATGAAAAGTTTTGATAAGGACAATGTATTTTGGTCTATGAATAAACAAAATCGTGATATAAACAGAGTACAAGCTCCTATTCATGGTTTTGAGGAATGGTATGAAAATATGTTGGGTGACAGAATAAAAGGATATTATGGCTACGCCGGCGGCGGACTGATCAAGAAAGGAATAAAATCACTTCTTGATAGTACAGCATTCAATCAATCAAGAAGAAAATTTTTAAAACAAGCTGGTGCCACAGCTGCATACACAGC
>Ga0209128_1002154_pt1 | contig 12906 bp, 18 predicted proteins | sample ETNvirnome_6_100_FD_184072 | JGI IMG/M metagenome (GOLD analysis project Ga0209128, IMG submission 184072) | Marine viral communities from the Pacific Ocean - ETNP_6_100 (SPAdes) (version 2) | ecosystem: Environmental > Aquatic > Marine > Oceanic | place: Pacific Ocean | collected 2013-06-19 | reverse complement strand
CCTCGAGTAGCGTCCACATAGACTAATGTCAGGGATTGACCATTATTGCTTAAAGTTAAATTAGAGGTTCCACCATTAATTTTTAAGCCATTTCTATCTACGGTGAGGTTGTTGGATTGAAAAGTACCATATGAATCCGTAATGGTTACCTCATCACCTGTAGAAGCAGCTGAAGGTAAAGCAACGCTAATAGTTGAGGTAGTCGTGTTTGCTAAAATCTGTGCACCTGCAACAGCCGTGTAAGGACTATTAGAATTAGTAATGGATGCATATCCTTTTTCTAGAATAGTCACCACTGTTTCTGAACCATTAGATTTACATAAAACAGTCGCACCTGGAGGAATGGGTTGTTCCGTTCCAGAAGCGGTTAAAACTCCTAAAGTTCTATTAGAGGTTCCTCTAACCGTATCATCTTTCATAACCCAGACTCTTTTTGCAGTACCGGGCATTGTAATGGTTCGGTTAGCTGCTAACGTACCATAAAGTCGGTAGTATATGTTTTTGCCGGTAGACGTTGCTCCATCGGTTAAGACAAGAGTAGAGCTACCTGCAGATAAGTCTACCTCTAAAACTCCAGTTGAAGTTTGTTCATTAATTTGTAAATTTGTATTAGTAATTGTCCCCCATAACCCAGCTTTTTCGCCAGTTGTTATAAGCTCTAATCCTGAATTTGTTGAATAAGTTGATGCCATAATATTAACTTGTAGGGTCTATTGGTGTCCATGTCATTGTAGCCCCTGGTATAATTTCACTCCATGTTATAGCTTGTGCAGTTCCTGTAGCAAGCGTAAATGTGCTACCTGTCGGATCTACATTTGCGTCAGCTGTTATACTAACAGTTCCTGAAGAAATTACAACCTGATTTCCATTAACGGCAACTGTGGCCCCAGCTGTGACCGTTACATTTCCTGTACCTAATGTGACTTGAGATCCCGTAGGGCTAAGATTCGCATCTCCCGTGATCGTAACGGAGCCAAAACCTAAAGTAAGAGGAACGGGTGTAGGTATTTCTACAATAGAATCTGCTGTAATTCCAGGGTTTCCAATACTAATAGTTAAAGCATTGGCTGTAGCTGTGATAGTGACATTATTCTCCGGTCCCGCCGAAGAAATAGGGTATTCTGAAAATGCGCCAAAACCTAATAACATAAAATATAATCCTTTAAAGGGAGCAGTGGGTATGTGGTGGAGTCACTGCTCCCATCAAAGAATTATATCATCGTTTAAACCAAGAGGGAAGTCCTAAAAAAGGTCTACGATCAAATCTATTTTCAATAGCTCCAGGTGAGGTAATCTGATTATAATGAAGAAAGACTTGAGCACAATTTTTTCCTTGAAAAGCTTCTCGCCAATGTTCTAATTCACAACCTGAATAAATCAACATATCTCCTGGTTTAAGAGTTACTTTAACCCCTTTATTGGTCGTAGGAACATAGGGATCAGTAGGTTTACCTACATTTTTATTAGGCTCTAAATAAATATCCCAAGGATCGCCTCCTAAACACATCGTAGCAGAGATTTCACAACTAAACCTGTCTTTGTGTCTTTTTAAAATATCTCCTTTTTTATAAATTCGAGCATAAGAATAGGTAGGAACCAATTTAAGTTTTGTTTCTTTTTCCATTTTTGGTTTAACTTTTTCAAGAAGAGTTTCCATAACCATGTCAGCATAATGGGAATAGGTATTAGGAATTTGTTCATCCGTCCAAGTTCCCCAGCCTTGTTCGAAAGGCGAAATATAACGATCATCTAAAAATTTCTGAGCCACTCGACGCTTCATCATAAAATAACCGAAAATAAAATTAGCCATCTCTCGGGTAATCGCTTTACGAATCACTAAATATTTTTTTCTTTTAAAACTCATATAAATTTAATGTTGCCTGCCACCGAAGTTCTAGTCACCTTTGAATTAAAGTGCATGACGGAATGTCTTAAATCAGAAGGGAACATCATTAAGGTATTAACTTGAGGATTAAACTGTTTTTCTGATACCGTACTCCATTTATCTTCTCCATAAAGAAAACACGTTTGTCCAGGATTGGCTGCATTGGTTTCATTTTTTTTAGCCTCATCCAGCATGCGTTTAGGAACTTCTAGCCACACAACAAAGGATAGATCACAATAGGTATGTACATGAATGGGGTTATATTCTTTGGCTCTCATTCGATTAATCCACATTTGCTCGAGGCGATATTGGCGATTAAAGTTTGGTTTATCACTAAATTTTTTCCATCCCTCTATCCAAGTATTAACATAAATTTGAAACTCATTAAAAATCCAAGGTTCTGTTTCTAAAGGATAAATATATTCATGATGAATTTGGCCTGCTAAATTTTCTCGATGAGACTTTTTTAATTTCTTTCCTAACTTTAAAAGTTTAGCACAATAAACAGGATCCACTGGCATTTCTGCCAAGTAAGGACCGAAGTGATGGTATTTATGTTCTCGGAGTACTGGTTGCATTAGATATTGATTTAGGTACGCATTGAATATTCCAGTGAACAAATCTAAAGGGTTCGATTCCCATATCGACTGGATATTGATGAGGAGTATAACCTGGAATAATTACCATGGTACCTGGTTTAACGTTATAATGGATTGATTCATTAGCATGAGTAATTTTAGTTCCATCTTTTTGAGGAAGTTTAGTCATCATCGCTCCGGGTCTAGGATCGTGTAAAACTGGCATTGTAGTTTTATCACTACATTTTAAAAAATAAAAACCGGATACGTGTTGGTTCCAATGCACATGGGTATTATGGTGTCCTGCGCCTTTGCTAGAAAATTCCTGCACCCACATTTCAGTGTAATGCAAACTATGATTGCGTAAATCAAATCCACACCAATCTAAAAATTCATAACTTCGATCGCCACAATACGCTGCAAATTCTTTTGCTTGGGGATCGGTATTAAGGGAAACGGAGTGATTGGATAAACCAAAATCTCCTAGTTTTCTTTTATATATTTTATCTCTTTGCTTTAAAGAGGGTTGAAGATTTTTCTTTGCGTTTTTAATATACTGATCCGCTAATTTATTCATCGGTTGTAAAAATTCAGGAACGCTATTGGCCCAGACGGGAGTTCCAAAATATACACTTGCATTAAAATTACTCATTTAAAAGGGTATCCAAGATTCCAAATAACTAATGAATACCTTACTCCTTTCTTTACGCGTTTAACTCTATGCCATACAAACGAAGGAAAAACAACTACAGAACCTTTAGGAACAATCTCATTACATACCACAGGATGTCTTTGTTTATCAGGGTCATTTTGTCTAAAGTCAAATTCTAATTCTCCACCCTGATAGTCTTTTTCATCCGCCAAAGAAACCGTAACGGATAGTTTTCTGATCTTGCCTTTCGTAGGACCTTCTTTTTCATAAGCTCCGTCCCAACTATCACAATGCCAGTCATAATATTGTCCAGGTTTATACTTGGTAAATTGACAAGACTCCGACCAGTCCCAGTCAAAATTCCACCCTGCTGATCGATTCGCTTCATGAACATAAGGTTGTATTTCTTTATAAATCCAACGATCATTCATCCACACAACATTAGAATTTCTTTTCTTTTTTAAATCTTTTATTTCTTTTTTATTTAAAGGTTGTGTTTTTATATCTCTTGCTCGTCCCAATCCCCCTGTAATCGCCATATCATCTTTATGTTGTAATCCATATTGGATAATCTCATCACAGATTCTTGGAGGAATAGCCGATTTAAAATACCAATAATAATTAGATATATTCATTAGAGATAGTCGTAAGTTAAAGTTAAAAAAATATTCATCTGTTTACCTTTATTCGCAGATATAAAATAACGTTGTGTTGAAGGAAAGATAATAAATTGATTATTTTTTAAAGGAATATGCCACGTTCGATTGGCTCGACGATTATCATTATATTCAATAACTAATTCACAGGAATCTGTAGTCACGTCTACTCCGTAAAGACAGGTATAGTCTGGGGAATTTCTTAAATCAGATAAATCCACTTGATTTCTAGAAATAGAAGATTGGTATGGAGAATAAACATTTCCCCATTCTTTTGTAGTAATTAAAGTTTTCCCATAGTCCGCTAGGATATGGTCTCTTAGATAATCTTGCAACCATTGTAAGGGCTTAGAAAAAGGAATTTTAAAATCGTGATAGGAATAATCTTTTTTATTTTGACTTAAACGCTTTTCTGAAACAAAGCTAGTGATAATGTCATTCTTGATTTTAGCACGGTCAATGTTAATGACGTGAACCCTGTCTATATAAAGGTCTATTTCACTTAATACTTTCTTCTGCATACCTGTGACTTGTATACTGAAAAATAGAAGATTTGTAAAGAGAGTTGATAAAAATTGATCTAGATCAATTATGCTGCGGGAGTTGTTTTATCCCAAGATTTGCCATCTTCATTCCACGCATACGCAGTACCAGCTGCTTTTTCTTCATCAGTTAGATCATCGGGTTGATCACCAATTGGTGAATGCCAAGTTGCTGTTGTTGTATTTAAAACCCAGCTTGAATACGGTTGTTTAGGTATGAAAATATTATTATCTTCATCCCAAATCATACCTATACCTGCATAGTTTCCTCTAAAAGGAGTTCCTCCTAAACGATGAGCTCCTTGAAAGGTGTTGTAAGATGTTTTAATCCACATCTGAGATGGCCAACCATGCACTCTTTCCAAGAACTGTTGTCCAATGCTTTCATCTTCAATACCATCACCATTTAAACAGTCACTCTCATTCACTACATGAACTGCAATAACTTTGCTGTTAATTCCTAGTTTTGCGAAATGTGCCATAATGTTTCTCCTTATATATTATTTTAAATTTTGTTGCAATAAATTTTCTACGATACAAAAGTCCCTGTGGCAGTAAATGTATGGATTGTGTCACTTCCACAAGTAGTTACCGTTCCGGAAGTTGACGTTGAAGAAGAAGTTAATCTTCTAATTATTACGATACCTGAACCACCATTTCCTCCAGAAGCATTGTTGGGACCTGTTTTATTTCCAGCCCCTCCACCTGTTCCAGTATTAGCTCCACCTGCTGCTCCTGGATCACCACCAGCAGCACCGCCACCACCACCTACTGCTCTTGTAACATCAGTTCCTGAAATTGTTGATGGGCTTCCTATTCCACCTGTTCCTGCAGGTCCATCTGTACCGGCTCCACCTGCACCGCCACCTCCACCACCTTTACCATTAGATACTCCATCACTATCTCCACCATCATTTCCTTGAGATGGACTAACTGGGGGTGTATTACCTGATCCACCTGTTGTTGATGGTGCACCAGGTCTCCCTGATCCTCCACCTGATCCTCCGTCACCTCCGACAGCCGCAGGAGATGATCCTGAACCACCTAATCCGCCACCAGCACTTGTTATTGTTGAAAAAATTGAATTTGCTCCAGCAGTTGCTTGAGTTGTTGGGTTTCCTGCTCCACCCGTTCCTCCTCCACCAACTGTGATAGGAAAGGACGTACATGAAAGAACTGAAAAACTCTTTGTGGCAACAGTTCGATAACCACCCGCTCCACCGCCACCTTCTCCAGTCGGACTTCCTGGTGACGTTCCAGTTTTCATAGCTCCCCCGCCTCCAGCTCCCGCGACAACTAAGTATTGTACGTTGTAAGATTGAGGGGTTTCTAATGCTACATCTTTATCTAATTGAGGAATCCAACCTTGAGTTGCTCCGGAGTAAACTATTCTAATGGTTGCTCCATCACTATCATAAACTGGATTAGGAGAGGTGTTTCCTTGAAAATTTAATGAATTGGGATTTAATGTTAACGCTTTACACGCTGTTCCCCAAGTTCTTTTATAATCTGTAAAATTAATTTCATCTCCTACACTCGCACTTCCAGGAAGTGTTGCTGTAATTGCACCACCACAAGTATTAACAAAATATCCTTTTCCGGCTGCAGCACAAAAAGCTGCGGTTTTAACTGATGAACACCAAGTAATGGATCCAAAACCTGTTTGAGAAACACATGCTCCTAAAGCTATTGTATTTCCTGATTCTCCTAGAGTCACAGTTGTTCCGGATCTTGGGGTTACTTTATTTACTTTAATTTGTGACATTTATAAATCCTATCATATTTTTCTACGCTACAAAAGTCCCTGTTGCCGTAAAGGTATGAATTGTATCAGATCCACATGTTGTTACTGTTCCTGAGGTTGACGTTGAAGAAGATGTTAATCTTCTAATGATTACTATTCCTGATCCACCAGCCGCAGCATGAGCATCTCCACCATAAGCTCCTCCGCCTCCACCACCGCCAGAGTTAGTTGTTCCTGCAGTTGAGTTAACTGGACCTGGTCCACCACCTTGTCCTCCGCCACCTGCACCGCCTGCTCCTGATGGGGTTTTACAAGAATTGCCACCTCCACCTCCACCAGCATAAGCTACTGGATCAAAAGGGGTTCCTCTAATTCCATCTACTGTTCCTGCTCCACCACCACCTGATCCCGTACAAGTCGTGCCATTGGCTCCCGCAGCCGTATGACCGCCTCCGCCACCAGAAACCTTACCACTATTAGGAGTACCTGGTGTGCTATCACCTCCAGCATTTCCTTGTGTACAAGGACTAGGGGGAGTATTTCCTGCTCCACCTGTTCCACCGTTATATCCTCCTCCACCGCCTGAGCCTCCTGCTTTACCACAAGTCAGAGGACCCGTAGTATTGGTACCACCGCCTCCTCCGCCTCCAGCAGAAGAAATTGTACTAAAACTTGAAACTGTTCCAGAATTTCCTTGATTACATGGAGAAGGTGCTGGACTTGTCCCTGATGCTCCAGTTCCACCTCCACCCACAACTATTGGATAACTCGCACCACATGTTACTGAAAAACTTTTGGTAGCAACCTTTCTCAAACCACCAGCTCCGCCTCCACCACCATTCATAGAATTACCAGCAGCGCCCCCTCCACCACCTGCAACGACAAGATATTGTACGTTGTAAGTTTGAGGGGTTTCTAATTCTGTACCTTTATCGAGCTGTGGAATCCAACCTTGAGTTGCTCCTGAATAAACTATTTTAACGGTAGCTCCAGCCGTATCATATTCTGGTTTAGGACTTGTATTACCTTGAAATTTTAATGAATTTTGATCTAATGTAAATTCCTTACACGCTGTGCCCCAGGTACGTGCATAATCAGTAAAATTAATTTCATCTCCCGCAGTTGCTGTTGCGGGTAATGTTACTTCAAAAGCTCCTCCGCAAGTATTAATGAAATATCCATTTCCTGCGACTGCAGTAAATCCTGCTGTTTTAACTGATGAGCACCAAGTTAAACCAAAACCTGTTGCGGAAGCTCCACACGCTAAAGAAATGGTATCACCACTTTCACCTAAAGTGATTGTGGTTCCTGTTGCTCTTTTAATATTGTTTACTTTTATTTCACTTGCCATAATTCTCCTATACTATTTCATCCCAACTTTTAGTTGATTCATTCCAATTATATTCTTTTCCATCAGCAGGTTTAGCACTAGGTGCGTCCCATTGACAAGTTGTTTCATTTAATATCCAAGACTCATAAGGTTTTTTAGGAATAAAAGCATCTCTATCTTCATCATAAGTATAACCTATTCCAGCATGATTTTTTCTAAAAGGTGTTCCGCCTAATTTATGAACTCCGTTTTGAGTATTATAAGATGTTTGTCTCCATATTGCCCAACCATGAAGTTTAGTTAAAAAATCTATACCTAAAGATTCTTGTTCTACTCCATCAGCATCTTTTAAAACATCATTGTGTACTGACTGAACTGACATCACTCTGTTGTTTAAACCTATTTTTGCAAAACTAGCCATTATGTTGTGTAACTCCCAGTTCCTGTATATTTTAAAATTGTATAATCTGTAACGCTTGAGGTATCTACAGTTGGTGAACCACTTGTTATACCAGAATAACTTGCATCAGGTATTTTTAAAATAATCACACCTTTACCCCCTGCTGCACCACTTCCTGTTCCTGTTGTACCACCAGCACCGCCACCAAGATTTGTACCACCAGCAGTTCCAGTTGTTTGTGTTCCTGCACCACCTCCACCTTGACCACCAGTACCAAAACTTCCTGCATTTTGTTTAGCTCCACCACCACCTCCAGCATAATAAACTCCTGAACCCGTTATAGAATTTGATGTACCATCTCCGCCATTACCACCAGCAGTTCCTGCTGTGTTTCCATTAGAACCTGCAGCACCAGCTCCTCCGCCACCGCCACCCGTTCTCTTTCCTGGAGAACCATTTCCCTCTCCCCCATCTTCACCTTGACTTGGAGATGTAGAAGGAGTGTTTCCTGATCCACCAGCAACCGGGTTTGGATTAGATAACTCACCATTTCCAGAACCACCTCCGCCAGAACCACCATCACCACCAGTAGCCTGACCGGTTCCTCCACCTCTACCACCGCCAGTAGATGTAATAGTTGTTAAACCTGAACCTGAAATAGAACTGTCTGAACCAGCAGTCTTGGTAGCACCTCCATCACCAACAGTAACTGTAAGGACTGTGCTATTCGCAGTAACAGTTTGAGTGGAAGTACGATAACCTCCACCGCCTCCACCGCCACCTTGATCTTCTCCACTTCCACCGCCACCAGCTACAACTAACATCTCTAGTGAAAAAGTCTGTGGAGTTTCCAGAGCCACAGCTCCATCATAAAGAGGAACCCAGCCTTTGGTAGCATCCATATAAACAATGTGAAGTGATTCTCCAGCTGTATCATAGACTGGATTAGGTGATGAGTTGCCTTGATAATTTAAAGAATTTGGATTGATTGTAAGTGCATTTGTCCCCCAGTTTCTAGCATAGTCTGTAAATACAATTTGATCTCCTACTGAAGCTGAAGCGGGTAATGTAACCGTACATGCTTGTGCTGTTGTATTTACAGGATAGCCCTTTCCAGCAACAGCCGTAAATGTAGCTCCTGTTTCTACTGATTGCCAAGCGATTCCTGCGAACCCTGTTGCTGTGCCTGCATTTGTTAATGTTGCACCGCTAGGAATAGTAATAGTGTCTCCACTAGCTCCTATTGTTAAAGCCGTGCCTGATTGTGGTTCTATTGCATCTACTTCTATTTTACTCATTAGACGATTACCAATGTTCCTGTTACTGTTATTGTTCCTGGAATAGTAATGGGTCCTGCAAGAACTCCATTCTCTACTATTTGTGTTCCATCAATTGTTGCCGCTTGATTCCATATAAAATCATTAGGGCTATATTGCCCTCCAATATATTGGATTCCATTTATTGTCGCCGTCATAATTCCTCCTACGAACTAATAGTATCGATGTATGAACAAACAACATCTAGTGAACTTGCCGTATCACTGACTGCTTCTAATACATCACCACTAGCTAAAACAATCTTCGCTCCTCCTTGGATCAATTCGACAGCTGAATTAGGTGGAATTACAACTCCTTTTGCTAAAAAGTAGTCGGCTCCTCCTTTTGCAATTTTAATATCTGCCGTAATTGTTGCTGTTAAAATGTTACAGCATCTAATACCTATAACTGCATCATAATCTCCCGCAGTTAAGACAGTAGTATCACTTGTTCCAATTGTTCTTACTAGACTGTTTCTAAAATCTTGTGCCATATTTTTTTCCTATAATGCAACCGCCATTGCTAATGCAAAACCTGCGCTTGCTGCTCCTACTGGGTTTCCTGTTGAATCTAAATAAACTGTTTTACTTGCAGGCATCGTACCAAATACATCTAGGGTGCCTCCAGCAAATGTTATTTTAGAAGTGTTCCCCGCAGAATTACTTATCACCGTATCTCTTGACAAAGTATCTGGTGTTGCATCGGTTACGGTTCCAATCCCAACTTCCCAATTAGCAGTTCCTTGTTCAAAAATTGCATAGTAAGTTGTATTACTATTTCCAATTCCTGAAACAAAACTTACAAAACCTGTTACGACTCCGGCAAGACTTATTGTTCCTGTACCTGAAGTTGTACTAGATTCTTTTACTCTATCATTTATTACTAATGCCATTTTACTTTTCTCCTATTAAGCCATACTGATAATTGCATCTGCCGGTGTGCTTGGATCCGGGAAAGTAATTTTAAATGTACCATTTGTACAAGTTTTACTTCCACCAAAATCTAACACCACACATACTTTATCACTTTGGGAATCATTATAAATTGCTCCATGAGTTGCTGTAATTGTAGCTGATGTCCACGTCGTGTCCGCAAAATCACATGTTGCAACTGCTGTTCCATATGCAACTGCATTACCTGTAAGGGTATTACCAGTTGCTGTGTAATTAGTTCCTGAAGAACTAACTTCATTTGTAGAAACATAAACAGTACTAGATGTGTTGTAAGGATTGGAAGTGTACAAAGCTAATTTAAAGCTGTCCCCACCGGAAGCAAAATTATGTGTTCCTGTGAATAACTCTCCACGGAATGCATAGGGTATTACGTTTGCCATATTTTTATCTCCTTAATAAGTTGATGGTGATTCAGATTTAATTGGAAGACGAATAACCCCATCTTGATATTCGTTTCTGCGTCTACGACCCATTTGTTCTCTCGCGTACGTTTCTAAAGCTTCCTTATAAGCTTTATCATAGTATTGTAGCATATCCATCGGGCCTTTCAAGTACCCATATGCATTTACTAAACATGCATATAAAAGTAAATCTTGATATTTATTAGATAGATAAGTACCACTGGAAGACTTGGTCGCATCCGTTAAACTCGTTGGTTCTTTATTATAAGCTAAAGTAATTTCATAAGCTGCATTTGGAGTAGGAGCTATCACCCAATACTCTTCATCCCAATTGCCATAATACTTAGGAATACTGCTAGAAGAAGAACCCGGTGTGGCATAATATTCAGCCATAAAACTGGGATCTCTTTGTTCTAAATAAACTTGCTCATCATCACTATTTTTTAGCTGCACATATCTAATGACTCTTAAATCAGCTGGAATTGATACATAGCGATTACCAATAATACAGTTAGAAGTCGCATAAAATCTCTCTAGATCAGCATCAAAAGCTCTATAAATTCTGTTTTCCGCATTAACAATAAATTTATTCAAAACGCTAGAACTAAAAACTGAACTATCTACTTCAGTATAATTCTTAATATCATCCTGTAAATTTGTTAAACTGTATGTTAATCCTGCGGGCATATTATTGTGGTCCTATTGTTTTTAAAGTTACTGGTCCAGAAGAGATATTCCATCCTCCACCTTTTATACTACCTGAGCTCGCTGTTCCAGTACTATTAAAATGATACCAGTTTGCTGGAGTATGTAGTAATCTTACTGTTGCTCCGGTATTATGAGTAGCAGCCGTAGATCCAAAAGCTCCACGAGTCACTCCTGTTAATGTATGAGTACTTACTCCCGTATAACTAATAATTTCAGTATCAACTAAAATGCCCCAGGTAGGTGTACCACTTGTATTGGTACTTGTAGGTTCTACTACTCCAGTAGCGACTCCTGTAAAATTTGTACCACTTGTTAAAACTATAGTAGTGGTAGAAGCATCCAGTGCTCCATTTAAAGTGGTTGTAGTAGAAGTATATTTTCCAGGATAAATTGTAAAACCTGCAGCTTTACAAATTGTTGATCCCGCAATTCCATCTATGTTTGAAATGTTAGAAAAACCAACGACAGGATTTCCTGCAACGGGTCCATCATCTCCTACGGTATCAGGAGTTCCCGTACCAGGAGAAGTAGTAGGAGCACCTCTAAATCTTACAGTGTCTCCATAACTTCTTTGATGATCTAAGGATTTAACATTTATAATTCCTGAAGCAGCTGCATAAGTTACTAAAGGATTAAATTCTAAAAATCTTAAAGTAGAAGGAGCTGGCTGTTGAGGTCTTGTTTTCCATAAAGCTGTGGGATCAGCATGACTTGGTTTAGGATCGAGTTGAGGTTGTTTAGATTCAAATTCAGAATAATGTACAAACAATCCATTCCATTGTGTAACCATTTCATTCCATGGAAATGATTGACCACTAATATCTGAAACTGCTAGTGCAAATTTTCCTTGTGCATATCGCGCCATAATTAAACACTGGGATAATAGGTCTTAGGTGTAATATACGTACTATTACTCGACCCATCCGCTGCCTCCGCTCTTAATAATTCATCCTCATAAAGTAATTTTAAATTCTGTGATCTATCAGGAGCATATTTTAAACTCACATAATAGGCTAACCCTGCGCACATTGCAGGAATGTAATAATAAGGAACATCTGCTGCATTGGTATAGGCACCAGCATCCTCTATTCTTTTCATGTAATAAAATTGAATTCGGTCCCCAGCCTGACTTGAACCAGGTGTAGTATATAAAGTAATAGTCACTCTATCTATAAATCTTTGAACCCAATATTGGGAAGGTTGTCCTTTAGCTAATTTATTTGATAAAGCCGAATAAGTTGATCTTGAAATTTTGGTTAATGGACTATCGGATTGACTCGTCGTACCTGCACTACTTCTATAAGAAGCTTCAAAAATATCATCAGTACCATATAAAGCAGCACCTGCACTATTTAATAAAGTAGAAGTTCCATCTCCACTGGCTCTATAGCCAATGTATTCATTCGTCCCATCGACAAGAGTGGCATATCCATCTCCAATTTCCCAGAGATGAATTCCTCTGTTAGCCCACTCTTGAAACATAATATTTAAAGAGCGCCTTGCAGTTTTTAACTGGTAACCGGCAACTCCTCTAATACCACATCGTTCATAGGCTTCTTCAATAATATCATCAACAGCAAACGTTTTTCCGAAAGTTGCTGTCCCGGATGTAGTGTTAGCCATTTAAACTCCTACGCGCCAGTGATTGTTATTGTAACGCTTCCACCAGCTCCCGTTAAGTTATAAACAATACCATCTTTACATAAAATACCAGAACCGGGAATGAAAAGTTGCATCCCTT
>Ga0209128_1002138_pt1 | contig 12944 bp, 13 predicted proteins | sample ETNvirnome_6_100_FD_184072 | JGI IMG/M metagenome (GOLD analysis project Ga0209128, IMG submission 184072) | Marine viral communities from the Pacific Ocean - ETNP_6_100 (SPAdes) (version 2) | ecosystem: Environmental > Aquatic > Marine > Oceanic | place: Pacific Ocean | collected 2013-06-19 | reverse complement strand
GAAAGCGCAAGCACTATGTTAACGCTTTTAAGGCTGTTATGCCCTTGGATAAGAATGTGGATCTTGGGGGTGCTGTATCTAGTGTTACTGCTGCCCTGGGGATGACCCACTCTTCGGAAAATACCGAGGCTACTTGGGCCGAAGAGGAAGAATACGAAGAGGAGTAAAATCTTCTAAGTAAACAACTATAATAAGAAGAGGTTAATAAACCTCTTCTTATTTTTTATACTTATAATTATGAAGCAAAAAATTAAATCAACATTGGGTTTTGGAGGATTAGTACTGGGCATTTTAATCATGCTTTCTGCTGTGTATCCAGCCCAGGGAGGATCCCCTCGTCTTGGTCCATTGAAGAAGCTTGCGACCTTTAAGGGGGATGAATTCGCCTCTTTTTCAGAGTTTCGGGTGCAAGACATCGCCTTCGATAAGAAGACAGGTGCGCCTCAATTAGTAGGTTCCGAGCCCTATGATATCCTTCTAAATATTACAACTATTTCCAGGGTTTACAGATATCGGGATAGTGCAGGAAAAGAGTACTCTACTATTATGTATCTTAGGCATTTAGAAGATCCTCTATTAGTTAGAGAGCCTTATAAAGAAGTAGTCTCTTCTATAAAAAAGGCGGCAGGTGCTATGACAAAATGAGTGATAAGTTAAAGATTTTAGTAGTCCCTGCAAATGAGGGCGGCTGCGCTTATTACCGTTGTCTTATGCCTTATGAAAAGTTAAAGCAACTCTACCCAGATAAGGTAGAGGTTCGGTTTAATAAAAATCCCTTAGGCTTAGATACTAGTACTGGGCATTGGATTCCTGATTGGGACTTTGAAGATATGAAGTGGGCAGATGTTATTATGATTAATAATATCTGTAATTTTGGGGGACAGTATACTGCTAGAGTAGTAGGTAAGGGTAGGAAGTTTGGGAAATTTATTCATTTTGATACCGATGATCTTTTGACAGATTTATATAAAGGCCACAGGCTTGAAAATGTGTATAAGGAAAAGGGTCTTAGTGACATAACTAAGTTTGTATATTCTCACTCTCATCTTGTAACTGTTACGCAAAGAAAGTTTGCTGAAAGAATTAAAGAGTATTGCGGAGGGGTTTTAGCTGTAGTAAAAAATTCCATTGATTATATGCTTCCTTGTTGGAATGTTCCTAAAACTACTCCCAAGAGAAAGAAATTAGTGCGGGTTGGTTGGGCAGGGGGCATTCATCATGAAGAAGATGTAAAAGAGTTTGTGGGTGTTCCTGGGATGGTTAATAGTAGGGTGGGGAGGGAAAATATTAAATGGGACTTCTATGGTGCCCCACCGTTAGCCCCAGGTGCGAAGAAGGATTGGCAACATGAGGTTTGGGATAATTATAAACGATTAATGTTATTAGGGTTTAAGGGAGCTAAGAATTGGCAGATTCATTTAGCACTACCCCCAAATAATTATGGCGGGTTATATGCTAATGTTGATGTAGCTATTGCTCCTCTACAAATGAATAATTTTAATGATAGTAAGTCTGAGATTAAGGTAGCAGAGTGCGGTAGGTATAAAATTCCGTTAGTTGCTACTAATGTTGGTTGTTATGATGAAACCATAGTTAATGGGGAGACTGGGTTTTTAATTGAACATGATGCCCCTAGGAGTGAGTGGGTAAAGGCTCTTACCAAAATAACTAAAGATCATAAACTACGCAAGAGAATGGGTGAAAATTTACATAAAATTACTGAGGAGTATTTTGATATTAACAAGGTTGTTAAGCATCGTCTAAGTTTATACGAGGAGTGTTTTTCTATCTTCCCTAAGGAGCTTCGGGATGGCGTTAAGTTTAATGTAGGCTGGAAAAATGGGTAAAATTAAAATTATTAGTGGTTGGTCTAATCCTGGTGGTTCTACGACATCATTTATTAACCTATGTAATCTTTTTAATGAAAATGGTCTTGATTGTACTTTTTACGGTCCTCATGAATGGCATCTAGATAAATGTAAATCAGATTCATTATATAAATATGTGTTCAATCCCGAGGAGATTTTGATCAGTCATTTTATTAAGGTTCCTGCGGAAGTTCAAGTTAAGAAACATATTCTTTATTGTCATGAAAAGGCTATATTTCCACTAAAGAAGGCCCCCCTCTCGCAGTATGATTTAATAGTATTTGTAAGTAATTCTCAAAAAGTTTGGCAAGGAGTAAATCATCCTTCTGTTATTATTCCTCCTCTTGTTAAAAAGGTAACCTGGACAAATCCTAATAATGGGGTAGCCGGGATAATTGGGAGTATTGATAAAAATAAGCAAAATCACTTATCTATTAATAGGGCACTAAAAGAGGGTTTTTCTACAGTTAAACTTTTTGGAGAAAATAATGACAGAGAGTATTTTATTCAACAAGTGGAACCCCTATTGAATAGTAGTGTTAGATTAGAGGGGCATGAGGATGATCCTGAGGCTATGTACGGGCAGATCAGCAAGGTCTACCACTCCTCCCTCAGCGAGACTTACGGGCTGGTAGAGGCTGAGTGCAAGCTTTCTGGAATCCCCTTCGATGGACCCAGTAATAACCAAGAGATTTTAGATAAGGAGGAGATATTAGAGAGGTGGGAAAAAGTACTAAATCTTTGAAAATCATTTTTATCGCCCCAAAGACTATAGAGCGAAATCCTAGAAATCCTTATCGTTTCGATTATGGTTTTTGGAACTTTTTTCTTCCTTTACGCGCATTAGGTCACGAAACACATTTTTTCGATACCTCCGTTTACGGCAATAAAGAACTAAAACTCTTAATTGAGAGAATTAAGCCTGATTTGCTGTTTTGCGTCATGACGGGTAGTGAGTATTACTGTCCAGATGAGCCTTGGGAGACTATAGAGGGAGAGACTAGAAAGGGTAGAGTAATCACCTTCAATTGGTTCTGCGATGATTCTTGGAGGTTTGATGATTTTTCCAAAAAAGCGTGTTTCAAGTTTCATTACTGTTCTACACCTGAGAAACAGTATGCTGAAAAGTATAAGGACATAGGATATGACAATATCATGTATGCTACATGGTGTGCAAACTCCGATGTGTATTCTAACCTTAATTGTCCTAGGTACAGGGCTACAGCTTTTGTAGGATCTCCTAGAGGAGATAGAAAAAAATACATAGATGCTTTAGGTGACGCAATTTATATCCCAGAGGCTACTTCTTTTGAAGATATGGTGGGGGCTTATTCCACCTCTTTAGTTGGATTGAATTTTAGTAAGAACTCTACAGGCACGGGCACTCAAATGAAGGCTAGGATGTTTGAGGTTCCAGCAACAGGTGCTATTTTGGTAAGTGAGTATACTCCTGACCTGGAGAATTGCTATAATATAGGGGAAGAGATTCTCACATTCAAGGATGAGACAGAATTGGTGGAGTGTATTAAAAAGATATTGGGAGACAAGGAGTTTAGAAGTAAAATGGCAGAGAAGGGTCACAAAAGATTCTTAGCAGAACATGATTCAAAAATTCGACTAAGTAAGCTTATAAAGGATATAGCATAATGAAAATATATATTCCCTACCACTCAGTCCACGCAGGGCATTGGATTTACGAAGGCTATAAGAATGCTTGGAAAGCTTTAGGCTATGATGTTGAATATATTAAAGACGAATCCGATTTTTTAAAACCTACCCCTTCTGAGTATCAGGTCATGTTAACCGAAGCACCTCTTTTTAATAAGGTAGAGGGTATTTATAATTTTATAGAGAAGGCTCAGAAAGTGTATATGTTTGTTCAACCAAATAATTTTCCTGACCCTTGGGGGGCTCATCCTAATTTTATTAGCCATTCTTCTGATAAGGTAATAAACACTCTGAATGAGTTAAATAATGTGTATCTATGGTCTTTTACTAATAGTAAGAATAGTTCTTATTACGATAGATGGAAAGAGGTTCACTACATCCCTTTGGCTTTTGATGATGTAGCGTACCGACCAATTCAAGATAAAGAATACGAGTACGATATTTGTTATATTGGCGGTTTAGCTGATAATGGGTTTAATGAGAAGATGCTAATTATGCAAGATTATTTTCATGAACTATCCCAGCTAGGAATTAAGCTAGGAGTAAGCATTAATCAAAATATTACTTTGGAGCAGGAAGCAAAGTTATTGTATAACAGTAAAATAGCAATTAACCTTCACGATAATTATCAACATATTTTAGGATTGGATTCTAATGAGCGCACTTTTAAATCTTTGGGCTTGAACGGGTTCCTTATATCTGATAATGTTAAAGAGGTTGGTAATCTTTTTCCCAAGGTTCCCTTAGCAAATTCTTCTACGAAGATGTGTGAATTGGTGGAGTATTATCTTGATCAAGATTTAACCTTAGAAAAAGATAACAATAAAGAATTAATTTTGCAAAAGCACACCTACAAAAGTAGAGTTGAGAAGTTTTTGACACTATGAATGATTATAAAATAAGTATTATCATTCCGTGTTACAATGCTGAAAAGTGGATAGAAGAATGTGTGTCCTCTGTCTTTGAGCAGAAGTATAAAGACATAGAATTAATTGTAGTAGACAACGAAAGTACAGACGATAGTGTTAAGATCTTAAAAGATCTTCAATCTTCTGGTATGGACTTTACTTTGTCTTCTGCTCCCAACCTCTATCCACATTGTTGGGATGAAGCTAGAGCGGTTGGGTTTGAATTGGCAACAGGAGATTACTTCCTTACTATGTGTTCCGATGATTATATTCATCCCGATTTTGTATACAATTGTGTAGCTTTTTTGAATTTATTTGAAGAAGCCCCGAAGGCTATTCAAAGCCCTATACGGGGAGTGAAAGATGATAACACTTTTACTCCTTATTTTTCTCCACTTCAGAAGCATATGTATTCTGATCTTTCTGAGTTTAAAAAATTATGCCTAACACGATGTCCTGTTAACACCCCCTCTGTAGTATTTCATCGTTCCTTATATGAGAAAGGACTTCTTTCAACACAGCCTGAACTATATGGAGGCGCAGCCGACTACGATCTGTATTGCCGATTGGCGCATAACAATGTTTTTATAGTGCCGTCCCCTAATTGGTTAGGCTACTATTATAGGTGGCACCAAGAACAGGCTACTTGGGGAGTGATCTCTTCTGGGCGTAACTATGACCAGCAGATTAGAAGTTATTGGGATAACCAATGGAAAAGCTAAGAAAGCGCATTTTAGATATTTGTTACAAATATAAGTTGTCTCATTTAGGAACCTACTTCTCAAGCATAGGCATCTTGGATGATATTTTTCGTAAAAAAAATAGTGATGATGTGTTCATTTTATCAGCGGGACACGCCGCTGTAGCCCTCTATGCTGTAATAGAAAAGTATCATGGAGTAGATGCGGAAGCTCTTTTCAACAAGCATGGAGGTCATCCCCATAGGGATGAGGCTAACCACTTGTATTGCTCCACAGGGAGTTTGGGATTGGGATTGCCCGTAGCCGTTGGTAGAGCTATTGCTAATCCAGATAAGAGGGTATATTGCTTGATCAGCGATGGTGAGTGTGCAGAAGGGTCTATCTGGGAAAGCTTGAGGTTTATACAAGAGAACTCTGTGGAAAACATAGAAGTATATGTAAATGTAAATGGGTATTGTGCGTATGATAAAGTTGATACTCGATACTTGACTACCAGACTAAAAGCATTTTACCCTTCCATCAATATTGTGAATACTTCAGTAGCACAATACCCCTTTTTACGGGGAATAAATGCTCACTACCATATCATGAGTGAAGAGGATTATACGCTTGCGCGTCAGATGGAGGAATCTAATGCGTAAAAAGTTTAGTTTTTTGCTGTATGAAGAGATGGCCCTTAACGATAAGATTGTGGTCCTAACAGGAGACTTGGGGTATGGCTTGTGGGATAAAATTAGACTAGATTTTCCAGACAGGTTTTATAATGTAGGATCAGCGGAGCAATTGATGGTGGGTATGGCCGTGGGGTTAGCCATGGAGGGAAAGATCCCAGTTGTGTATTCTATCACCCCGTTTGTCCTTTATCGTCCTTTTGAGTTGATAAGGAATTACATTGACCATGAGAAAATACCTGTAAAGTTAGTGGGAGGAGGCAGAGATAAAGATTATGGGTACTTAGGCTTTTCTCATTGGGGACATGATGATAAAGAGATAATGGGTTGCTTTAAAAATGTAAAGAGCCTTCACCCCAAAACAGAGAAAGAGCTGGTATCCCAATTCTCCTCATTTATAAATGAGGCAACTCCTCAATATTTAAATGTTTCAAAATGAAAATTTTAATTACAGGATCAGATGGGTTTCTAGGTAGAGAATTCATAAAATACTTCAGTAAAGAGCATGAAGTTATTTCCATGAACAGGGGCGCACTTGATGTTTCTATCGAAGAGCAGGTTAGGGACTTCTTTCAAGATAACGAGGTGGATGCTATTTTACATACAGCTTTTGTGGGGGTCAAGAGGGGACAATCTGACGATTTTCTGGGGTTGTGCCAAAACCTTTTGGCCTACAAAAACCTTATCTTACATAAAAAGAAATCTCAGTTTTTGGTTTGCTTTGGGTCTGGTGCTGCCTATGATAGATCAAGCACTATATTGGGTGTGGAAGAGGATGAGATCCTCTCTTGTTGCCCTGTCGATTATTATGGTATGGCAAAGAACATTATATCCCGAGATATCCTCACCCGGACTGCACAAAATGTTTATGATTTTCGTTTGTTTGGGTGCTTCGGAAAAGAGGAAGAAGATTCACGCTTCATTAAGAGTGCCTTACGAAACATTAATCAAGGAAAGCCTGTAATGATTAACAAAAATATATTATTAGATTTTTTCTATGTCAAAGATTTGTGCAAAGTTATAGATCATTATTTACTAAATCGATCACAGGACCTCCCGCATTCGATGAATATGGTTTATTCTGAAAAATATACCCTTAAAGATATCGCGGAACATTTGAACCCCAATAATGATATTACCATTCATGAGAGAGGACTAGGATCCTATACAGGATCAGGAAAAAAACTGTCGCAGTTACAAATCCCCCTTATGGGGTTGTTTGAAGGGATTAAGGATGCAAAGTACAATGAATAATCTAGAAGAAAAAAAGGAAAAAATTCTTTCTCTTGTTGCGGAGTATGCTAAAGAAAAAAGTGATAGTAATTCTTGGAGCAAAGGTGAGGATTGGGTAGAATACTCTGGTCCTAATTTCGATGCTAAAGAGTTTGTAGCTGCAATTGATAATCTTCTTGATGGGTGGTTTATCTTTGGGAAGAAGGGCCGTGAGTTTGAGCTTGAGTTCCCGCAACACCTAGGGATGGAGTATGGAGCCCTTACAAACTCTGGCAGTTCCGCAAACCTATTAATGGTAGCAGCAGCAGCATCTAGGAATTTGTATAACCTTCCGAAGGGGTCTAAGTTTATTACCCCCGTAGTGTGCTTTCCTACTACCATTAATCCTATTATTCAACAAGGGTTTGAGCCTGTCTTTGTTGATGTTGAGCTACCTAGTGTTAACCTTGATCTAGATAAGGTCGAGAAAAAGCTAGAAGAAGATCCAAGTATTAAGGGAATTATTTTTGCTCATGTCTTGGGCAATCCTCCTAATATGGATAGGCTTATGGGCTTAGTAGATAAGTATGACCTTATCTTCCTAGAGGATGCTTGTGATGCTTTAGGCTCTTACTACGATGGTAAGAAGTTAGGCTCCTACGGTCATATGTCTACCTGCTCCTTCTTTCCCGCACACCACATGACGCTTGGCGAAGGAGGCTTTGTCGCTACCAATAGTAATAAAGCTAGGACAGCCCTCACCAGCTTCAGAGATTGGGGGAGAGGCTGCTACTGCAATAGCATGAAGCCTGGGTCAGTCACAGGAGGATCCGCTTGTGGCAACAGGTTTAAGAATTGGCTTCCTGGAATACCCAAAGCAATTTACGACCACAGGTATGTGTTTAATGAGATTGGGTATAATTTAAAACCACTAGAGCTTCAAGCCGCCATGGGTCTTGAGCAACTTAAAAAACTTCCTGATATGGATGCAGCGAGGAGGAAGAATCACGCTAGACTTAATAACATCTTTAAAAAGTATGAAGAGTATTTCCATATCCCTATGGCTACACCGAAGTCTGATCCTTGTTGGTTTGCATATCTTTTAACGCTGAAGACTGATGCTTTTTCCCGTGATGATTTTGTCAGCCATTTAGAAGATGCAAAGATTCAGACTAGATCCTACTTTAGTGGAAACATTCTTGCTCATCCAGGATACAACCACCTAGCGAAGGAAGGGGATATTGAGTCTTTTCCTGTAGCTAATAAAGTTACTATGGATTCCTTCTTCTTAGGAACCTTTATTGGCCTTACCGAGGAAAAGCTTGATTACATAGAAGAGGTTGTAAATACCTTTTTCCAAAAACTTATAACTATATAATCTAGAGGTATATTATGAAAATTTTATTATGTTGCACATCCATTGAAGATGGACATAGATCGGAAGATGTTCATGACACTCATTACCCCCTAGGGTTAGCTTATTTGCAATCCTATCTAGAGAAGCATAGACCAGAAAAGGATGAGTTTGTAAACTTATATCTAAACAATATTCCATATGATGAAAGTTTTAAAACCCTTAAAAGGGAGCTAAAAAATCTAAAGCCAGATGTTTTTGGCGTATCCATGATGACACATAGTAGGGTTAGTGCATTTCGAGCTATCGAGTATGCCCACCAACGATACCCTAAAATGAAGATTGTTGTGGGAGGCATGCACCCAACAGTAATGTGGGAACAAATCGCAAGAAAGTTTCCATATATTGTGGTTTGTCGTGGAGAGGGTGAAGTTACTTTTAAGAATATAATTGATCTCTACGAAAAAGATGGTGATATTAGAGAAGTTGAAGGCATAGCTGTATATGATCAGGATACGGATGAAGTTTTTACAACAGGAAACGCACCTTTGATTGAAGATTTAGATACTTTACCGTTCCCCAAACATGAGCTATTTGTAACACAAGGAAAAACTATGGCTAACCTCTTAACGAGTAGAGGGTGTCCTTATAGATGTAATTTCTGTGTTTTGGATTGGATGTCTAAGAGGCAGGTTAGATTCCGTAGTGGGGGGAATATTGCTGATGAAATTGAAATGCTTCTCGATAAATACCCCAGCATCCGTACTATCTGGATTCATGATGATGCCTTTATGATTAATAATGATAGGACTATTGAATTCTGTGATGCAATTATAGAGAGAGGTATAAAGACTCAGTTTGTAGCTAGTGCTAGATTCAGGCCCATATCTCATGAAGTTGTATTCAAGATGAAACAGGCTGGTTTTGTACAGGTGTTGTTTGGCTTAGAGAGTGGTGCCGCAGAAGTAATCAAAGGTATGAGGAAGGGGATTAGTAAGGAACACGCTAGATATGGATTAGAGCTTTTCTCAAAGACTGGAATGAAGGCTACCGCATTTATTATCGTTGGGCTCCCTGGAGAAACTGAGGATACTATTGAAGAAACCATTGATTTTGTTCAGCAACTTCAGGATATAGATTACCTGTATTATGAGGATATTGGAACAGCTATGTTGTATCCAGGGACAGAAATGTATACACAATGTAGAGAGACCGGCCTTATTGACGATGATTATTGGTTGAGTGATGGGGATATTCCCTATTATACGAAGGAGTTTGGAGGTGTTCATAGTATGGAAACTCTGAATAAATTTAAGAAGACTATACAAGAGGGTATTTCCCTTAAGTATCTGTTTACTAGGGAGCATTTCTTAAAGCAAAGAAAGCTTATCCCTAAGATATTACAGTATTCTCAAAGGTTTCCCTTGGGTAATTTAAATCAGTTGCTTCCTGAGATTATTGCACATAATAACTTAACCCCTGCACTTCTTCAGAGCTTATTTTTACGCAGTAATGATGATTTAATCAAGCATATAAGCTCCTTGTGGGAGCAAACTATAGTCAATCAGATCATTAACTCAGACGAACCTATGACAAAAGAAGATCGGGAAAAGTTTATTCAGGATTGGATATCTCAAGTAGCAAAAGATGAGGAGTGGCTTCTTAAATGTGAGGAGCAGATGAAAGAGGTTCGTGCAAAATTAGAAAATGTTAAAGATGTGGGAGATGTAGAGTATAAGAAAAAGGCAGAGAAATCTGGGTTAGAGGTTAAGCAATTAGACTTTAAGATATCCACAATGGGAGGAGTATGAATAGGAAGCCTCGCATGATGATGACGCAAATGGATTATGATTCCACTAATTTTGTGAACCCTCTATCCTCTAATCCAAAAATGAAGATTATATATGTAACAGGGTGTTTGGGCTTTATAGGTTCCTATTTTACTAGAAAAGCCCTTGATAGAGGTTGGATAGTGTACGGTATAGATAAGAAAACCTATGCTGCTAGAGAGGAGGTATTGTCTGAATTTTTAAGGTATGATAACTTCACTTTTTTACAAAAGGATATTAAAGATTTAGATCATTTATATGATTGTGATTATTTGGTAAACTTTGCCGCTGAGTCTCATGTTGATAATAGTATTTTAAGTAGTGATGAGTTTGTAAATAGTAATATAGTGGGCGTAAAGAACTTGCTTGAGCTTGTTAGAACTAAAAACTCAAACGCAGGAGATCGCCCTGTGTTCTTTCAAATAAGCACTGATGAGGTTTATGGAGATATTAATGTTGGAGCCCATGTAGAGTCTGACATACTTAAACCTAGCAATCCCTACTCTGCGTCGAAGGCTTCCGCAGATATGCTGATTAATGCTTGGGCAAGAACATATGGTATCAACTATTTAATTTTAAGACCCACCAACAATTATGGGATAGGTCAGTATCCTGAAAAGCTTATCCCCTTGTCAGTTAAGAGTTTGATGAGAGGCAGAAAAATCAGGTTGCACAATGAAGGAACTCCCGTTAGAAATTGGCTCCATGCAGGTGATACGGCTGAAGCTGTTATCCATTTAATTAAGAGGGGGGTAAAGAACGAAATTTTTAATGTGGCTGGAGGTTTTGAACAAACGAATCATGAGACTGTTCGTAAAGTTGTAGAGCAGTATCACGGTATTGGCGCACCTCTGGAGGACTATACGGATTTTTCCTATAGCAGGAGTGGTCAAGATATGCGATACGCCCTAGATGATTCTAAACTCGCTGCTCTTGGATGGAGCCCTAAGAAAAAATTCGATCAAGAGATTATTAATATTGTGGAACATTGTCGTGATAATTTTACATGGTAAATAAAGTAATAGTAACAGGGGGGTCGGGGTTCTTAGGAAAAAGGCTTAAGCTTATTAAGCCAGATTGGATTTATCTATCGTCTAAGGATGTAGATTTGATGGATTACTGGTCCTTTCGCTCATACTTATCCTGCAATAAGCCTGACGCAGTTATTCACCTTGCAGCTAAAGTGGGGGGGATAAAAGATAATGCTGAGAACCCTGCTGATTTTTACTTTAAGAATAGCACCATTAATACTAATATTGTTCATGCTTGCAAGGATGTGGGAGTGAAGCGTCTACTAGCATCCCTTAGTACTTGTGCATTTCCAGATGTAGTAACAGAGTATCCTTTTAAGGAGGGTAATATTTTTGATGGACCTCCTGCTGAGACCAATAGAGCATACGGCTATACGAAGCGGGGTTTGTATGTTCATATATTATCTTGTAGAAAGCAGCACGGTTTAGATTATTCCTGTTTTGCTCCATCTAATCTGTATGGGCCAGAAGATCACTTTGACCTCGAAAGTTCGCATTTTGTTGCGGCTGCTATTCGTAAACTTCATGAGGCTAAAGACTTTGTTGAATTTTGGGGAACAGGGGAGCCTAAGAGGCAGCAGCTATTTGTGGATGATCTTTGTAGAGCTATTCCCCAATTGTTGGAGAAGCATCATAGTGGAGACCCCATCATAGTTGCTCCTGATGAAAATTTAAGTATTTTAGATATGGTAGAATCTATTAAGTCTATAATAAATCCTACAGTTCGTGTAAGTTTTAATGGAAATTTAGATGGGCAGTACAGAAAAGATGGGTCAAACGAACTATTTAAGGAATTGCTCCCAGGAACTCAGTTTACTTCATTCGAAGAAGGGATTCAAAAAACATATGAGTGGTATAAAAAGAGCATTAATAACAGGGATTAGTGGACAAGATGGGTCTTACTTAGCAGAATTACTAATAAGTAAAGGCTATGAGGTATGGGGTCTTCTGCGTAGACACTCCGTACCCGAGAATCAAACCAGTAGATTAGAAGAGATAGGTATACTAGATGATCTTAATCTAGTGTATGGAGATATGACTGACCTCCCATCATTACTTCATATTTTAAAAGAGGCTAATCCTCATGAGATTTATAATCTTGCGGCACAGTCCCATGTAAGAATCAGTTTTGATCAACCAGCGTTTACTACCCATGCTGATGCGGAAGGAGTATTAAATCTTTTAGAGGCAACTAGAATAATGTGCCCAGAGGTTAGAATATATCAAGCAGGATCTTCTGAAATGTTTGGTAATGAATGTGATAAGGATGGTTACAGAAGAGAAACTACACTTATGCGCCCAGTTAGTCCTTATGGGTGCGCTAAATTATATGCTTTCAATTTATGCAGAACATACCGTACCTCTTATGATATGTTTATTTCTAATGGTATCTTGTTTAATCATGAATCTCCCAGGAGAGGACTAAATTTTGTTTCAAATAAAATAGTAGATGGTGCTGTTAAAATATCTAGACAAAAACAGGATACTCTTCCATTAGGTAACTTGGAAGCTACTAGAGATTGGGGTCATGCTAAAGATTATGTAAGAGCAATGTGGCTTATGCTTCAACATGACAAGCCTGATGATTTTGTTTGTGCTACAGGAGAGTCTCATTCAGTTAGAGAGTTATGTGAAGAAGTGTTTGCTGAACTAGACTTGGATTATTTAGATCATGTTACTGTTGATCATAAGTATTTTAGAC
>Ga0209128_1002137_pt1 | contig 12946 bp, 17 predicted proteins | sample ETNvirnome_6_100_FD_184072 | JGI IMG/M metagenome (GOLD analysis project Ga0209128, IMG submission 184072) | Marine viral communities from the Pacific Ocean - ETNP_6_100 (SPAdes) (version 2) | ecosystem: Environmental > Aquatic > Marine > Oceanic | place: Pacific Ocean | collected 2013-06-19 | reverse complement strand
CCTTAACCGCAACCAGAACTCTTACTATTGCACCAAACACAATGAGTCGTGTTCAGATTATTGAAAACGCGACCAGTGGCTCACAAATCATAACCATATCGCAAGGAAGTGGGGCAAGTGTTAATATTCCCAATGGCGAAACCAGAATGGTTTATATGGATGGTGCTGGCGCTGGCGCGGCAGTAGTTGATGCACTGGCAGACATAAATATTGGCGGCAAAGTCACTGTTGGAGTCGATGACACTGGCTATGACGTAAAATTCTTCGGGGCAACTTCTGGGGCTTATATGCTTTGGGATGAATCCGCAGATGATTTAAAGCTAGTTGGTGCTGCTGGACTTACAGTTGCTGGAGACATTGATATAGACGGCACGACTAACCTAGACATCGTAGATGTAGATGGTGCTGTAAACTTTGCAGCAGATGTAACTTTTGCAGATGGTGCAGATATAATCACCGCTTCAGCAGGAACAAGTAACTTCAGAGCAGGTGTCAACGCAGGTAATAGCATCGAAAGTGGTGGTAACTATAATGTTGTCGTGGGTGACGAAGCAGGTACTGCGATTAGCACTGGAGACTACAACACCGCTATAGGCTACAAAGCCTTAGAAGACCATACTACAGGTGCTTCAAATACGGCAATAGGCGCACAAGCGCTAATGAACAATACGACAGCAGCGAACAATGTTGCAATTGGAATAAGTGCCTTAAAAACAAACACAACAGGAGCTAGTAATGTTGCTATAGGTAAAAATGCACTAGATGTAAACACCACAGCATCTAACAACACAGCGGTGGGAACGGATGCTTTAGGAGCAAACACCACAGGTGCAAATAATACGGCAGTTGGCTTTGACGCTTTAAAAACGGTTACAACAAACGGTGCAAATGTTGCTATCGGAAGAAATGCTTTAAGATATTCCACAGCAGCTAACAATACAGCCGTTGGTTCTAGTGCAGGTGAGGAAACTACAACTGGTGCGAATAATGTTTTTGTAGGAAAAGATGCTGGAGTAGCAAACACCACAGGCGGGGCTAATACTGCATCAGGTTACGGAGCATTAAACGACAACACTACAGGTGGTTCAAACGTAGCCATCGGTCATGAAGCAATGCAGAACAACACCACTGCTAGTTACAATGTTGCTGTAGGTGTAGATGCTTTGTATACAAACACCACAGGTGCAAGCAATGTTGCAGTAGGTGAAGCCGCTTTAGATGCAAACACAACTGCAAGTTTCAACACAGCAGTGGGCAGGGATGCTTTAGGCGCAAACACCACAGGTGCTTACAATACAGCTTTAGGTTATAATTCTGGAGCAGCAACTACTACGGGTTACCAAAATACATCTGTTGGAGCACACTCTCTTGATGCCAATACAACAGGTCTTTATAATGTAGCCGTAGGTATGCACTCGTTAGGAGCAAATACAACAGCTAGTAACAACTCGGCTTTAGGACATCAATCTTTATATGCTAACACCACAGGTGCTGATAATACGGGCATTGGTTATTACGCTTTAAACGCAAACACAACCGCTTCAAACAATACAGCGTTGGGTGCAAGTGCTTTAGCAGCAAACACCACAGGTGCAAGTAATATTGCTATTGGTTATAGCTCCTTAGATGCAAACACTACAGGTGCAGAGAACACAGCAGTTGGTACAAGCGCTTTAAGTGCTAATACCACAGCAGCAAATAACGTTGCTGTTGGTATGGATGCTTTATTATTAAACACTACAGGTGCAGAGAACACAGCAGTTGGTACTAATGCTTTAGACGCAAATACAACAGCGGCTAATAACACAGCAGTCGGTTATAATTCTTTAGGAGCAAATACCACAGGTACTTATAACGTAGCTGTTGGAGCCTATGCTTTAGACGAGAACACCACAGCAAACGCAAACACAGCCCTTGGCTATAATGCTGGTGGTTCTTTAACAACTGGAGCCAATAATATTGCTATTGGACTAAACGCTCTAGTGACAAGCACTACAGGCGCTCAAAATATTGCCATAGGCGCTTATTCAGGAGATGCAATAACAGACGGAACTTATAATGTTCTGTTGGGTTATGAAGCTGGTACAGGTATAACTGAGGGAGACTATAACATAGGAATTGGTTCTAGTGCTTTAGCAGCAACTAGCACAGGTCTTGCCAATACTGCTGTTGGTCAAAGTGCTATGTTGGCAAATACCACAGGCGGATACAACGTATCCTTGGGTTACGCAGCACTCGATGCAAATACTACGGCTAGTTACAATGTTGCGATAGGTGCTGCTGCTTTAGGAGTTAATACCACAGGTACCTCAAATACTGCTGTTGGTTATGCAGCTTTAGACGCTAATGAAACATCATCTTCTAATACAGCCATTGGTTATAATTCATTAACAGCCAATACAGCAGCTAGTAATACTGCTGTAGGTAAAGATTCTTTAGAATCCAATACAAGTGGTGGTAGTAATGTTGCTGTAGGTGCTGACGCTTTAGCTGCTAATACCACAGCAAGTAACAATACCGCAGTTGGTAAATCAGCTTTAGTAGCAAACACCACAGGTACAGCCAATACAGCCGCTGGTGCTTTAGCTTTAGATGCCAATACCACAGCAGATTATAATACTGCTTTTGGTTATAGTGCGTTAGGAGCTGTAATTACAGGTACTCGAAATACCGCTTTTGGCTCTAATGCACTAGTAGTAAACACAGGTTCTTATAATGTTGCTATGGGGCATGATGCCGCAGCAGCAAATACATCAGGAGCTGGTAATATTGCTGTTGGCGATAATGCGTTAAGAGCAAATACTACAGGCACACGTAATGTTGCTATTGGCTCATTTGATGGCAGCCTTCTTCCAGCGCTGTATTACAACACTACAGGCGCTCAAAATATTGCTATTGGTACTGGTGCTTTAGTGTCGAACACAACAGCTTCAAATAACACAGCCGTTGGAGATAGTGCTTTATATGCAAACACCACAGGCACAAGAAATACTGCTATGGGTTCTGTAACCCTAGATGCTAATACTACAGGTAATGATAATACTGCTTATGGTTATGCTGCTTTAGGTGTAAATACAACTGGTACAAATAATACTGCTATGGGTGTTGATGCCCTAGATGCAAACACTACAGCTTCTAACAACACAGCCGTTGGTTATAAATCTTTAACAGCAAACACCACAGGTGCAGCAAATGTAGCTGTTGGTTCTGGTGCATTAGATGCCAATACTACAGCCGCTTACAACACAGCACTCGGGGATGCAGCTTTAGGTGCTAACACCACAGGACATTCAAACGTAGCTGTTGGGGCGCAAGCATTAGACGCTAATACAACTTCAGCAAACAATACAGCAGTAGGCACTTCTGCTTTAGGAGCAACCACAGGTACTTTTAATGTAGCAGTTGGTACTAATGCAGGAGACGCCATACAAACTGGAAGTTCCAATATTTGTTTAGGTTATGACGCAGATTGTGCTCACGATAGTTCAAATTCTATTACTTTGGGAGTTTCTATAACAGGACAAGGTGATTACTTTAAATTTGGTAAAGCTAGTAATGTTGTTTCCAATCAATTTACTTCAGACGCTACTTGGTCACAATCTTCTGATGAAAGAATTAAACAAGACATTAAAGATGATTCGCTTGGGTTAAGTTTTATTAACGATTTAAGAACAACTACCTATCGTTGGAAGCCTTCAAATGAAATTCCAGAAGAATTTAATGATTACAGCGAAGAGAACCAAAAAGACACCGAAACAGTTATGCATGGAATGATTGCTCAAGACGTAAAAGCAGCTTTAGATACCGCAGGGATAGATACTTTTGCTGGATGGTCAGAAGATGAAGATGGTATGCAGAATGTTTCCAGAGAAATGTTTGTAATACCTCTTATCAAAGCAATCCAAGAACTCTCGGCAGAAGTCGAGGAATTAAAACAACAATTAAATAACGGAGAATAAAAATGGCAGTGACGAAAACTTTAACGGGAGCAATCCCCTATAACAAAAGCAGCAAAGTCCAGCAATGGGATTTTACCATGCAATACGAGGAAGGAGAGGATGCTACTTATTACACTTCGTCTTTTAATGCGTCAATCCCAGCGACTGATCCAGTATCAGGTGTTGTGAACTTCACGCCTAAAGCGGAAGGCTCATGGACATTGGCACAATTGACCGCACTTTGCCCGACAGACCAGTGGGATGATATATTCGATCAGCAATATGACAGCGTGATTACCAATCCGCCTGATAATCCTGTGCCTGATCCTGATTATGTGATACCGAGTTAGACATGGCTGAACCACAACAAGAAAACGTAGTCTTTTTAGACGACAAGGAAATCAAGGTAGCTGACCTTAGCGATGAGCAGAAATATTACCATTCACAAGTTGTTGATTTACGCAACCAGAAAGCAAGGATCAGCTTTCAACTGGATCAGGTAAATGCCTCACTGAAGGTTTTTGAAGACGCTTTTGTCAAATCAACACAAGAAAAAGCGGAGGAGGTTTTAGACCCCGAAGAGGAGTAAAAATGGCTGCAAAACTAACTATAGCTAAAGTAGACGCTAAAATAGAAAAGCATGAAGCTGTCTGTGCAGAGCGTTGGCTGGAAGTCATCAACAGAGTCAAAAGACTCGAACATTTTATTGTTGCCACACTGATTACCTTAGTGGTTGGAATGGCAGGAATAATATTTGGAACATAATTTTTTAATAATAGGAGATAACTAATGCAAACAGTTGCAAATTTCTTAGCCATTATTATGGCAATAATCAGTGTGAGCAGTTTAATCGCTGCTGTGACTAAAACACCTAAAGACGATGTATGGATCGGTAAGCTCTATAAGTTTATTGATATATGTGCCCTGAACATAGGCAAAGCAAAGGATAAGGGGTAGGAAGCATGGGTGGAAGAACTATATAAACTTGGAAAAATATCTAAACCTTTATATGAGAAGCATATTTTCTATCGTAAAGCATTTTGGATTTGTTTTATCTATGTCCTTTGGGACTTGTTTCACTCTTTTGGGTGGCTCTAATGTACGAATATAATTGTGAAGTAAAAAGAGTGGTTGATGGTGACACTATTGATGTCAGTATTGATCTAGGTTTTGCTATTCATTATTCCAGCCGTGTTCGCCTATACGGTATTGATACCCCCGAATCACGAACCCGAAATAAAGACGAAAAGGTTAGAGGGTTAATGAGCAAAAAATACTTAATAGATGCTCTCTCAGAAGGGCAGGTTGTTATTAAAACTCATCGAGATAAAAAAGGTAAGTTTGGTCGTGTGCTCGGTGAAATGTATGTGAACGACAACAATATAAATTTAAGGATGGTTGATGAGTTTCTCGCTGTTAAGTACGAAGGGCAAAACAAAGCAGATATTGAAGAAGAGCACCTTGTTAATCGTCAAAAATTAATTGATAAAGGTTTGTTTGATCCAGACAGTGTATGAATGATGTATTTACCCTAATTGCAGAAGTTGGCGCTCCCATAGCAGGAGCATTGGTAGCAGGCGCATTTATTTTTATCATTATGAAACAAATTATGGGTGGCGTGATTAATCAAATCAACACCCTCAAAGGCTTTACAGAAAGCCTAATTACCAGAGTTAAAACCATAAACAACGACATGATTCGCCTTGATACTAGCGTCAGTGCGGCTCTTGAGCTGACACCGGATTTGGACAGAATAGCTAGAACGGAAAACTTTGTAGAAGACGGGACGATAGACGCTAGGAGAGATTAGTGGACATTGTAGGGTTGATTGCCGATTTCGGCTTTCCAATTGTGGCAATGGTTGGTTTGGGTTACTTTGTTTATTTTGTGTGGGTTACGATTACAAGGGTTATAAACCCCACCATTAAAAATATGCACCTAACCCTTATTAAACTAATAGACCAGATTAGAATGCTCGATAACGATATGATAAGACTTCAACAAAAAGTTAATACTGTTTTACAGATGAAAGAAAATGAAAAGAAAAAGAAATAGTTTTTGGTTATGTGCTTTATTAATATCTTTTAATGTTGCCTCTGATGAAATAGTACAAGGGTTTAAAAGCCCTGCATTTAGTGGTATTGGTACCTCGTCTCATTATTTAACTATTGATGAACAGGAAAAAACACGCAGAGATGAAATAGCTGAAGACATAGAGAGCGCATTAAAAGACGCTGAAAGAGAGGCTGATAACACTACCCTTGCTAAGTTTTTAAGAAACCTAGAAAGTAGAGTATACAGTCAACTCTCAAGAGACATAGCGGAGTCATTATTTGATTCGGAAAAAGGCGGTACGGGGGGCAGTATCGTGTTGGAAGGCAGCACTATAAAGTTTGTAAACGATGGTGCCAGCATAACACTTACAGTAATAGATGAAGATGGGACAATAACAGAGATTATTATTCCTGTAGGGATATTTGGGATATGTTCAGACGATTGTGGAATTTAAGCCTACTGGCATTATTGCCTTTTATCCTATCAGGGTGTGCTAGTTTTGCACCTGTGGGTCACTCAGGGTGTGCTGATATTCTTGAATGTGTCGAAGAACCAGAAGTTGTTAGACCCACCCAACAGAAATTAATTGAATTAAGACCACCGAATCAGCAAGCCGTGGTTGCTGTGTATAATTTTACTGATCTTACTGGACAACGCAAAAGCTCACAGAAGATGGCATTATTTAGCACCGCAGTTACACAAGGGTCTGATAATTACCTTATAGATGCTCTTAGGAGTGCAGGAAAAGGCACATGGTTCGTTGTTGTGGAGCGCTCCTCACTAGATGCCTTAACCAGAGAGCGACAGCTTATAAAGCAAACCAGACAGACCTATGATGGAGAAGAAGGCAACTCCTTAAAGCCTTTATTATTTGCGGGTTTGATTATTGAGGGCGGAATTGTTCAATACGATACCAATATCGGAACCGGCGGAAATGGAGCTAGATACTTAGGGATTGGCTCTAGTAACCAGTGGCGCAAAGACGAAATCACAGTATCCTTGAGAGCGATTCTTGTTCAAACAGGAGAGGTTATGATAAATTGTATGATAAGCAAAACTGTCTTGAGTGCAGGAGTAAGTCGAGATGTATTTCGTTTTGTAGAAATGGGAACAGAATTAGTAGAGGTAGAAACAGGCTACACAGAAAACGAAGCTATAGGCTACGCAACTAGAGCTGCTATCGAAGAAGCCGTTTATACCTTGATTATGAAAGGCATGGAACAACAAATGTGGGACTATAATTATGAACAGACTAATTAGACTAGTTTTACTCTTGTTTGCCCCCTTTGCTTTTGCAGGGGACAACGACATTTATATAACCCAATCAGGAACTGGTCTGACAATGAACATAGATCAGATTGGTGACACCAATAAGGTCGGTACATCGCAAACCAGAGCCACGTTTACTGGAGCATCGATGACGGTGGACATCGATCAAGTGGGCGATAGCAATACAATGGCAGCTTCAGTGGCTCAAGGGGCGAGCACTTCATTTACAGCAACACACACTGGAGACAGCAACACCACCACTCTAGCTTTAGGAGCGACAGGCGATGTAGCCAATACCGATTTTGATTATGCTGCAACGGGGGACTCTAATGTGCTAACTGTTACACAGGGAGCAGCAGCCACTGCCACAGCAGGGAACCAAGACATAATAGTGGCAGGGACTTCCAATAATATTAACGCAACTTGTGAAGTAGTCGGCTGTATAAATAACTGGAATGTAGATGGAGATTCAAACGATATTGATACCACGCAAACAGGTAATGCAGATCATTCTATTACTGCGGTAATCACAGGTAGCACCAACAATATAGACATAGATCAGACCAACAGCACGGGTAGCGTATCTGATGTGGTGGTTATAACATCGACTACAAGCAATGGGACTATAGACATAGACCAATGCACAAGTGGCTGTTAATTGCTTTAATTTTTTCATTAAACTCTTATGCAGAGATAGGTGAAATATCGGAATTAAGAGGAAATGGAGAGGTTCTACGAAAAGATCAATCGGATAAACTACTTGCCAAGACTGCTCTTGGTATTCTCAGCTATGATGATGTGCGCACTGGTAATGGTCGTATTGGTATTACATTTCTTGATTCTACTATTATTCGTCTTACTGAGCATAGCAAGATTATTATTGATGAATATATCTATGACCCTGACCCAAGCAAGAGCAAGATGGCGCTCAAGATGGCAAGCGGCACAGCCAGATTTATTACTGGTGCGCTGGGAAAAATAGATAAACAGAATATTAAGATAAGAACCCCCAGTGCCACAGTAGCGGTTAGAGGAACAGACTTTACAACAACAGTTGATGAATTAGGCAGAAGCCTAGTTATATTACTGCCTAACTCTGACGGCAGTAGCTCTGGAGAAATTACAGTAGAAACAATGGCAGGCATTGAAGTATTGAATCAGCCTTTTCAAGCCACAATGGTTAGTATGTCCGAAAGCCCGCCTACAAAACCGGTTACCCTATCGAACATGACGTTGGGTTTTATAGATAATCTTTTAATAGTCACCCCACCCGATGAGGTACAACAAGCGGTACAAGAACAATCACAAAGCTCAACTAATGTATTGGATGCTGATTTCTTAGAGGAAAATGACCTAGATGATGACAGTGACTTATCTAAAGATGAGCTACAAGAGGAGATCACCAGACTGGATATAGACTTATTGGCAGTAGACTTTTTACAAGACCTGCTAGAAATGATTGAAACAGTAGCAGCAGGCGGTAAAGATGACGGAGCCGCAGGAGAGCTAGACGGGGTAAAATTAGAAGGCATAGTACCCGGCTTTGATCCTAATGCTCAAGTCTATACTTTTGTAGAGGGAGAAATCTTTACCTTATTCAGACAGGTAGAGAACACGATAGATTTGGAGCTGGATAAGTCCAGTGGTTATAACATTCAGATACTGTCAGCAGGGAGATTAATTAATGTTACAGTGAACGGAGGAGGCGAGAATGAGATCGTTATTAATCAGTCTGATTAGCTTATCCGCCCTTTGTGCCTATGCAGGAGACAATTCTACCGAGGTTAGAATAAAAGGAAGCTCAACGGTTATTTATATAGATCAAATAGGTTCGGGCAATACTGCTAGAGTATGGTGCGGAATATCTGAAGGTGCTTACACCACTCATAATTGCAGCAATGCAACCATAGACATAGACCAAGACGGCACAGGAAATACTGCTAGAGCCTATAGTCAGGTGGCTAATCACACAGGCAATGAGTACAAAATAGACCAAGACGGTAATGATAACTTTGGTTATATAGACGCTGATGATGATAGTAATGACATGGATGTAATACAAAACGGCAACGACAATGATGCTGAAATCTATATGCAAGGGGACGATAATGTTTATAAGATCACCCAAACAGGCGATGATAAAGAAGGCGAGATAAGAGCTTTTGGTGATGATTCAGAGTTTACTATAACTCAATCAGGGACAGGTGAGCATTACGCTAAGATATATGCCAGCACTTCTGCTGATAATAATGACGCAGAGATTACACAATCAGGGAGTGGCGATCATTACATGAGACTTAATTTTTATACAGACGACTATAATGTGGATGCCACACAATCAGGAACAACCAATAAAAGTATTACAGCTACTTATAATTGCAGTACCAACTGTAATAAGACGATCACTATAAATCAAAGTGACTAAACATTTAAAACTGCTAATACTCTTAGTTGTTTTAGTTTTTCCTTTTGTGCAGAACTGGACAGCTTTAGAGATATTAAAACTAAAAACATTTGATGCTCTTGTCGAAGACAAAATACCTTCTGGCTATTTCTCTATACTTAACATCACTGAGAAAGATGTAGAACGAGAAGGTGGTTATCCTTTTCCAAGAAGAAAATTAGCGGATATACAGAACGCTTTAATTAATCAAGGTGCTATAGGGGTAGGTTGGGTAATTGCATTTCCTCAAGAAGACAGGCTGGGAGGAGATGAAGTCTTTGCTGAAAGTCTGCAAAGGATTCCAAGTGTCTTAGCTACTTTTGAAAACGAGAATGGCGTATATCCTGTAACTACAGGCACAGTTATCTTGGGTGAAGACAGGGGTGGATATAAAGCTACAGGTGTTATAGAGAACATAGATATTTTAAAGGACAGCGCCTATCAAGGGATAGCCGTAGCACCAACAGATGTAGACCAATTGGTTAGGCGAATGCCTTTATTAATGCGCACTCCTGATGGTTGGGTATCATCTTACGGCACAGAAGTTTTAAAAGTTTTAGCAGGGGCTGATACTTATTTGATTAAAACAAATGAGAACGGAATAGAAGAAATAAGGGTGAAAGGAATACCCGCAGTGTCTACTGATTCTTTAGGAAGAAAATGGATAAGCTGGGTAAATACACCACAGTTTAGCTTGTCCGAAATAAATAAAACAAACATGATTAAAGATCGTTTTGTGTTTGTAGGTGTTACAGCCGCAGGTGTTATGCCTCAGTTGGCAACACCAGTAGGATTACTAGAACCACATAAGATTCAAACAGCATTGTCTGAGTCTATTCTTATTCAAGATAGTCCTTATATTCCAGATTATGCAAGAGCTGTAGAAGCGCTTACCTTTATCGTCTCGGTGTCTCTTGTGTGGTTTATACTGCATTTGTTTGGCATTACTTGGGGATTAGTCTTCGGATTAATGGTAATGATTGCTACCGCTTACACTGAGATTTATCTTATAAAGTCTAGCGGGGTTTTATTAGACTTCACATGGACTCTAATCTCTCAGTTTATCACTGCTACAGTTGCGTTTTATTTAAGGTTTAGGGAACAATATAAACTTAGACAACTAATTAAAAAACAATTTGAACACTATCTTGATCCTCGTCAAGTGAAAAGGCTACAAAACAATCCTGAGTTATTAAAACTAGGTGGCGAAAAGAAATACGCTACGTTTTTGTTCACAGATGTTAGAGGGTTTACCTCTCTTTCCGAGTCTCTTCCCCCAGAGGAGGTTACATACATTATGAATAAAGCCTTAACTGCACAGCAAAAAGCCGTGCAAAAATTTGGAGGCATGGTGGATAAATATATTGGCGATGCAATGATGGCTATATTTAATGCGCCTTTAGATCAAAAGGATCACGAAACAAGAGCAATTGATTGTGCGTTAGACATTATGAAGAACATGGAAGACTTGAATAAAGAATTTAAAAAGAAAGGAATGCCCTCAATTGCCATTGGTATAGGTATTAATTCAGGTAAGGCTGTCATAGGTAACATGGGTTCGGAAAGCAGGTTTGACTATACTGCTATTGGAGATGCGGTAAATACGGCGGCAAGACTTGAGTCTGCAACCAAAGAAGTAGGTGTCGATCTTCTTATAGGAGAAAGCACTGCTCAATTCACAAAATTTGAGTTAAACTTAATATCAACAATTAAAGTTAAAGGCAAGACTGATGCCTTGGATATATATACAATATAGGTGAATTATGAGTGATGAGCATTATCCAACCGGCAGATTTGGTGGAGACATGGATCGAAATGAAGTCGAAATGGACCTTAGTAAGTTCATGGCGATGGTGCAAGAAATTGGTGCACTTAAAGACAAGATCAGGGACTTAGAAGATGTTACTAACAATAACCCTTATCAAAAAATTATCTTTGTAGCTCAAGCTGTTGATAGCTGGAGAATCTTTCCAAGAGTGTTTTTGTCTGTTTATATGTACCTACTGTATTACACAACTTTTTGGTTTATGGATTTACCAGAACCCAGCTTTGAACAATCAGGTTTAATATCTATTGTTGTCGGTGCAGGAGCAGCTTGGTTTGGATTGTATGCAGGAACATCAGGAAGCTCAAAGAGCTTTAAGGGTGAAAAAGAATAAACGGAGAATAATATGGCTATTGGTTTAAGTAAGTGGTTTAAAGAAACTTTTCTTGGTTATGAAGAGAAAAGGGTTCGTTCCAGAGATGAAGATGGCAAATATGTGGGTGATGATAAATCAACGCCTAATATTAATGAAGCCTACACAACTGTAAACGTCAAAATAAAAAAAGATAAATGAAGCTGGCTATAGCTCTAGGGGTAGCTTTCTTTGTATCAGCGTCTATTAATGCGATTATGTTCGCTAAATTAGATAAAGCAAAAGTTGAGCTACAAACCGCTATTAATAATCAGGCGGTACTTGAAAGAACTGTTCAAGAGCAAAACGAACAGATTATAAAAGCTCTTGAATCGGCAAAAAAGACCCAAGCTCAGATTCAAAACTTGAACTCCCAATACTCTGCAAGCCAAGCTCAAGTAACCAACCTAAGAAATAAATTTGCTAAGCATAATCTCGAAGGCATGGCACTAGCCAAACCTGCCCTGTTGGAAGGCAAGATCAATAAAGCCAGTGCCCGAGTAGTGGCTAACTTAACTACAATTACTAATCCAGAACAATTTGATGAAAAAGCTGCTGATAATACCGCTACTACTAATTAACGGTTGCTCTTCGTTCTCTTTATTTGGGGACAGAGCCAATCAACAACCACAAGTCAAGCCTGTGGAAGTGGTTACAGTGGCAAAAAGAGCACCGATTTATCATCCACCGTTACCAGAGCCTATTGAGTCGGCTGCAATTGAGTGGAGAATACTCTCTCCTGATATAATGCAAGCCTATTTAGCCGCCATTGAAGCGGGCGAAGAGCCAAGAATAGCGTACTATGGACTAACGAGCCAAGGCTATGAGAATTTAAGTATGACAATGGGCGAAGTTACCCGATATATAGAACAAATATTACATATTGTAGGTTATTACAAAGATATTGACGAAGAAGAAGAGAAATAAATGCCATTATTAAAATATCAATTTAAAGCTGGAGTTGTTCGGGAAGGAACAGCTTATACTGCCGAAGGTGGCTGGTATAATTCGGATAAAGTCCGTTTTCGCTCAGGGCATCCTGAGAAAATAGGCGGTTGGCAAAA
>Ga0209128_1002130_pt1 | contig 12983 bp, 23 predicted proteins | sample ETNvirnome_6_100_FD_184072 | JGI IMG/M metagenome (GOLD analysis project Ga0209128, IMG submission 184072) | Marine viral communities from the Pacific Ocean - ETNP_6_100 (SPAdes) (version 2) | ecosystem: Environmental > Aquatic > Marine > Oceanic | place: Pacific Ocean | collected 2013-06-19 | reverse complement strand
TCACTGAACTGTATGAAAGTTTAGATAATAAATATTTATACAGTGAACTAAGTGTAGGAGAAATGAGAGATTTGATTCTATGGGCAGATATAGATGAGAGAACTTGGGATTATGTTGACTGGAAATTTGGTGTAAAACTATTTAAAGATGAAATTAGATAAATATAAAATGAATTTAAGAGTAAATGGGAATAATGTATATTCTTATAATACTCTAGTTGCTGAGATAATTGGTGACGAACTACATAAAGTAGCGTGGAGAGTTAATGGTATGACTTCAAGTCCTACTACTTCTAAACATGTTAATTATGTAGCAAAAGAACTTAACTTAAAATTAATTAAATGAAAACACTTACTGAAGAACTAATTCTAAAGAGATTAGCTAAAGATGGCATGACTGAGCCAAATGAAACAAGTCAAGAAGATAGATTACTATTATTAGAAAATATATATAACTTTTCAATTGTAAAGGATTGGGATAAGTGTGATGCTTATTTTTATACTGACGCTACCGCAGATGGCTATGAAGTATGGATAGCAACTGAACAAGAAGGTAATGTATGTATTAATGAAGATGTATATTATTATGAAAATGAATGGTTTGAAAAACTAGCTGACTACTTAAGAGATGGATGTAGAGTTTATGTAGACTCTTATAGCCAAGATGAATATGGATTTGAAGAAGTTATAGAAGCTTTATATGAAGAATGGTATATGGATAAATATGAAGAAATTGAAGATCAATTAAAAGATGAAGGATATGAATATCCTGAATCTGAATAAAAAATAAAGTTGAATTGAACTGGTGAGGGCTCGTTATGAACTCAGGAATATTCAACAATAGAGACAGTGGCATACAGGTCACGTTAGGCGATTACCGGGTGTAAGACTCAGCGGGAGTATTCCTTAGAGCAACCGATCGTGGTGCGTCAAAACAGAAAACGGTATAAATGATAATTCTAGAAACTACCTGTTCCGAAACACTGTCTCATATGGGCGTGAAATGGTAAGGCAAGCTGTGATCTCTATGAGACATCCAGTAGCAACGCAGGTTCGAATCCTGCCACGTCCACTAAATAGGTGTGGATGCGAGTGTGGCATTGTAACTCGACCCAAAAACATACGAGCACACCTAACCGGCCTAACAGTAAATCGACGCCTTGGCTTCCTTAAGGTATCAGTTGTACAAAGCCAGTCGTAGTGACAGCCGGTAAAATATTGCGGGATAGAGCAGTTGGCCAGCTCGCGAGCCTCATAAGCTCGAGGTCGTAGGTTCGAATCCTACTCCCGCACCTAAATTAAATAAATTATGAGTACAAGAAATATAATAAGAGTGGTGGATAGACATCACACAAGTGAATTTACAGAAGGATTCAGTGTTCACCCTGATAGAGTAATTGAACATGCATATGTTAATATGTATATGCACCATGATGGTTATCCTGAATGGCAAGGAGTACAAATAGCTAATTGGCTATTGGCACATAATAATTCCAACTCAGATGGAGCTAGAATGGCGAGTAAATTAGTACATGATATGTATTATGATAGTTGTTATTTATATCCTAATGACGCGGATATTATAGATGTAGAGTATATTTATACTATATGGAGTGGAGATAAAAAGAAAATTCATGTAACTTGTTGGAACTTATATACTAACAAGTGTATATTTGTAGAGACACCGTCTAAAATTATATCCAGATATGTAAGAGATAAAGATCCTATGCCATATACTGATTTTGCTAATGGAGAAACAAGGGAATCCCATATCTAATACATAGATAAATATTTCATATTTATAATGAATATAATTATATAATTACATGTTTAAAAAAAGAATTACAGAATTTATAAAATTCCTATTAATATGGATCAGTCAACAACTAGCTATCCCATTTTGGATAGTAGGACATATCCACTTATCAATACATAGTTTTCATGACCTATATGAAATATTAAGTAGTATAGGCATGAATATTATTGTAGCAATAGGATTTTATATAGATTACAAACAAACGACAACAAAAATCGGATAATATGACTGATGAACAAATAAAACGTTTAGCTCAATTAGTAGCTGAAGAAATTATTAAACAATTAGAGGTTAAAGAGATGGATCATCTATTAATGGAAAAGATGGGAAGTCCTTATGAACTATTAATAGCAGAATTAGCTAGATTAATGACTCTAATGGTTACTTATGAAGACACAGAGCAGTATGAAAAAGCTGCGATTATTAAAAATAAAATAGATAGATTACAAAAACAATTAGAAAGATTATGAAAATAAACCCAATGTTAGCTCAAAAAGTCGATGAAAGTAGAATCGACTGGAACTCTATAGTATATATGCAACCCAAACTAGATGGGGTTAGATGCTTATTTACTAAGAATGGAGCGTATTCTAGAACTGGTAAAAAGTTTAAGAATTTAGCACACATAGAAAAAGATTTAAAAGCTTTTTTTAGTAAATCCCCTAATACAGTATTAGACGGAGAATTATACAATCATGAATTAAGAGATAATTTTGAAAAGATTATATCATTAGTTAGAAAACAAAAACCAAAAAAACAAGATAGAATAGAAGCTGAAAATCTTATACAATATCATGTTTATGATGTAGTTCAAGCTAAATCTTATGGATTAAGATATGGTTACTTACTTAAAAAGAAAATTTACAATGAACATATAAAACTAGTAGATAGCGTGACAGTTAAAAATATGACTAGAGCTAGAAGACAACATCAAAAGTTTTTAGATAAAGGATATGAAGGATCTATACTTAGATTAGATAAGAAATATGTTCAAAAAAGATCGTGGCATTTAATGAAATTCAAAGATTTCCACGACGCTGAAGCTACAATCATAGGGTATGAAGAAGGTAAAGGAAAAAGAAAAGGAACTCTAGGTAAATGGTATATGGAAGATGAAGAAGGTATTAAGTTTGGATGTCCTCCAGGTAAAGGATATACTTATAAAGATATGGCTGCGATGACAAAGAATATACATCATTATATAGGAAAAACAGCTACATTTACATATTTTGAACGAACTAAAGCTGGAAGTTATAGACATCCACTATTTAAAGGACTAAGAGATTATGAATAAATGTAAATTTTGTGGTAGTACGGAATTAGTATACCACCAGTATATAATATGCGACTCAAAATGCCAAGAATGTGGTGAGTGGCAGAATGGAGATTATTTAGAGGACCAAGATTTATCATCAACAGGTTCTCCTTATTTCCATCATAAAAACAAAAAAGATGAGTAAATTAATATGGCAATTATACAACGACAATATGATCTCAGAGGAGGTGGCGATGATCTTATTAGACAAACATTATGACCGTCTCAATAATAAAAGATACAAATGACACAAAGAAAATTATATCAACACTTAATGTATACTGATTTTATGGGTATAAGAACTAAAATAAAAGAGTTTAAAAAACAGAAAAGAAAGAGAAGAGATGAAAAAATATAATATACAGAATTATATTAGGTATAAAGAAGACTTAAAAGAATCTTTAAAAAACCTACCTGATTATGGTAATAATTATAATAAATATAGTAGAGATCAACTTATAGTTAAGTTTTGTCCTTTAGTAGAAAATTTAGCTAGAAAGTTCTCAACATCTGATCAAGCATCAGGAGTACTAAGTATTTTAGATTTATTTCAATGTGGTGGAGAAGGTTTAACCAAAGCCATAGATAGAATAGATTGGGAAACTTTAAATAAATCTGAAGATAAAGAAAAGACTTTGTTGTCTTTCTTATCTAAAAGAATAAAAGGAGCAATACGTAGACGAATAGATATAACTAGAGGTGGTGTAAGAATACCTGAACATAAACTAAATGAAATAAGAAAGAATCCTAAAGATAAAAAAATGGTAGCTATGTTTTTTAATAGTATATTTTTATCTATTGATGCCCAGTATAATGGCGGAGAAGAAGAAAATATGTTACACCAAATCGAAGACAAATCTGAACCTTACAATATACATTTACTTAATATTTACTTAAAAGGATTAATGGAGAAACATTTAAATTATGACGAATATGAAGTATTAAGATTATCTTATGGACTTGATTGTAATAAACACTCTGGAATTGAAATAGCTCAGCATTTAGGTATCAAAGGAGCTGCTAGTCATGTACGAGTTTCTGAGATAAAAAAACAAGCTGTAGAAAGATTAATTGAGAATGTAGATCACTCTCAAGTACTTGATATAGTGTAAGTTAGATATGTAAATTAAATTAATAACATGTAATTATAATAGTATGACCATAAACGAAAAATTATCACAAATTCAGACAAAGTTTAAATCGAAGAAGAGTAGATTTAACTCGTTCGGCAAGTATTACTTCCGGTCAGCCGAAGACATTCTCGAAGCAACAAAACCCTTTCTATTAGAGTTAGGAGTATCAGTAGTTATTAATGAGGAACTTATAGATGATATAGGTTTACCAATTATTAAAACTACAGCTACTATCACTGATGGTAAAGAAACAATTAATGCTACAGCTGTAGTAGGAGTTGATATGAATCAAAAAGGTATGCAAATGCCTCAACGATTTGGTAGTGCATCGAGTTATGGGAAGAAATACGCATTAGGAAATTTATTCCTAATTGATGATACTCAAGATAGTGACGCAACTAATACTCACGATAAAACAACCATAACAGGTAGACAATTAGCACAAGCTAAAGACTATGTTCAATCGGGTGGAAAAATTGAAGCTATCAAAGCTAAGTATCAATTAACTCCTTCGCAAGAGAAGGAACTTAAAACTCTCTAATGAAAAAAGTAGATGTAATTAAGAAGTTGAGAGACGACGAACATTACTACGGAGATTTTGGTAAAAAATACCTTAGTAATTCTGACATCTCAACTTTGCTTACAAATCCTTTAGCTTTAGGGAAGGCATTAGAAATGAGGCCTGCATTCCTAGTTGGTGGATACTTTCATACCGCTATACTAGAACCAGATAAACTGAAGAAGTACCGAGTGATACCTTCAACGACTAGGAATACTAAAGCATATAAAGAGATGTCTGGCGGAGAGCTATGTTTATTACAACACGAAGTAGATCAAATCGAACTCATGGTAGATAAAATGTTATCTAACAACATGTGTAAAGGTTTAATACAAGGTGAAGGTACTGAATATGAAAAGCCAAACATTAAAGAGATTGAGGGACAGATGTGGAAAGGAAAAGCAGATATTATAAATCATCAAGAAAGATTAGTAGTTGATTTAAAAACTACTAATGATATTCAGAAATTTAAATGGTCTGCTTCTAAATACAATTATGACTCTCAAGCTTATATTTATAGTGAACTATTTGGATATGAAATGGTATTTATCGTAATAGATAAGAATACCCACCAATTAGGACTATTTGATTGCTCAGCAGAATTTTACGCTAAAGGTAGAGACAAGGTCCAACGAGCAGTGGAAGCTTATAAGTTATTTTATAAGCAAGAAGGTTTCGACCCTAAGCAATATTTTATGAATCAAACACTTTAATAAAATGGCAAGAACAAGAAAAAAAATCTGTAGTGTAACTGGATTAGAAACTAGTGTAAATAATTTTTATACTAATCAAAATCACGTTAAAGCTGTAGATAATTTCAGAAGAACGACTGGCGCAAGTAAAGACCAGTTACAAAGAATGTTTAACCAAGTAAACGCATATTAATATGGCAGGAATAATTAAAGGCAGTATTGACCTTACGAAAATACCTAAAGATAAAATTATCCAAGGTAAAAAAGGTAAATACATACCAGTATCAATTACGGTTAATGATGAAGAAGACCAATTTGGAAACTTTGGTCCTATTATCGTTGATCAAACTAAAGAAGAAAGAGAAGCTAAGGTTGCTAAGACTTATTTAGGTAATGTAAGAGTAGTATGGAGTAATGGGACGTTCCCATCACCCCCAGCTTTTCAAGGTGGACAACCTAAAGCACAACCTAAAGCATCAGCAGCTAAGGAAGATGATTTACCATTTTAATGGATAAATGTGAAATGTGCGGGAAGGATATGTCACAGGAGGAATATGATTTCTGTGACATTTGTCCAGACTGTAGAGATGAAGAAATTTTATTTTAAATTAAATTAAATGCAAACGACAGAGATTAATGGATTTACGATTGATGTATTCAATCAATATGGCCTAGCGAGTGGTAAAACACAAGGGATTTGTCCTTTATGTTCACACGATAGGAAACCTAAGAATCAGAAGCTTAAATGTGCTTCTTATGATTGGGAACGTGGTCTCGGAACTTGTCACAATTGTAATTCAACTTTTCAACTTCATACCTTTCAGCGTAAAGGAAGTAGTAACAAAGACTATATTAAACCACCCACAACTAAATACTTACCAATTAAGGATAAAGTTGAAGAATGGTTTAATGATAGAGGTATAACTCAAGGGACTTTGGACGATCTTAAAGTCGGTCAAGGTCCTGAGTATATGCCACAAACTGGCAAGCAAGAGAATACTATCCAGTTTAATTATATAATGGGTAATGAACTCGTTAATATTAAATATAGAGATGGTAGAAAGAATTTTAAATTATATAAAGGAGCAGAAAAAGTATTTTATAATATTAATAGTATTATAGGCCATACTGATTGTGTTATAACTGAAGGCGAAATGGATGTATTAGCACTACATGAAGCCGGAATAACTAACGCTATATCTGTACCTAATGGTGCAACTTTACATCATAACAACTTAGATTATCTAGATAATTGTATAGATTATTTTGATGATAAAGAAAAAATAATAATAGCAGTAGACACAGATGAACCTGGGTTAGCTTTAAGAGCTGAATTAGTTAGAAGACTAGGAGCAGAGGTATGTTATCTAGTTGACTTTGAAGAGTGTAAAGATGCTAATGAATATTTAATAGAACATGGCAAAGAAAAACTCAAAGAAACAATTGGAAAAGCAAGAGCATATCCACTGGAAAACGTTACAACATTTAAAGACATCGAGGGAGATGTCAAAGACTTCGTTACAAACGGGTTCAAACCCGGTTTCCAAGTCGGTTTGGAAAACTTTGACAGGATATTTTCAACGTATACATCCCAGTTTATTACTGTTACTGGCATACCTAGCTCTGGTAAGTCTGATTTTGTTGATCAAATGGTTGTAGGTTATAATGCAAATTATAATTGGAAAACAGCCTTTGCTTCACCAGAGAATGCACCTAACTATTTACATGCTCATAAGTTAATGAGAAAAGTTTGGGGTGGTATGCCTCAACGTGAAGATATAGGTGGTGCTAAATGGAACGAGGTAGCTGATCATGTGAATGATAATTTCTTTTTCATTGATATGGAGAAATATACATTAGAGTCAGTACTTAGAAAAGGAGCTGAGTTAGTAAAACGTAAAGGAATTAAATGTTTAGTTATCGATCCTTTTAATAAAGTTAGAGATAGGAATGCTTCATCAATAGATGTTAATATATATACAATGGAATATTTAACAAAAATTGAAAGCTTTGCTAAGAAATATGATGTGTTAGTATTTATAGTAGCCCATCCAACTAAAATGTATAAAAATAGTGATGGTAAAATTGAAGAACCAAATATGTATAATATTAAAGGAGGTGGAGAGTGGTATGATGCTAGTTATCATGGCCTGCTTATACATCGTGACTATGAAGCTAAAAACACTAAAGTTAAAGTACTTAAAGTTAAGTTCCAAAACTTAGGAGATAATGGAGCAGAATGTTTCTTTACTTGGGAACCAAAGTCAGGTAGATTTGTACCTGATCAAGCTTCGATTGCTCAAGAAGAACCAATGCCATGGGAATAGATGCCAAGAATAAAGAAAAACAAAATGGGTTATTATATGCCTACTACGGAGGAGACGGCAGCGTATCGATGGTGTATAAACAACGGAATATATATATCCCCATTTGCCAATGGAGAAGGGGCTTGGTATATAGAGATTAAATTAAATAATAAAGTTAGTAGATCTCCTGATGTATATGGTGGAGTAACTATATGGATTAAGCTCTACGAATTTTATAAATATTATTATAATAAATATGCGAACAAAATTTAGAAATGCAGATGAAGCTTATAATTATTTTTTAGATAAAATAATTCAAGACGGTATTCCATTTGGAGATACTAAAGCTTTATTTAATGTAGGTTTTACATTAGAAAAACCTGAAGAAAATTATATAGTAAATGATGAACGTGATTGGAAATTAAATTATGCACAAGCAGAATGGGAATGGTATTTATCAGGTAATCCTAGTATACATAAGTTAAAAGATATATACGGAAAAATACCTCCAATTTGGTGTCACATGGCTGATAGTAATGGATTAGTAAGATCTAATTATGGTTGGCAATGGGAGCGTAATGATCAAATAGATTATGTGGTTGCAAAACTACGTAGAGAGAAAGATACAAGACACGCAGCTATAAGTATTTATGATGCAAAAGAATGGAGATCGTATCGCAAAGATACTCCTTGTACTTATGCTATTCAGTTCACAATACTTAATAATAGACTAAATATGGCTGTTCTGATGCGTTCTAATGATCTCTGGTATGGTTTCTGCAATGATCAATACCAATTTAGTAGATTACAAGAAATGATTGCAGAGAGATTAAAAATTAAAATTGGTAATTATTACCATTATGCACACAATTTACACTTATATAATGACAAATTATGACATATCACATTTACCACATACCAGGAAGAAAAATAGGAGTAACCCAAAACCTGGAAGCTCGAGTACATACGCAACAAGGCTATGGACCAGACGAGTATGAAGTGTTAGCGACTAGTGATGATATAGATGCTATATCAGAATTAGAACTACAACTTCAAAAAGAACATGGTTACAAAGTAGACAGAGAATTATATAAAAATTTAAAAACCAAAAGTATGAAAATAAACGTAACTGAACAAACCACTACTTTTCCATATCCAATAAGTAAACTTAAAGGTAACTTAATGGATAATAAGGGATTTAGATGGGAAACTAGTCACGGTCGTTTTGTTCTTAATACAAAATCAATTCAATGGATAATGAATCACGTGCAAACGTCTATGTATAATGATAACAGATGTTACGTATACAACAAAGCATTTGCTAAATGGTGTGATAGTCCAGAATTATTTGAAGAACCAACAACTGTGATTAATAACTCTAATAAAAGTGTATTTGACAACATTAGAACTTGGGCTCAAGATAGAGGACTTTATAGTGAAGGTGATGCTAATACTCAATATGTAAAGCTTCAAGAAGAAGCTGGTGAACTGGCTAAAGCATTACTTGAGAATGATAAGGCCGAAATTATAGATGCTATCGGTGATATGGTTGTTGTATTGACAAACCTAGCAGCATTGCATGGTTGGAAAATTGAACAATGTATTGATAGTGCTTATGATGTTATTAGTAAACGAACAGGAAAAATGATTAACGGAACATTTGTAAAAGATGAATAATTATACAGTAAAAACAGACGATAGAATCGTACAGAAAGTTATCGAAAAGATAGATCACCGTAGTCTGGTTGGTCAAGCTAAGTACGGAGCAATGATGATGGAAGAAGTTGAAGGTAAAGACAAAGACCTTAACGACTTTTTAATGGATGTACAAGAAGAAATAATGGATGCATTGTTATATATACAAGCTGCAAGAGAATGCTTAGCTAATGAGAGAGAAGAAGCAATACTACGTAGCATAGAAGTACGAGATGAAGAAACGTTATAAGAAAAAAAGAGGTCCTGTTAACAGTAAGAAAATTACTGTTGATGGGATAACCTTTGCGTCAGGTCTTGAGAAATATATGTATCAAGCTTTAAAAGACGCAAAGATTAAAGCTCAATATGAAGGCAAAACATTTGTTGTTTCAGAAGGGTTTGAATTTCCAAACACGTCGATAGAACGATGTGCTAATGGAAGAGGAGAATTTAAAGACAGAGGAAATAAAAAAATACTACCTATAAAATATACTCCAGACTTTATTGGAGACGGCTTTATAATTGAATGTAAAGGTAGAGCTAATGAAAGTTTTCCAATTCGTTGGAAATTATTCAAAAAAGTTGTAAGTAGTGAGCATCCTCATGTAATTATATATAAACCACAGAATCAGAAAGAATGCGACGAAACAATAGAGTCCATCCAGCATTATCTAAACTTATAGCTCGAAGAAACTATCGAGATAGACAAATAGATAAATGGTGTAAATGGAGTTGGAGTATAAGAAATAAAATAAAATTTAAAGAATTAGTAGCACAACAAGATAAATATAACTTAAAAGTTTATGGCTAAAAAGAAAAAAGAAACAGAAGTAATAAAAGATAACTGGTCGTTATCTATAGGGTTTTATCCAGGTATATTATTTGGAATTAGAACCTATGAAGAATCAAAACAAACAGTATACGTTTTATATATCCCATTTGTGGATGTAGCGTTAGAAATATATCATTAATGAGTTTATTTAAAGAAAGAATCCCTTACAAACCATTTGAATACCCTATTTATTACAATGAAGGGTGGTTACCAATACAGCAGGCACATTGGCTTCATACAGAAATACCAATGTCAGGTGATGTAAAGGATTGGAATGAACATTTAACTCCAGCAGAGAAAAACTTAGTAGGAAACATCTTATTGGGCTTTGCGCAGACTGAATGTGCTGTATCAGACTATTGGACATTAAATGTCGTTAGATGGTTCCCTAAGCATGAAATACAACAGATGGCTATGGCTTTTGGATCCAATGAAACAGTACATGCTGTCGCTTATAGTTATTTAAATGAAACACTTGGACTTGAAGATTTCGAAGCTTTCTTACATGAACCAGCAACGGCTGCAAGATTTGAGAATTTGGTACAGTACAATGGTAATGACCCTATTGGGATTGGTCGTAGTCTCGCTATTTTTAGTGCCTTTGCAGAAGGTGTTAGCTTATACAGTGCTTTCGCTGTGTTATACAGCTTTCAACTACGTAATATGCTTAAAGGTATTGGGCAACAGATGAAATGGAGTGTAAGAGATGAATCTTTACATTCTAAAATGGGTTGTGTACTATTTAGACACATGTGTGAAGAAATACCCACATTATTAGAAGACTGCAAAGAGGATATTTATAAAGCAGCTAAAATAATGGTAGAATTAGAAGAAAAATATATAGACAAAATGTTTGAAATGGGTGATATTGAAAACCTAAAGTCATATGACTTAAAGCAATTTGTAAGACAAAGAGCAAATGAAAAATTACAAGAATTGGGTTACTCAGATAAAAGGAGATTTTTCCATTATGACAAAGATGCAGCGAGTAATTTGGACTGGTTTTATCATCTTACTGGTGGTCATACCCATACCGACTTTTTCGCTATTAGGCCTACTGATTATTCTAAAGCAAACGAAGGAGAAGATTTTGAAGACATATGGTAAAAAGAAAAATACTTAAACTATTAACTTATACAAATAAGTTAACAAGTTATCAAAAGTTTGCATCACGAATAGGATATATGGGAGCAGCTTTTTTAATAGCAGGACAATGGACATTAGATCCAAGATTATTTATAATAGGATTTTGTTGTGTGATTGTACAAGTATCATCACGTAAACAATGGAACTTAGTAGCTCTAAACTTAAATGGTTTAGCAGCATGGATTAATCATTTTTTAAAATAAATAAAATGGCACAAAATAAATTAAAGAAAAAAGTTGAAGCATTAACTAGAATAGTAGAACAACTTATAAAAGAAGTTCAAATAAACGCTAGTTTAGCTCAAGGAACATTAACTGCTTTTCAACTATATCTAGGTAAAGAAAAGTGGGAAAAAGTTTTAGAAGAACTTAAAGATAAAGAAAAAAGAATGAAGGATAATTCTAAAGAAAAGAAATTAGAAATTCCAGAAGAAGAATTACCACCATCTCAAAGAAAATAATATGTGGAATAAGGAATGGAAAAAAGGAGTTGATTACCCAGAATGGGGTGATACCGAAGTCTACAAAAAAACAATAGGAGGAGGCTATTTATATAATGGAGAAACACCAAAAGAAGCGTACAGAAGAGTTGCTAAAACAGTTGCGAAAAGATTACAGAAGACCGAAATGGAAGAAAGTTTTTTCATGTATATGTGGAAAGGTTGGCTTTGCCTTGCGTCACCGGTTTTATCAAATACTGGTACTGATCGTGGTTTGCCTATTAGTTGTTTTGGGATCGATGTGGCTGATTCTATCATTGATATAGGTCAAAAGAATTTAGAGATGATGCTACTCGCTAAGCACGGCGGTGGAGTTGGTATCGGTATTAATCAAATCAGACCCGCTGGCGCTGAAATTAAAATGAATGGAACAAGCGACGGAGTGGTACCGTTTTGTAAAATCTATGATTCAACAATACTCGCCACGAACCAAGGAGCGGTTAGAAGAGGCGCGGCAAGCGTTAACATTAACATTGAACATGACGATTTTGACGACTGGCTTGAAATTCGAGAACCTAAAGGGGATGTCAACAGACAATCTCTCAACATACATCAATGTGCTGTCATCGGGGATAAGTTTATGCGAAAGCTTGTGGGTGGAAATGAAAGTGCACGGAGAAAATGGGGAAAGTTACTTCAAAAACGTAAAGCAACTGGAGAACCTTATATCTTATTTAAAGGAAACACGAATAAAAGTAATCCAGCAGCTTACAAGGACCATTCCTTAAAAGTACATATGACAAATATCTGTAGTGAAATAGTTTTACATACAGATGAAAACCATTCATTTGTTTGTTGTCTATCTAGTTTAAACCTAGCTAAATACGATGAGTGGAAAGATACAAATATTATTTATGATTCAATATGGTTTCTAGATGGTGTATTAGAAGAGTTTATACAAAAAGCTAAATACAGAAAAGGATTTGATAATTCTGTACGTTCTGCTGAGAAAGGTAGAGCACTTGGTTTAGGTGTACTCGGATGGCATACA
>Ga0209128_1002128_pt1 | contig 12991 bp, 22 predicted proteins | sample ETNvirnome_6_100_FD_184072 | JGI IMG/M metagenome (GOLD analysis project Ga0209128, IMG submission 184072) | Marine viral communities from the Pacific Ocean - ETNP_6_100 (SPAdes) (version 2) | ecosystem: Environmental > Aquatic > Marine > Oceanic | place: Pacific Ocean | collected 2013-06-19 | reverse complement strand
AGTTGGCTTGTTAAATCAGTCATATTAGATTCCAATACTTCTCCGTTGATCCCCACGCTGTGCTAGCCTGACTCCATGTAAGATTTCTACCGCCCGTATCTGGACGAGGATTGAGAATAGCTGGATTATCTCTCACATCAGGCACATGATTTTGAGGATGGTTCTTCAGATCAAACTGTCCTTCAAAGTCTTCGGGACATACCAGCATCCCATAACTGTTCATTTTCATAGTGCGATGCGGATATACAAATCCACATACGTCGCACATAGCCAGTGCGTTTTTATTACTAGCCATTAGATGTACCTTAGTTTTGGCACAACACGCATTGAAGCTCTTTCCCTGTCCTCCTGCATAGCTCTGGCAAGACACTCTTCATAGTTTGTCTTCAGCATCATAATTCTGTTTTCAGCAACAAGCGGACGCTTCATTGCCATATAATAAGAAAGTCCCGCCGTAAGGCAGGGTAAAAACCTTTTAGGAACATCAGCATTCTGACCTGCTGATTTATTTACATCTGTAAGTTCGCTAAATACTTCAATCTTTAAAACATCTGTGGAGTTCTCAGGAATAGGCCATACAGAAAGAACGGGGTTATCCCTGCCCCTCCTGATAGAATACTGAGATGATCTTCCGGTCTGTGTTTTATTAGGAATAAGCAAAAACTCTTCAGGTGTTATACGTTCTAGTTTAATATCTGTATCATCTCTGTTAAGAACAACTTCAAGAGCATCTATAGTAGAAGAAGATAGATCATAAGAAGTAGTACTTGCAGTTACAGTAAGAGAAGATACACTTGTAGTCCATAATAGTATACCACGGTTTTGCCAATCCCGCAACATTAAATTTACAGATCGACGTGCAGAAGCAGGTTCGTGACCAAGAGTATCCTCACCCCCGATCATTTCCGTAGCTTCTTGTATAACCTCATCTATATCAAGGTTAAAATCATATGTACCTGAGACTGCCATTAGGTTCTATACCTTTTTGTTTTCCGTGCTATCTTTTTGGGCTGCTTCACGAACTGCTTCCCGGCAGCAGTCCCTTTTCTCTTTGCTCTGGTGGTCGCTGCATATTCCTTTGCCGACAAAGACTTGATCGCTTTCTCCGGTAGATAACGCTCTCCTGTCTTGCCAGAGGGTTTGCCTGACTTTGTTCGCCATTTCTGCTTGCTCCACTTTGAAAGTTTATTACTTTTTTTCTTCTTACCTTTATACGTTCCACCAGCATCCTTGTAATACTTAACAGCAAGCTGCATGGCTCTGGCAGAGTGCTTACCGCCCATCTTACGCTTTGCTCTGGCCTTTGCTGCTGCCCACTTCTTTGGGTCACGTTTAGTGGCTGTACCGCCTTTCTTACGCTTAATCATTTCTTATGTATCTTCTGAACTTCAAAGCTGGCTTTCTTGGAAGCACCTTTATGAGGTTTGTAACCACCAGCAGGATTCTTCATAAGTTTAAAACCCTTTCCAGATTTCATCCAGTGATATCCTTTGGGAGCATCTACAGCTTTCTTCATCTACATCTCCACCGTTTACGAGCTTGTCTTAATCTGCTATTAGGATTGCGTGCAGCTTTTGGAAACTTTTTCATTTGTCCAGCAGACCTAGCGCAGTATGACTTGCGCCTTGCTGCACGTTTGCCTGTAGGTTTCTTTTCAGTTACAGCAGTCTTGAGTTTAGAACCGGGATTCTGCCTACGATACTTGGCAACACCCTTCTTGGTCATACCAGCACCAGCCTTGGTAGGCCGCTTCATGCCTCGACCAATGGTGATGCCCTTCATATTGCTAGGCTTTCTTTTTTTCTTTACTGCCATATGTGTACCTGTATTTGTTAGTTAGATAGTTACAAAGTTCTTGCCAGTAGTTATCAAAGTTTTTATAATCAGTTCTGTCAGGTTTAATTTGACTGTAATCAATTAATGTATAGTCATCGTATCCTTCTTCTACAGACTTATTATATTTTTTAAAAAACTCTTTATTCATTAATACATTTTTTTAGAATAGGTAGCTTTACCATATCCACGTTTAGCAGCACCTACACCACGAACATATCTTTTGTTTTTCTTCTTGGTCTTCTTAGTCTTCTTTTTTATCTGACCGCCCTCTTCAAAACCAAGTGCGGGCGCACCGGCAAATCCAGATGCAAAAGTACTTCCCCCACCTGTTAGATATCCCATTCCTATTTTAGCAGCCATAGGAAGAACTGTTCCTAAAAAACTGCTTCCGCCTCCACCACCACCGCCTTGTTGCATCATTGGTTGTTGTGGGGAAGGTAGCACATCACCGGGAACAGCTTTAGCTATTGGTGTTTCATTGTCTTCTAATTCCTTTTCAAGAAGAAGTTCCACTAAAGTTTTTTCTTCTTCTTCTTCTTCGTTGTCTTTTTTACGTTTTTTATTAGAAGCCATATTATGATCCTCTTAATTCGGAGCGTTGTCCTCGGAGCGCAGCACGTTTTTTTACTTTAGTTTTTTTAAGACGACCGCCTTTTTTGAAAGTACTATAACCTGCCCCTGCAACATCACTAACATTAGCAGGTCCAGCACCTATTGGATTTCCATATCCAGAAACATAATCTTCTAAGCTTTGAACTTCACTACCTGTTGGCCCACTTTTTGCAAAAAGATTACCAACTTCTTTTAAAATAGCAGAAGTAGATTTCTTCTTTTTACGTTTTTTACGTTTAGTGGGTTTTATGTCTGTAGGTTTATCGCCAGTAACTCCTTTTAAAGAAGCAATTAATTGTGCTGTTTCTTTATTTTGTTTACGTTGAGCTTGAATTTTTTCTCTAGACATATCAACCCCCCTTAGTAACCACGCAGAGCCTTACCGTAACCTCGTACCTGTCCACCCATGCGACGTTTTACCGTGCCTTTAATCTGACCACCATACTTGGAATCAAACTCTTCAAAAGCCATACCTTTATCAGTAGTGTCTATATCAATAGTTCCAAGGGGTGTTTTGACTTTAGACTTACGACCAGACATATCATCAACAAAATATTCTTTCATTGTTTCAAAGCCCTTGTTATATTTCTTTCGTCCACTATCAACTGGCTTTGGTTTTGGCTTTGATTCTTTTTTAGCATTAGGTACAGGAGGTTTTTTCACAGGTCTAGGAGCAGTTTCAACTACAGGTTTTTTAACCGCTGCTGCTTTTTTGGGTGCAGGTTTTTTATCTCCAGCAGCAGCAGAGGCAGCAACTACACCAGCAGCACGGGAGGCGGGTTTAGCCATATCACCAATGCCTTGACCTATGCGTTGATCTTTTTTTGAAACACCTGTTAGCTTACCAGTTCTTTTATCTTGTAAATTAAGACCGGGTTTACGACGGGTTCCAGTACGAAGAACATTAGTTGGTTTTCCCTGATCAGCAGCAACTCGTAAAACTTTTTCTGTACGAGACATATTAGGTTTAGCTGGACCTTTACCCATTTTAGCAGCTTCTGCTTCATTCTTCTGAAGTTGTTGAACTAATTTATTAGGTTTAGCTTTTGGATTAGCTTTTTTAGCAGCAGCAAAAGTTTTATATACTTTTTTTCCTACTTTATATACACCTTTAGCCGCTTTTCCAGCGCCGGGAACAAAACCAATAATAAGACCAGCACCACCAGCAGGTGTAACCCTTCGTCCGCTTTCTTTTTCTTCTTTTGCACGACGATCCATTGATGCTTTACGACGTTGTGCAGGAGTTAAAGTTTTTCTTGGGTCTTTTGCACCTCTACCCGACATGGCTCAATCCTCTACTTTAAAGGTTTTACCCTGAGTGTAGTCTTCATCAACTACAACATCTTGAGGCGGTCCTTTTACTTGTGGTCCTTTACGTGCAGCGCCATAGCCTTGGCCTGTAGGACGACCTACAATCTCATCAAGGTCATGGGGCCGTTTAATAAGTGTATGTGGTCCCGGCATCTAACTTCTCCTTTTGCGTTTCTTACGTTGTGCCTCGCTAAGTGCGATGGCTATAGCTTGTTTCCTATTCTTAACTTTTTTACCAGAGGGAAGTTTAAGTTTTCCCTTCTTATATTCGCCCATTACTTTCTTAACTTTTTTCTTACCGGGGCGAGTAACTTGTTTCCTAATACTGGAGCGATTAGTCATAACTAGAGTCAACTACTTGACCGCCACCCATACGATAGTTTATCTTACCGCCATATTTTTTCTTTTTTAAACTGTTTAAAAACTCAGACTTTAGTTCTGTATCAGTTGGGTCTTCTTTACCTTTTCCCACACGTATTTTAAATGGTCCCGGTTTAGGTTTAATAGTTGGTACTTCAGGAGGTGTAGGTTTTTTCTTAGGGCGAGGTTTATTTTTGTCCATTTTTCTTTGAGCTACCTCTTTCTCCCTTTCTCTAAGTGCTTTTGTTAATTTGTTTTTTCTAGCACCACTATGAGGCGACATTCCAGAAGGGTGAGGTTTTTTTCCAGCTTCGCCTTTACTTTTATGTGTTTGTTTTTTATAATCTACAGACATTAACTTGCTCCTTATGATCCTGCTTGTGTAATTGTATTAGGACCGCCAGCAGGAGAAGCTGCAACTTCCATATCATCCTGTCTAGTTCTGCGAGCCTGATTACGAAGAGTTTGAATTGCGTTTTGATATTCCGCTTGCCATACCTGAAGAGTTTCCCAATCCTTCATGTACATGGTGGCTTCTATGAGACAACCATAAAATAAGGCATTATAGCAGTATTCACTAAAGTAGTTACTGGTTGTAACACTTGTGCCTGTTGCCGATGCCAGTGCAAGCGGCTGTGATGCCGTCTGTATTTCAACAGTGGTTGCCGAAACTGGTGTGGGTACTATCTTAATACTGGAGTTAGTACGCCGTGAATAATATCTGGGGGTGCCTGTGGATGCACTTACAGGCCAGTAATCATTTGCATACTCAGTGGTACGTTGCAGCAAATTAGTTACAGTGGTTCCTGTACTTACAGTATAGTTTACGTTACGAACAATGCGTACACGATCATTCAGCGGAACGGCACCTGCATTCCCTGATGAAACTGAAACAGTCGTAAATTCATCCAGACCTACATCATCAAGGTCTTTTGTAATACGAAATTCTGCTTTGGTAATGAAGTAAGGAATTTGCGTGGCAAACTCCGTTGAATCATTTTCAGTCGTATTAATTAGGTCTGTTTTTAAGTATGCATAGTTAGGCATAACTAGCCAAGCATAGCAGTTAGAACACAACCATCAGTGGGACCAGAAACACTGACCACACCATACACCGCAACACCCATATCCCCGATATAGATATCACTGGCTTCGTTAGCTGCTACCTGAAACTTAATAGCTGTACCTTCAGCAGTCTTATTTGTAATCTGACGTTGGCCCTTAATTGAATAGGAACCAGCAGCAGACGCTACAGCATGAATAGCCATGATGCGAGTGGTGCTTGGAATATTAGCATCAGCAGTTCCATTGCTCCCTACAGTCGTATCATCTTCAACATATTTAAGAACGGCATCACCAGTAGCTATTGCAACTTTAATATTTGTAGCCATTTATTTCTCCTTTAAGAATAAGAAGAGAGTGGCCGAAGCCACCCTCCCTTATTTTGCTGATTAACCAGCACTACCAAACCAGCCACGCCAATCCGAGACGCCGAAGCTGTAACGCTCACGGGCCTTGAACCGAAGGTTGCCGGTATCGAAGTCCGGTTCCATCTTGGTCTGAAGCGGCGACCGCACAAACATTTTCGTGCCGTTCGGTACATCCGTCTTGACAAACCACGCATCCGTGTCAGTGAAGCGACGGTTAATGAAGTAACCTTCAGGAACCATGCCCATGTGACGGGTTGCGTTGATGGCGTTCGTGTTCGGGTTCGCATCAGCAGCACTCGTCTGAGTGTTACCGGGAGACGAAAGAACACGATCTGCAACCGCCCAGTAATCAACCGGGATATGCAGAGAAACAGCACTTGCACCAATCAGAATACCACGATCATCCTTGATCTTCTGAATGGAGGTAAGCGCAGTTTCAAGAGTTGCTTCTGACAGGTCAGCCGCACCAAGAAGGTTGGACTGATTACCATCAGAAATCGTCGGGTGAGAAGCGGAGAAGAACGCAGCACCATCACCAATGGTATCAGAGAAACCATTGTTGTAGATGTTAGCAGCCTTCACCTGCTTCGTGTTCGCCATTGCACGGGCTAGACCCCTTGCACGAAGTTTAGCGAACGTGTCATAAAGATTGTCTTCCATCGCTTCTTCGGTGACGGCAAAAGCAAGCGCAACGGTTTCCGCCGTATAACGGGCCGTGTAGCTTTCCTGTGCGTCATCATAAGAAACCGATGCACCTTCACCCTTGGTCGGGGCGGTGCCGAAGCCCGTGAAGAGAACTTCTTCTTCAAAGGCACGATCAGAGTTTTCAATCTCATAGAGAGGCTCATGTTCGTTATTAACCTCTCCATACTCCATCCCAAAAACGGCGTTAAGACCGGGAAGGAGTTCTTTACTAATACTAGCTCTATTAATAGCCATGATAAATCCTCCCTATTAAGCCGTTGACGCCGTGGCCGTTACAAAACGATCACGGTGATGGTTAAGCCATACTTCCACAATCGGATAAGCATCAGAGTCCTTTTCGTCAGGGAACTGAGCTTTACCAATCACACGAACGGCAGCGGCAGCTTCCGTACCGGACGCACCGTCCAGATAGTAGCTTGACTGACCCGTAGTCGTGCTGCCCGAAGAGGCAGTGGAGCTAACGGTTACGTTGTAGTTTTTGACAATAGCCAACTCAGCCGCCGACAGCGACAGAGAAGCCTGAATGTAATACGTCTGATCGGGATCAGTGATTACAAAGAATTTAATGTCCGTGGCTGACACTCCACCCGGCCAATACCGGGAGAATTTCTGCTCGCCATTTTCAACATACTGACAACCCATGAACACTCCAGACGGCTTGAGCGTTGCAGCGATATACGGAGAAATCGTTGCAAAGTTCGCACCGGGAAGCACCACCGGATCGCCGGTAAAGATGCTGTTGGAGGGCGACTGAGCCTGACCCGTTGAGGTCAGAGTAATCATGTCGGTCACGGCTTCATTGTTGTAGCCGCCACCCTTCTTACGAGCAGGAATGAAACCACGAAATGCTTTAGTAGTAGACATGTTTCATCTCCTTAGTTGGGGAAGTTAGTCCTGAAAGGACGGTTGCCTTCCCTTTGTTGTGACAGAACGACTCGTATTGGAAATGGGAAAGCGTGAATCAGAGTTTTTCATCAACTGGGCGTTGACAGCTTCCATCTGATCGTTTGCTTTATCTTCATAGAATTTCCTACGAGCATTCACTTTTCCGGCTGGCATTTTAACCAAGGCTACATCACCTCGACACACGGAGCCTTGATACCTGCCTTCATCCCTCACGAAGGATGTTAGAGCCATTTCGGGAACTTCATCAGGAGTTACGAACACCCATCCTGCTTGCATTTTCTTGCCAACATTCGTGATGTCATCTTTGCCTTGAAGGGAGACTCGTATCCAACGCAATGCCATACCCTCATTATCGAAACGTGCTTTTACGTTTTCAGGGATATCAAGGGCATTTGGCTCTTCAAAGGTCCAATCTTCTTCTCTGGTATTCTGTTCTCTCATACTCTCGGTACGTGATTCATTTCGTGTCATATTCTTTCCTCCACGCTTACATGTTTATATCAGTATATTCACCATCAGCCGAAGTTACCTTCAGCTTTTCGGCGGCATACTTTTCAAGTGGGATACCCCATTTATTAGCAAGATTTACGTCTTCTTTTGAAAGCTTAATCTTCCTATTTGAGTTCGGAGACGAGCGTGAAGCCCCCGATACCACTTGAGCAGGTTTGTTCGTGTTTTCCTGCACACGTTCCTGAACCTCTCCAAACTTGTGTGGAAAGGCTTCTTGAATCCTGTTATTAACTTCTTCATAAAAGTCTTCATCATCTGGATCATATCCTTGCTCCTTTAGATCAGCATCGATTGCCAAAGCAGCGGCAGTCATAACTTTGTCCTGACCAAACCACTCATTATTACTTGCCCATTCTTCTGCACGCCTATCCCTGCGTCTTGGTACAGGAGGTTGTGCCTCTTGTTGAACAGGCTCGGAATATTCTTCAGAGTAACGAGACTTTACTGAAGTTACGTTCTTTAAATCGGCTTGAGCATCATTAAGCATTTCCTGTGCTTTAAGTACTCTTTCTTTATCACCTTCTTCAAATGCTTCAAGATAAGCCTGACGAGCTAAGTCAATCTTATCTGTTAGCTGTTTCTCAGATGCTTCAAGACTATCTTTACTAACATTAAAAACTTCTTGTTCTTTTTGCTTTAATGTTTCAGTAAGTTTTCTATTAGTTTCTAATAGTTGTTCAACTTCTTCTTCACGCTCTTTGCGTTGGCGAATAAGCTGACGTATTCTTTTTTCCGCACCTTTGGTTTGAATCCCCTCCAGTTCAGGAGGCTCTTCCTTAATCTCTTCTTCTTTCGGCTCTTCCCTAGCTTCTACTACAGGCTGCGCCTCTTCTTCTTCAACTTCTTCAGGCTCACCCTGTTCAATTTCAATTTCAATTTTATCTTCTTCTGGAACTTCAATATCATTCCAGCCATCTTGTTCTGACATTTTACTCTCCGTTGTTAACGACACAAACGATTACGTTTATATTATTATATCACAAAAGTATTGATTTCCCAAATTAGTTAGAGCTTTTTCCCAGATTAAATGTGGGATCAAGGTCTTTGGCATCTTCTACTTTCATAATGATCTGATCATCAAACAAGAGTATAAGACGAATACCCTTGTAAAACAGTTTAGTTCCTGCATGTTTACCATAGCATACATAGTCACCTACATTACACCATGCTCCTGCTGGAAACTTTTCCTTATCCATGTATGCCAAGTCTCCTAACGCTAGAACCTGTGCGACAGTGGTGAGATATGACATATCATCCTTGGTTGAATCCGGTATAAGAATACCGCCTTTGGTTACACTCTTTACTGAAACGGGGCGCACTAAAACGTGAAATCCCGGCAGAGTGGGTAGTGGACTCGGATCGGGGGCGTCATCCTCAGTTATCCACATATCATTTTTTAGTGCGCCACCTAAACCTACTTGTTGCATTACTACTCGTCGTCCTCCATATACATACGTTTTTTTACTATGTCTGTTAAGTTATCTCTGGCCCACTCAAGACTTGATATGGACCCTACTATTTGGCGGTAATGCGAATAGTCTTCCGCAGAACCGTTTGATAATGTAAGTCGAAGTTTATTTATTTCTTCGTTAAACCCCTGAACCACTTCATCCCAAATATTCATCTACTTCTTTTTAGAACCCTTCTTGCTATCAGAAGCCTTCCAAGAAAATTCATCCCATTCATTAAGAACAGAACGAACATTGCGACCACCTGTTACATCCTGTGCATAGGCATCGCCAAAACTTTTACCAGTATCCTTTACGTGTTCAGGATACCCCTTACCCTTGTTCATCATCAGTCATCTCCTTCTGCATTACTGCTAATTGTGTTAAAGCCTCAAGAGCTTTCTCTTCCATTTCTTTATCATCTTGCATTTTTGCTTCTAACATATCTTTAATTGTTTGAGCAACTTCTTTTTCATTTTCAACAGTTACTTTAAATTGTTCAATATTTAACTTGCCTTCAATATCCAGTTCTTTAATACGCTCTTTGGCTTGACGATCAAGCTCCGCTTTTTCTTCTTTCATGCTATTACTGGCATTGGTCTTGAGAAGGTCAATGATCTGATCAGCTTCTTCAAGTTTAAGCTTCTTGGTTTTCAGTTCCATCTCAGCAGCCTGAACCATAGTATCAGATTGTAGCTTCTGTTTTTCAAGCTCAACCTTGGCCTGTTCCAGAGATACAAGCTGCTGTTCAGGAGACTGCGCCATACCCACAGCCTGATTGGCGTTAAGAACCTGTTGTGCTGCCTGTGCCATGACCATTTCAACAACAGCAGGGTTCTGGGCTTCTTCAGGATTAACACCCTGCATCATCTGCTCGGTAACACCATTCATCTGTTCCTGATACTTCATAATAGAATGTTCTTGAATATTTGCCTGAAGTATCGGAGCAATACGTTCCATAATTGGGTTTGCACCGTTTAGGGGGTCTTGCAGATACGCCATCTTAATCTGTATATGTGCATCATGGTTCTGGCCGGGGAAGGCTGCAATAGGCACACCCTTGGTAGCAGCCATGATATCCGAGACAGGATCAAGCGGTTTAGGTTCAATCTTTGGTGGAAGTATCTGATCAACATTGGGCATATTGGCTGCATTGAGAATTGTTCTGTTCAGTTCCTCCAGATTGAACATGCCGGGAGGAGACTGCTGCGCCATTTGCAGAGCCATGTTCGCCATCATCATACGATGGGCGTTGCTGGGAATGTTAGGATCAGATACCGGAATAATATCTACACGTCCGTCAAAGTCCTGCTTGAATATACTACGATCTTCATAGGGAACATCATAGGGATATTCAGTGGGAAGATAGTCATAGTCAATCCGTGCAAGAATACGGAACTCATCTTTCTGGGACTTGTGAAGCCGTTTATGGATTGCGGAGAAAAATTTACTGCTTGCTTCCAGTAAGGCCATAGTGGTTCCAACGGGTCCATAGGAGGCAGCATCGGAGATAACCTGCTCCGTGCTGTCCGCAAACTTCTGTCCAGCAGTAGCTACGAAATTCAACATCTGGAATAAAGTAGAGGAAGGCTCTTTATAAGGAAGGGGAACAATAGCCTTTGACAAATCTATACCAGTTGCTTCAACCTCCTTGAACTCGCCGGGAGCAATAGGTTCGTTATCACCAACCATCCTTACTCCCTTGGCCTTAAATCCTCCCGGTAGATTTGCAAACTGCCCTGCGTCTATCAGCGAACGCATTGCCGCAGTAGCACTCATAGTCAAATTACCAAGGAAATGTATAAGACCTAATCCGTAAAAACCAAAGCCCGGTACAAACCTGTAATGAACGAAATGTTCTATTTTCTCTTTGTTTGGATCGTCTTGCTTATAGTTTCTACGAATACTTAGTATCTGTCGAGACTGACTCTCAACAGTAACAATATAGGGAAGAGGAATATCTTCCTCTTCAATATCAAGATAGCAGTGTTGTTCCAGCAACACATACTGAGGATCACTATCAGAGGAGGGAGACAATCCAATAATTGTATCCATCTTCTCTGCAAAAGTCGTAATATTATTAGATGATGGTACGGGAAGATCAACAGCCTGATAAACACCAGCATTAATATCCCGTGCTATCTCTACGGGACTGCGATAGATTACATGCGTGTAACGATCAGCATTGGCAAGATCAGTTGCATAGTACGACACATAGAACTGATCAATAGGAATAAACTCAGATTTAGGACGCTTGGTCGTGGCGTCATAATACAGCTTTTTAAACGCCGATCCGATAATCGGGAGATGGAACAGCATTCTTTCAAACTCATCAAAGTATTCGGGCATCTGCTCCGTTACCTGATAGTTCATAAAGTTCTGAACCCTGTTGGCCTGTAATTCTTTTTCAGTATCTGAGCTACCAAGTATCTGTGCCTTGACGGGACCGTTTGATGGAAACAGTTCCCCGGATGCCTTGGATTGGAACTTGACTGCCGACTCAATCAGGAGAGGATGTACAGCAGTACATGCACCTTCAAAGGGTTCCGAACCCTGCTCCAGTTTAAGACCGAGAAGGTCAAAGCCACTCTCAAACATGGACTCCCATTCAGCACGGGAATCTTTATCAGACTGATAGTTTTCAATAACATCGTTGGCGATATCATTTAGTTCGTCTTCTTCAAGAAGTTCACACATATCACCAAACCATTCGGCAACATCTTCTGATGCTTCCATCTCTACAGTCTCTTCAGAGAAGTCAACAATAACACCACCATCTGAAGGATCAAGCTCAAAGGTTGCGTTGGCCTCTTCTTCCACAGGCATAGCAACAACATTGCCAACTTCTTCTGGCATCATATCGTATGGATTTCTTTCAGTAGCCATTTATTTCCCTATTCAAAATTTGTTCCCTGCATTAATTATAGCACATAAATTGCTAAATCCCAAATCTTTATCAGACATTCCAGTATGTTGCCCTTCCACCTCTTACCCGATCCTCTTCTTCTTCGGGGTCTTCAGGATGGGAAAGGTGCCATGATTCCTTCATATAATGCACTGCCATTGTCAGGGCATCCACTTGGTCATCATGGGCCGCATTGGGAAAACGTATTAGTTCTTCAATGAGATCATCTGCCCACTTCTTACTCTTGGGTATCCACAGTCTACCTGCTTCCATGATGGGGCTGGCCGCATAAACTCTGGATACCTTATCCCTGTCAGGATTATATTCCATTACCGGGAGTCCCGCTCTACGCATATCCTGTATGAGCGATTGACCAGATGCTTTCTTTTCTATCATACAGACATCGGGCTTATGTTCATTGTATAGTTTCTGCGCCAGCCGTCGTAGTTCTGGATACTCATAGCGTCCCTTGATGTTGCCAAGAAGTATCAGGTGGGCTGCAAAGTCCTCTCTGCCCTCCTCATCTTGGTCATACATGTAGAATATGCCCCATGTTTGTATTACGCTGTAGTCAGCGGTGGTAGAAGTAGAGAAGGCAGTATCGTATGTCTGTATAACAAACTCACAGTTGGGCGGGTCTTCGTATTCCCAATCCTGTATCCAGCGTTTCTTTATGAGGCCACCCTCTTCCGGCGTGGGGTCTTGCATGTACAGTGAGTTCCAGTACCGGCTTCCGTTGCTGGCCTTGATCTCACTTTCGTCCATTCGCAGTACCCGATCCGGTTTCCACTCTGGAAAGTAGCTCGTTCCTATGGGAAGGTCCAGCAGTTCTGAGGCGTCCTCATCCAGCCATGCCGGTATCTTCACTACCTCCCACGGTATAGTTTCATAGTCGGACATGTTCTCCTGTTGCTTCAGAAGCCAGCCACAGAGGTCATCATAGTGATATCGGGTATTGATTATGACTA
>Ga0209128_1002127_pt1 | contig 12992 bp, 19 predicted proteins | sample ETNvirnome_6_100_FD_184072 | JGI IMG/M metagenome (GOLD analysis project Ga0209128, IMG submission 184072) | Marine viral communities from the Pacific Ocean - ETNP_6_100 (SPAdes) (version 2) | ecosystem: Environmental > Aquatic > Marine > Oceanic | place: Pacific Ocean | collected 2013-06-19 | reverse complement strand
GATTTATGAGGATGCTCAGGCTGGGCCCAGCTTTGGTTAATAGAAACAATGACAATTAAAGGTAAGAGATAATGGCTAACGGATATAAACCCGGTGATTATTTTAGGCAGTTTTTAAATCAATTGCCTCAGATATATAGTGCTAAACAAAACATAGATTTGCAGCGTGAGCGGTTTGAGTATATGAAAGAGGAGGGCATCAAAGATGATGTTTACAGAGGTCAAGTCCTTACCGCTAATCAAGAAAGAAATAAATTAGCCCGAGAGCAGTTTGAACAAAGAAAAACTCAAAATACTCAAGACGAAGCATATAGAACAGCTGTTTTAGATAATGCTACTAAAACACAAGAGTACAATGAATTTGGTCAAAACTTTGGCGCATTAGCGGGGAATAAAGAGGCTCAGGATTACCTATTAAAAAGCAAGTTTAAAGGTGACCAGCAAATGGTTGACAGGATTAACGAACATAGAGACATAACAGAATCTATGGAACATGAAGTTAACTCTTTGCTTTCACTTCCCCCAGAAGCAAGATTAGTGGCAGCAAGGAGGCTATCTACCAGCCGTTACTTAACACCAGATGCTCGTACCACTGTTAAAACTACCATTGACGATGGTGTTGAAGAATTACAATTCACTTTAAACGAATTAAAAGGAACAGAAGCCGCAGCTGAGTATTTGCAGTTAATTACTCAACTCGAAGACCCCAGTACATACGCACCCAGAGCGGTAGGGGAAACACTGACTCCACAAGCAACAGTAGCTTTCCAAAATACTATAGTTAATAAATTAGCAGAAGTTAGAAAATCAGGGTTGAAAGAATATAGAGCGGGCTATGGAGAGTATCCTACCTACGACAATGTAGAAGATATAGACGACAATGAACTTGATGCCTATATAGCTGACTTTGGCCCTCTATCTACTGAAACATACCCATCTTTCCCATTCCAGTTTTCACCAGAGGGGGGGGGTCAAATTAGTAGAGCTGGTGGGGACTTAGGGTCTCTAACGGGCGGTCAAACCCAAGATACACCCACACCTACACCCACACCTACACCCACACCTACTCTTGCCCCCGAAGAAGATATCATTCCCCCTGAGGAGGATACCAGTCAGGCTCCTTCTGCTTATACGGGAAGCGACGCAAAGCAAAAAAGTGACGTTGATTTTTTCTTTGGTTTATTAAAAGACGGTGAAATATCAAGAAAGAGATTTATGGAATCAATAAAGAAGGCTAATGTTAGTGTACAGTCTATTGATTTAAGTATGGTTTATAAACATAAAGGGAAAGCGGCTAAAAAAGAGCTATCTAAGAATCAACAACGGTCAATCGAGGTGTACACAGGAAGAATAGAAGAAATAAATAAACGCAATTTTTCCCTTGAAGAGAAGGAGTCTAAGATTAATAAATTAAAAAAGAAAATATTAAACATAGACCCTAATTATAAATTTAAAGATTAGGTTTTATAATGTCTACCCGAGCTGAAAGACAAGCTGAATTAATGTCGCTATACGGCTCAATGCCCGGTGGACAGACAGAAAAAGAACGTAAATTATATGGGTTTATCCCCGGAGAGTGGCTTCCAGACTGGGTAAAACAGGGTTACAATCAAAGTATAGAAGGTATGGCTCGCCAAGTTATGAATGGGGAGCAGGTCTTTAAAGTGGATGAGGGCTATGACCCTAATATGGCAGAGGATATAGCCGCTACCGTTATGAGCTTTGCTACGCCTACTGACTTTGCCGCTATGGTAATGGGTGGTGGTATTGGAGGGGCAGCTGTCAAGGGGCTTGCTGTTAAAGGGTTGACTAAGGAGTTCGCTAAGAGACAAGTTATTAAGGCTGGCATGGAGAAGACAGCAGCTACAAGATTAGTCAATCAAGCCTCTGCTAAAATACTTAATCAAGCCCGAGCTAAAGCAGTGACTGGGGCTACCGGCCTTGGTTTTTATTCAGGTCTACAATCAGCATTGGGACAAAAAGTAACCCGTGGCGATATAGACGCCGTTACAACTCTAAAGGACGCAGCCAAGGGAGCGACATTAGGTGCTTTAACTGGGGGAATTGGTGGTAAGGTTCAGCAAGCGGCGGCGGCGAAAGGGTTGGGTAAATATCAGGCTTTAGGCGCTGAAAAAGGAGTGGAGACTGGTGTGTTTGGTACTGTAAGTCCAGCTCTCGAGGGGGAGCTTCCCTCTGTAGATTCTTTTATACACGCAGCTGGTGTTATTGGGGGACTTTCTCTAAAAAAAGCTATAGTTAAAAAGACTATTGACGTTCCTAGGAAAATGATAGATGATGCTGCGAAACAAAAGAAGCTAAGGGCTGATGCCGAGATAGAAGCTGCGGTTCATGCGAGGGACAGAAGGGGAGCTGAGGAGTGGTCTGACGGTAAGTCGAATGTTAGAATCATCACGGATTGGACAGGCAAAGAAAGAAAAGAAACACATTTAGTATTGGAAGATGCAAAGACTGGTAAAAAATTACCGAGTGTTCCTAAAAAACAATTTTTTAAAACATACCAAAGAACTAAGGATAATTTTGGTGACAACATTAATACTAAGATTACCAAAAGAATATTTGGTTTAAAAAACAAATTAAACTTTGATGATTTAGACTTAAAGGCGGTGGTTGACCGAGTTTCTGGAGTAGAAAGTCCACCACCACCCAGCCGTAGAAAAGGTAAAAAAGGTTTCCACACTAACCTTGGCAAGTTAACTCAAGAGCAAAAATATAAAGTTTTAATGGAGCTTGAGACATCAAGAAGAACTAATGAAATACTAGAAGGGTATAAGAAAGCTGGCATTGATGTACCAAATGTTTCTGGGGATTCTCTGTTAAAAAGGGCAATGCCTCCCGTTATATACGATTCTTTAAGGGGTTTTACCGAAACATATATTAAGCCCTCGGTCACTCAATTAACTGACCCCATATCGCAAACCGCCAAGCTATTGATGGATACAATGAATAGCAAGAACTCTTTAATATTCTCTCGTTTAGCTTCCAAACTTAATGAAGCGACATACATTGATAAAGATGGGGTGTCACATAAATTTGGAAAACTAAGTGGATTGTTTAAAAGCAAAAAGAAAAAACAGTTAAGAGAAGAGCTTGCCAACGATATGGAAAGTGACAGGCCAGAGGACATAGCAAGAACAAAAGAAATAAGATATGTCACTAAGCTCGTATATCGCGTGGGGAAAAGAGCTGGGTTAGACCTTGCGCCATTCTTAGATAATTATTTCCCGCGAATAATAAAACCCAAGGTAATCAAAGCCTTATACAAAGATATAGACAAGTTGTCTGACTTAGACCCACGAACACTGTCATCAAAGTTAGTACAGAAGGAGGGTTTCCAGCAGAATTTAGAAGCTCTACTGAAGACGAAAGAGGTGTCTCAAGAAACGATAGATGCGCTTCGAGGTATTCAACTCCAGATGATTGAAGGGCAGAGAAGAGCTAATAAAAAAGTTAATGTTTCTTTAGCTCAAGCGTTTGAAGTGTTAAGGGATACGGTGTTGAGCGAAAGAGTCGTTTTAAATAAAAACTTAGAGAAGGAACGTGGAAAGTTTACCTTACCAAAAGAGTTTTACGAAAGAGATGCTGGAGTTGTCTTAACAAACTATCTTGCTCAGGCTACTAAACGTATTGCTTACGCTCAGGTGGTGGGTAAAAATGGCAAGGGGATGTTTACTAAGCTCCAAGCCTTGCATGATAAAAAACTTTATGCACAAGAAGAGATATTAAGGAAAGCGTTTGATACGTATACTGGCTTAATAGAAACAGACAAAGACTTAAATTATAGTTTTAAAGTTAAAAGCCGTTTGAATGATTTTGTTAACTTTCAAGTAGCCACTAAGATAGGTTTGGGTTTTGCAACAATACCAAACATAACACAAACATTTATATCCTCTGCTCTAAGGCTTGGCTATGCACCATTTTTTAAAGGTTCTTTTAAAACCTTAACGGACAAACAATACAGGGCGGATATAAGGAAAAACTCTGGAGCTGGAACTTTAGAGTTACATAATATCATTGTAGGCTTTCAGTCGGGGCAGGGAAGCAAATTGGGAAGGCTTGCAGATTTCACTACTAAAATATCTCAGTTCCAAGGCATTAACAGAATCAATAAACTTGTGTCTGCTTATTCGGTCTTTGAAGCAGCGAAGGGATGGCAAAAGATTGCTTTATCAAAACCAAGAACTTTAAGGCAGGCTAAGAAAAGAGACATGGCGATAAGGAATTTAAGAGAGATGGGCGTCAGGGACTTGAGTATGAAAATGACCGCCAAATCTATGGGTAGAGTTATGTCTGAATTTTCAAAGAACACCCAATTACAAAGAAATGTATTTTTAGAACCATCGTTTGCCGCTAACCCAAAGATGCAACCTTTCTTATTGTTTAAACGCTTTGGCTATAGGCAGGGAGAGATGATGTTGCGCTGGGCCAATCAAGCCATGAAAGATAAAGATATGGCTTTCTTTTTAAGGTTGGGTGCAGCTGGGTTTGCCGGAGGTATCTTTGTTAACTGGGCCAAGGCTACCCTTTCTAGGGGATTGTCTGGCGAAGATATTTATGATGATAATTATAAGCTTGACGTTGACGGTAAAGAGTATACAATGGGAGATTTTATACAAGGATTGACAGCGGTTGGTTCTTTTGGTGTTGTAACGGATATTATAGCATCCGAAAGCATTTGGAGAAATGTTGAGTTTTTTGCAAAACCAGTTGTAATACAAGACGCTTTTAAACTATACGATGCAATGCTTAGGATAGGAACGGATATGGTTGAGCTTGGGCCCCATGCTATCACCGCCCAAAGAGCCATCAAATATGTTGCCCCCGTTTTAGGGACTGCCCCGAAAAGATTCGCGAGGCGGTTTGAAACTCCTAAACAAAGAGCTGACCGTAGAAGGACTATGCTTACAGCTACTAAAAAAGAAATCTTTGATTATATGTTACAGGGTAACGACATCATGGTTAAGCGTTTAATAAGAGAATGGAATAAAGAGTTTGTAGAAAGACCTTTAATGATGGATGACATTAGCCCAAAAGAAATTAATAAATATTTAATGCGTAAACATGAGAGACTAATGAAAGAAAGTATTGACCCTGCTACGCAACCTAAAAAGGGAAGACGTAAAAGCGCCTTTAGTTTACGCTAATAACTTTTCTTATATCTTTTAGTCCCTATTACTTTATAATCTAACTTCTTCGGATTCAACGCTTCATACTCCGCCCGCTTTTGTTTCCTATATTTAGTCCGCATAGCTTTGGTCATATCCAACCAACACTCTGGCAATGGTGACACCCGAGTTTCATAGCCGGTAGTCGCCCCACAAAATAATACTGGCTCATCAGTTCGCTCATCTTTCATTGGATTCCAGTTGGCTTCACCGCAGAATGCACAGATTCTTTCTATTTTAGGACAATATTTGAACATTGGTTACATATTACCATTTAAACTATAATTCTCTAAAAAAAGTGCCCCTAATTGCCCGCATACGGGCGTTTCTCAAGTTTTTCGATATAAGGTATGGCTGGGAAAGTAGCGAGGGAAACACCCCCGCTACGACCCTATTTAACGTGGTACTTAGAAAGCCGGCTTAGACGACCCTTTATTACCATATTTCTCAGACGGTTTCTTGAAACTCATGTAGAAATACTCATTCCCACTGCTTTTTGCTGTGCGCCTCCACATTGCAAACTCCATGATTTCATCACCCACTTTACCTTTACCAGTAAAGTCGGGTTGATTTTCCGCTGACTTCTTATCGTTCTCAAATACCGTAGCGGTATTCTCTTTGTGTTCAAATGCCATTGTTGGCTCCTTTGTTTGTTAAATGTTTTAGCGAGTACAATATCAACCTAAAGATACTGGTTTTAAAAAACAGCACATTCATTAAATTGTTGGCCAACCAAGGCCTGCTTATCACACCCGCTAAACTGTATTCTTTATTAATGAAAGCAGTAGGCAGTAGTGGTCTAATGGAACAACCATATATGGCTCGCCCCTGTCTTCCCTTATTACCACACCAATTTCCTGTTTCTCTGGCTTCACCCATGTTGCAATTGTCTTTCTCCTTTTACAACCATAATATTTTCCTTCAATCTCTACATCACCCATTTCATGCTGGGCACCACCCCGGTCTCTGTTAAACGCCTCAAGGTCATAGCCCTTGGCTGTATTAACTGTCTGTCTCTGGAGTTCCGCGCCCCTCTGCCTGTTCCTTTTCCCGCGCCTTTGATTTTCTTTGTTCTTCTTTTTGTAAGTACTTTGTGAATTTTTTGACATCTTTTTTCCATATCATATAGTTTTCAAATAATCCTCTTACCATCCTAATCTCTTTACTCAACTCATACATTGATTGAAATAGATAGTTAAGCTGGTCGTCTCGCTCCTTATTGCTTAGCTTGTTCTTTTTTGACTTCACTCTATCACCATTTTAATTGTAGTACCCTTCACTATGCAACGAGGACAGTTCTTGTGGAGATTCTTTACACTTGCCCTATGCTTCAATGAGCATTCGGGACATACATATGCCCAAGCATGGTCTCCATTATAATTGTCCCCATAATGCACATCGGGCTCTTCTTTTTTAATACCAAATAAAAACTCAGGATTTAACAACTCTTCCAATGGCAATAGAATCAAACTGGAGTCATGGTTATCGCCACCTTTTACATCACGCTTTGAATTGCCAAGATACTGACGGCACATTCCACGAAGCACTTTTGTCTTTAAAAAGATTGCGGCGTTCTCGTTCTGTTGTTCATCTACCAATATATATGCCACAAACTTAGCCTGCGTAACTGCAATACCACTTGACTTCCCACCGTTGGCATATTCCACAGCAACATTGCCCGTTTTCCATGCCTTATAATCCTTCTTAAACTCTACGGTCTCTAACAGTTCGGCCCACTTGTTCTCTGAGAGTTTACCCTCCAACAGGTTCACATCAAATCTATTATCTGCACCACCACTATCCCTTACCTGTTTAGTAATCTCCTTCAACTGCCCCTCATCAAGATTAATACTAATGTTTTTCATTCGACTGTTCTAATGGGTTAGTACTCATAGTATCCGAAGAACCAGACGCTACTTTCCGGTGCCGTTTTAACTCCACCCTAAACCCAAGCCTTTCCGCCTTACGGCTGACCCACTCAACAAAATCCCTAATGTCATCATCGGTTGTATCATCCGAGGGGTGTATATACAATTGGCTCCAGTCCATTAGAATGGAACCTCGCCAACCTTCTTCCTTAGTGTACCAACAGGATACCTCACCGGGTTGCCAGACTCATTGACAAAGTTCTTATAGCTTACCTCAATAATCACACTGAACCCATCTATCATATCAAACTTTAAATATGGTAAAGTAATTCTGTCGCCATCTTTCTGTTCCAAATTAAGGATACCGCAAAACTTAGCGAACCCCCAATTACGGCTCGGCTTATAATTGTATCCGGGCTTCTCCTTGTAACGAAATATCCCATTGTCTTTAATGTCTGCTTTCGGATAGTCCCTGTGTTGAACCGTATAAACCGGTTTGAAAACGTCAGCAATGAACTTACCACAAATAACATTATCCACCACATCTAACGCTGTAATGGTTGCTTCGTATTCACCGATGGGTAACTTTGTACCGACACCCGTATCACCGGGTATGTAATATGCGTTCCCTGACATCCGTTTTATTCGTACGACGATTTGATAATTTGTATCTTATCTAAGGAAGCCTGAAGGTTGTCCATTGTAATTTTACCCGCTTTTAAGGCTTGCAAGACCTTTTCAAGGTCATTGTCATTAAGGCCTTCCGCGTCTATATGAACCATCGCTTTAACAAACGCCTTTGAACCTTCCGATTCTGTTGTAATCACCTTCTTACATTCCTCTACGGGCATTAGTTTTGGCCGTGATTTGTCTGGCTTCCCCTCGTCGGTAGGGTAATAATCTGGGCCCTCCATCACGTATTCTACAAACGCTTCTATCTTCCCTATCTCGCTTGGCTTCAAATCACCACCCCTTTTGTACAATTCTAAAGCAAAACCGTACCTAACTTTACCACGGTTTACCTTACCCCAATCTACTTGTTCGACATTATTATCCATTATATTATCCTCTTTGTTAATGCATCCCTTTAATTCCACCGCCACAAACCTCAAAAAACGAGCAGTATTTCTTGTTACACTCCCAATTCTCCACAGGTACAAGCCCCGGTTCGTCTATGTTTTCTTTAATTGGGGGCAACCCATCTTCAAACAACTCTTTTACCTTTTCCCAGTATCTCTCAGCTGTATCAAGGTAGCTAAGGGGAACCCTAAGCTCCTTTACTCGCGAATTGTTTTTATTGTAGAACAAAAGTGACATCTTGTTTATCTTAATATTGTTATCTCTAAAATACAGACCATAGGTTCCAAGCTGAATCATATAGTTTTGAATGCCATTTACGCTTCCATGCTTACTGAATATTGACTGCCACTTATAATCGTTACAAGTCTTTATATCATACAGGGCGGCATCCCTTAATACCATGGCATCAATAAAACTCCTGACATTTAGCCTTGGAATGATGATTTCTTTTTCAATATAGACATCCAAATTGTTCTCATCTGCATATATCTGAAGTGCATCCTGCATATCAGTATGTACCAAATCACCCAACCGAAACAACCGCATTGTATCTGAGTCCTTATCAGACGCCGGAAACCCTTCTATCTGAGCATAGTAGTGCTTACGCATACATAGACCGGCTCCAGATGCATGATACCAACTGTCCCGCCCCTCATACCGAGCCTCAAAGTTATCATCTCTCAGGGTTAAGATGTGGTCGTCGTATATTTTAAAGAGGTCAATCATCTTCGTCCACCACAATAGTTGGCAGTACATCCGATATTTTTCTGGATATCAGGCGTTTCATACCCTGATTCTTTGCACGCTGAACCATGTCATTTACCAATGACAAAGCCCAATTATCAATGTTGTTCAAGGCGAGTATGTTGACCTGTACACCCGCATCATTAAACAGTCTTTTAACTGCTGTTTTGTTTAATACCATTTTATCTCTCCGAATTAGTTGCCAGAACTTAATGCCGTTTCTAAGCATATTCAATCATTAATTCGTTTAGATTCATCATCAGACCACATATCCATAGCATCAAGTTCAGACCTTATTATGTCTGACACAATACTCATAGCCTTATAGATTCCAACCATATACATTGTGTTCTGAGAGTAATCATCATTTTGATTGTTTCTTGAGAGTCTCCGATTCTTTTCCCGGACAATATTAACCTCATCCCGTAGTTTCTCTAAGACTTGTTCCAGTTCCGCTAACACTTTCTACCTCTTCTTTCTTGTTCAAATTATCTTCCCAACCAACAGTCCCAATAGCAACCCGAAAATAAAATCCCGGTGCTTCTTGGCTTCGTAAATCAATGTAATTAAAAAATCCATTGACACTTGTTTTAACTCACTCATCGTCTTTTTGTTCCCTCTTTTCTTTATAAATAGCACTCAATAGCAATAGGTAGTTACGAGCATCAGTTATCCGGCCTTCAATAGGCTCGTCTGACGCCTCCACCCCATCTAATTCATAGTTCCTTATGGAATCCATGTGTTTTAAGAGATAGACCAACGCCACAAAGGACGGAGAACATTTAAGTCTTTCAGCAATTGACTTAAAGTTTTTAAGCTTATCCTCGTCACTCACCGTATATTCTTTACCCTTGTCTAACATTAGCTTCATTTCTTTAAGATGTTGCTCGTCCGCCCATTCAAAGAAGTCTTTTACTTTCACGTTACATACTTCTTTAGCAGGGAAAACAGGCTACTTATTTCGTTATCACGCATTCTGTCTAAAATCTTCCGTTGCAATTTTAATTTCATTAATACTTTTATCATGGTTTCTCTGTCATGCTTATCCATCGTTACTCCATTAATTTAGCTATATAAAAATGGGGAGGCGGAAAAAACCACGCCACCTCCCCGAGAAGGGGCATCCGAAGGAAGAAAGGACGGGGTAATGCAAAACCCCAAACTCCTCCGTGCCCCATTAATCATGTTCGATTCCCCTTAAACAGATTAAACATACCTTCCATTGCGTAGTCAAAGATGTTTGTTCTTTTCCTACTGTCTCGCTTCTGTCCCGCCCTGTATCCACGCATATAGATTGTGTGTTCTGTTGGGTTCTCTTTTCTTTTCCGTCCTCTTTTAGGCATCTATTCTCTCCTCTTCTGTTACGATTGCATCATAAACATCTTCTGGTAATATCTCATACCCATCACACTCGGGGTTCTCACACCCCAGTCCAAGTTCCGACGAACCATCGCCGGTATAACTGGAGGCATAGCCCCACCACCACATAAGCTTATCACACTTAGGGCAATGTACTCTTGACTTTTCACCGTCCATTAGTCTGAATCCCCACCAGTTTCCTTTGTACCGAAAATATTTTCTCCCGTTTTTCTTGAAAACATCTGTCCATTTAGCCTTCTATCTTCTTTGAAGTGATTATATACACCCTCTATCAAGCCAACAAGCGTTAACACCTCTTTGTTTTTCAGCCCATTTAGGTTCCAATGTTGAACTTCGCGCAGAAACTTCATCGCCTTTTGCTTGTACAAAAGAAAATGAGGCTCCGAGTCTCGCGTTCTACCACCCTTGTGGGTAAAGTCGTTCACCATCTGTTTGGCCAAGAGACGCTTCTCGGATGGGTTAAGATTCCCCTCTGCCTCAATTACTTTTAAGTCGTATTTGAGAGCCCGTGGAACCAATGCACCTATCTGTTTTTCGGATTCAAGGTAAGCATCTGTTATTCCCCTGCGGAAATGCTCGTCCTTGGTCGCCTTTTCTATCTCATAAGGCGCATATCCGCCAACCTCATCAGCTAAAACACTATCCTTCATATCGTCATCAGCCCGGTTAATAGCTTCAACCATTGTGAAATAAGCAGAAGAAAACCCAGTCAAAGAACAGAGCGACTTAATGAAATCGGCCTCATCATACTCGCCGTTTTCTTTTTTGTACTCATCCCTAAACCGTAATACTGCTTTTGACATCTCGGTAATCGTTACCTGTAACCTCTTGGTGTTAGATGCAAATTGAATCTCTAACATCTCAAGCATAGTTAAATCAGTACGCACCATTGCATCAATGGTTTTATGTCCGAGACTCACCGCACTTAGCCACCGACGTTCACCATCCAATATCCACCACTTTCTATTGTCGTGCTTAGATGCCGTGTCGCCGAGTATCAACTCATTGTTATCCGTTTTAACAAACGGGGAAACAATAATAGGGTAATACATACCCTTATCCTTGATGTCCTCGGTAAGCGACAGTAATGCCTTTTCGTTATTAGCCCAATCCTGACGTGGTTGTGCTGTATCTTGAACCACATCCTTTACGTTAATCTTAACTACTATTCTCTCTTCTTTTTTCATCTTACTTTTCTCTCCGTTGAGTTAATGAGAATACCATAGTCCAATGATATTCTACAATCCAATCAATTAGTAGCCGGAAACTGGACTCCATTAGGCCACCTTACCAATGTACGACTTTGCGTAGTTGGTTAAGTATTGTGCAATGTTACTTGCAATGGCGTTATCAATGTCAACCATATCACCATAAATATATTCTTCGGGGGCTCTTGTTGTGAGCCACCTCGCCGTCTTAGTTACCGTCATTAAGTCTTCATGTTCGGTTGGCACCACACCATTAACAATGCTCTCGATACCACGTTCACGGTATCTAAAACGCTTCAGAGCAGGGAGATGCTTCCGCACCCCCCTCTCCACTAACCCCTCTAAGTACCTCATACTATTCTTTTTCATATCCACCTCCTGTTAAATCTGTGAGCCTCTGGGTTTTTTGTTTTACGCCAGAAGCAACCTTGGACGCGCTATCCGTGGTCACCTCGGTTCTCTCCGAGACCCCGAATATACTCATTAGATATTCAAGGTTGTAGAGGCTCAAGTTCAAAGGGCTTGGCATAAGATGTTTGTTCATTGTCTGGTAGGCAGGAACCCCGACGGCTCCCACTTTTCCAGAACAACCAAGCCCCCCTATGGAAACACTTTCAGAAGTCTCTCTCTCCCTGTACGACAGTCCGGTGCCATGTCCGAGCGACGGCATCACGGCGTGGCTATCTCCCCGAAGCAGAGGTGTTTCCAAGTTTAAATTTTGTTTATTCATTTTCCTTCGGCCTTTAGGATAGCATCTTCTATCATACCTGTATCCACACTCTCATCTAAGATGTCAGCAATAAGTTCTGCGTATTCTTCGGGTATACTTTCAAGTACGCCCAATGCATATTTACAGGCGGTCAGCAATTCGGGTGCAGATGCGATTAGGTTTGCGTTGGCTTGAACCTCATCCATAGGTAATTGTTTACTGGAATAGGTTGTCATTACGCCAATCTTTTTTTCTGTATCATCAATAGAGATACCGACAAGATTTTTCTTAAGGTCATATCGCTTACTTGCTTTCCATTTTCCGTTTGTATTTTTCATTATGATTTCCTTTCAGTTTGTTTGTTTTCAACATATCTCAGAACAGCTTTTAATTCTTTGAGTTCCTTTCTCCGTTCTGTTTGGATTTTTTTCGCTTCATTACGATATTTTAATGGCACACCATCAGTATCAGGATAAAGTCCTTCATAATTATTATGACCACTTTCATAATAAGTGGAAATAATATATTTGACTTCTTCAACCATTTCTGTGTCAGACGCTTTTGACCAAAAATTAAAATCGTTAGAAATATGATAATCCAACTCACATGAGTTTGGCGCACCATTTAAAATATTTGATTTCATTTTACTTTCCTTTGTTATTATTTGTGTACTTTCCATGTGTCTTATACGCCTCGGGTTCCAAAAAGTTCCCAATTATTTTTTTCACGACGAGAAATTTATTTTTAAAGTTTTTATCATTTTAAAATATTTCCGCAAAACAAGGTGTATATTCACCCATCCAAGAACCAATTACATTATA